>VYLR01000073.1_pt1 | contig 38896 bp, 36 predicted proteins | sample 5114291 | NCBI WGS metagenome assembly VYLR01 (sample SAMN12291774, study PRJNA351875) | freshwater metagenome | isolation source: freshwater lake | place: USA: Michigan, Lansing Lake | collected 2013-08-14 | reverse complement strand
CAGAGCACCGCCCGCGGCTGCGGCACCGCCGAGGGCCGCGCGGATGAATCCGCGCCGTGCGCTGCGCGCCGCGGCGTACTGCTCGGCGCTGATGTGGTTTTCGGGGGCGAGTTGAATGCGCCCGCGCTGCCTCTGCTGCTGCGCCATGTCCTCTGTTCCCTAGGCCTGCGGCATGAAGCGCCGCACGGCACGCGAGTTGACGGTTTCGTCGTCGGCCGAACTGGCCACCTGCACGCAGGCGGTGCGGCACAGGGCCACGACATTCGGGTCGACGATCGAGTAATAGGTCATCGGGCCCGCGCGGCGGCGCGACAGCACGCCCTTGCCGTACATGAGGTTGAGGTGCCGCGACACGGTGGTCTGGCTGGCGCCCGTGTAGGCCACGATTTCGCCGACGCTGCGCTCCGCTTCGCACAGCGCATTGAGAATCTTCAGACGCGTGGGTTCGCCGAGCAGAGTGAAGTACCCCGCCACCTTCTCAAACAAACGATTGAGTTCCACGTCCATGGCTAGCTCCGCGCGGCCATCTGCGGTCCGCTTAGCAGCTTATGCGCATATGCGCATAACACCCCGTCGCGAATCTTGCCCCGGGCAGTGTCGACCCGTCAACGCCTCTCGATGCCGCAACGCGACGAAGCGAAGCCCGCGTGACAACCATCACAGAACCATGGCGCACGAAATCGAACCGCAGTGCCTGGAAGGAGCTTGCGCGATACAGCATGCGCCCTGCCAGAGTCGTTGAGCCAAAACGGCCCCTGGCGAGGCGCGCACGCTCGTGGTGGCCGGACTGCTCAGGAGCAAGCTCGCGGGGGCCGTGCAAGGCATTTGCGGCCGAAGGCTGCCGACATGAACGCAGGCATGTGGGCGCCGCTCACTGCGGCAGGCACCGGCCATGACCGAGCGATGCGCGGCTTGCCGGCGAATTGGGCGGTCTGGTTCGACCCGATGTCTCAGGGCATCGACCGGGGTGCGCCGGCAGGAGTTCGCCCATGCGGCACGATGGACATATCAGCGGTGCGCTTGCGTCACCCCGCCTTCCGCGGCCATCACTCCAACTATCCACCCTCGCGGTCGAGCACTGACCCGCAGGAATCTGCCGCATCAGCGCGCCGGAAGTCGTCCGGCCGCGCACTCTCGCAGCGGGCGCGCCGATGTCTCGTGCCGAGACCCGGCACACGACTGTCAGGCCTTTAGGCGTTCCTCAACTTCACTCGGCACGGCGCCGGCCCGCGCCGGCACCGGCGTCACCTGCTCTGCGGTTGTAAGCTGTTCGACACCATCAAACAGCAGGCTGGTGGCCGTGATCTTGATTCGCACGCGTACGCGGTGAGAGCGGCCCAGCATCAAGCGCACGGCTGCGTCGTCGATCTCCACCTCGCGATACAGGTCGATCCGGTGATTGAGACCGGCGCGAGACAGCGCGCGCGCCGCCTCGGAGAACAGTTCGCCAAGCGTAGTTTCGTCCGGGATCTTTACCATGGGGCCGACTGGGCTAACAGGACCGCTTGAGGCGAAGTCTATTTCGGCCGAACCGCTGCCCGATCCCTCTTGTGCGCGAGCAGAAACGGCTGAGTTGCGCTGTGCGACTAGCTCATGCATTTCGTCGGTTGCGCCTCATCGCCGGGAAAGACGCCGCCGCAGGCACCAAGGTCCGCCGGTCAGGTGGCCAGCGCCCGCGCCAGATCGGCCTTCAGGTCGTCCACGCTTTCGAGTCCGACCGCAAGCCGGATGAGACCCTCGCCGATGCCCGCGCGCGCGCGCGCCTCCGGCGTGAGCCGGCCGTGGGTCGTGCTGGCCGGGTGCGTGATCGTCGTGCGCGTATCGCCGAGGTTGGCGGTAATGGACATCAGGCGCACGTGGTCGATGAGACGCCAGGCGCGTACGCGCGCCTCTTCGGGACTCGTCGCGCCGAGCTCGAAGGACAGTACTGCGCCGGGGCCGCCCTGCTGGCGCGCGACCAGCGTGCGCTGCGGATGCGAGGCAAGTCCGGGAAAGTGGACGCGCTGCACGCCCGGCTGCGTTTCCAGCCACTCGGCAAGCCGCTGGGCCGCGGCGGACTGGGCGCGCATGCGCAGCGGCAGCGTCTCCAGCCCCTTGAGCAGCACCCAGGCGTTGAACGGCGACAGGCTCGGGCCTGCACTGCGCAGCACCGGCAGCACGGCCTCGCGGATCATCGTGCGCCGACCCAGCACCGCGCCACCTAACACGCGGCCCTGGCCATCGAGATACTTGGTGGCCGAGTGGATCACAAGGTCCACGCCGTGGTCGAGCGGCCGCTGCAGTACCGGCGTGCAGAAGCAGTTGTCGACCACCGTCACCGCGCCGGACTCGCGCCCTAGCCGCGCGAAGACCTCCAGGTCGACCAGTTCCATCAGGGGGTTGGACGGCGTCTCGCAGTACAACAGGCGCGTGCGTGGCGTGATGGCCGCGCGCCAGTCGGCCTCGGCAGCGCCGCGCACGTAGGTGGTGTCGATGCCGAACCGCCCGAGCACGTCGCTGAAGAGTCGTACCGTGGCGCCGAAGACGCCGGCGCCGCAGACCACATGGTCCCCCGCCTTGAGCACGGCCAGCGCGCTGGCGAGGATGGCCGCCATGCCGGAGCTGGTCGCCAGCGCGTCCTCGGCCCCTTCGAGGGCGGCCAGGCGCTCCTCGAACATCCGCACCGTCGGGTTGGAAAAGCGCGAGTAGACGAAGCCCTCTTCCTCGCCCGAAAACAGGCTCGCCGCCTCGGCAGCCGAGCCGAACACGAAGCTGGATGTAAGGTACAGCGCCTCGCTGTGCTCGTTGAACTCGCTGCGCCGAGTACCTGCGCGAACGGCCAGCGTGTCGGGGTCGAAGGGTCTGGTATCGGTCATCGGTGAGTCGGCAACAAAAAAACCCGCGTCCAGCTGCAGGCAGCAAAGAGGCGGGTTGCTCACCGTCGCTTTAGCTGCACTTGTTACGCGCCCGCAAGCTGAGGCTCAAATCGGCGCAGAAAAACTGTAACACGGCCACAGGCCGCCCCGCCGGTCATCGATCAGGCATCGGCCTCGATCGCCAGGCTGAGCTGGTTGCGCGGGGCGTCCTCGCTGCCGGGCGGCGCGGTGCGCGCGTGCTCGACTCGGTTCAGGTAGTCGGGCGTCACGTCGCCCGTGATGTAGTTGCCATCGAAGCACGAAGCCTCGAAACTGGTGAGCGCCGGATTGCAGTCGACAATGGCGCGTTGCAGATCCTCCAGGCGCTGGTAGATCAACGCATCGGCGCCGATCTCGCGCCGGATTTCCTCGATGCTCTTGGTCGCCGCGATGAGCTCAGCCCGTGTCGGCATGTCGATGCCGTAGACATTGGGAAACCGCACCGGCGGCGCGGCCGAGGCCACCATGACCTTGCGTGCGCCGGCTTCGCGCGCCATCAGGACGATCTCCTGGATCGTGGTGCCGCGCACGATCGAGTCGTCCACCAGCAGCACGTTCTTGCCGCGGAACTCCACCGCCACCGTATTGAGCTTCTGCCGCACCGATTTCCGGCGCACGGCCTGGCCCGGCATGATGAAGGTACGACCGATGTAGCGGTTCTTGATGAAGCCCTCGCGGTACTCCAGGTTCAGGCGCATGGCCAGTTGCATGGCCGCCGGCCGACTGGAGTCCGGAATCGGCATCACCACGTCGATGTCGCCCGCGGGCACCGCCTGGCGCACCTGGTCGGCCAGGTACTCGCCCATCTTCAGCCGTGCTCCGTAGACGCTCACCCCGTCCATCACGGAGTCCGGTCGCGCCAGGTAGACGTACTCGAAGATGCAGGGATTCAGCGTGCTGCGCTCGGCGCACTGCTGCGCGAAGAAGCGCCCATCGAGGCCGATGAAGATCGCCTCGCCCGGCGCGACGTCGCGCACGAAGCGAAAGCCCAAGCCTTCCAGCGCCACGCTCTCGCTGGCGATCATGTACTCGGTGCCGGCATCCGTCTCCTGCACACCGAAGCACAGCGGCCGGATGCCATAGGGATCGCGTACGCCCACCAGGCCGTAGCCGGCGATCAACAGCACCAGCGCATAACTGCCGCGCAGCCGCCGGTGCATGCCCGCCACCGCGCGGAAAACAGCCTGGGAGTCGAGCACCAGCCCGTCGCTGGCCACCTGCAACTCGTGCGCCAGTACGTTCAGCAGCACCTCGGAGTCCGAGTCGGTGTTGATGTGACGCCGGTCGATACGGAACATCTCGTCCTTGAGTTGCTCCGCATTGGTGAGATTGCCGTTGTGCGCCAGCGCCAGGCCGAACGGCGCATTGACGTAGAACGGTTGCGCCTCCTCCGAGCTATAGGCCGAGCCGGCCGTGGGGTAGCGCACCTGCGCAATGCCCGACTGGCCCAGCAGGCTGCGCATGTTGCGCGTGCGGAACACGTCGCGCGCCAGCCCGTTGCCCTTGAACATGTGGAACTTGCTGCCGCTGGCGGTGGCAATGCCAGCCGCATCCTGCCCGCGGTGCTGCAGCAACTGCAGCGCGTCGTACAGCAACTGGTTGACCAGCGCGCTGCCCACGACGCCGACGATTCCGCACATGTTGGTATCTCCCTGCGACGTTCAGGCCTGCTGCCCGGGCGACGGCAGGCGCGGCGCAACCCATCGTACCGCCCCTTCCAGACGCGGCAGCAGCCTCGACTCGGTCCAGTAGGGCTGGCGCGCGATCTCGGTGCCGCGCGCCAGCAGCACACCAATGCCGATGATCAGCGCGGCGCGCACCAGACCGAAGGCGGCACCCAGCAGCCGGTCCACGCCCGACAGCTTGACCGCCGCCAGCAACTGCCGCAGTACCCAAGCGACAAGCCCTGCAAGGAGCACGCAGCCGGCCACGATGGCCAGCGCCGCCAGCGTCGTCTTTGCGGCCGGCCACAGGTCCCAGGGCAGCCAGGCTCCCAGCGTCGACGCATGAACGAATGCGAGCCAGGCTCCCACCACCCAGGCTGCCAGCGACAGCACCTCGCGCAACAGCCCACGCAACAGTCCGAGCAACACCGAGGCGGCGACGATGGAGACGATCGCCCAGTCGAGCGCGGTCATCCGCCGGGCACCAGCGTGGCGTTGACTTCCAGCGCACGCAGGCGGGCGCGCGCCTTTTCGGCCTCCTCGCGGGTAGCAAACGGGCCAACCCGCACCCGCCAGCGCGCACCTTCGGCGGTCTGCACCTGCTCCGTGTACGGCACAAAGCCGGCCTTCTTCAGTCGGTCGGCAAGCTCCTGGGCCGACCTCTCGCTGCCCATGGCGGCAGCCTGCAGCACAAAGCGCGCTGCCTTCCTGTCCGGCCCGGCCTTGCCCTCGAGCGCATCACGGGCGCGCTGTGACTCGGTGCCCTTGGCCGGCGGCTTTTCGCCGGGGCTGGCAGCCGGGGCTGGATCGGTCCTGGCGTCAGAAATCGCCCCGGATTTGCCCTCGCCTCGCGCTTCGGCCTTGCCTTCGGCCCTCGGCTGAGGCCTGCCGTCGCTGCGGCCCGGGCCCGGCGGGACCGTGCCCTTCGGCTCGGCCGCAGCCTCGGCCTTGCCTTCGGCCTGGATCGGGGCCGCATCCGGCGGGGGCATCGGGACGGCTGCCGGCTCGGGCACTGGCGGCAAGGCAAGCCGCGGGGAAAACGGCGTCTTCTCGCTGGGAATCTCGATCGGCAGGTTGTCGGGCACCGGCCGCGGCGCCGGATCGAGCACCATAGGAACCAGCACCACGGCGGCCAGCAGCAGCACCGCCGCACCGATCAGACGCCGCCGCGCACGGATCCGCAGCTCGGCAGCCGGATCGGGACGCGCGCCATCATGAGGCACGGGCGCATGCGCACCCCGTGCCGGATTGGCCTGCCCTTCGCGCCGCCAGAACGCCCAGTTCATTGCTGCCGGGGAATGCGCCGTGAGGATGTTTGCCGCGGAACCGGGCGCCGTTTCGCTGTCATGCGCCGTGCGCGCGTTGCCCAGACCGCCACTGCATCACCGCCGCCACGGTGGTGAAGCTGCCGAACACAACGATCCTATCATCGGATTGCGCCTGACCCAGCGCAGTCTCGTAGGCAGCGGCGAGCGTGTCGTGCACGGCGACCGAGCGGCCGGCACCCTCGGCCGCTCCGGCAGCGCGCAGCGCTTCGGCCATCTGGCGAGCCGGCAGCCCGCGGGCGCCCGGTGTCGGCCCCACGTGCCAGTGATCGATACGGTCCTTCAACCGCGCCACCACGCCCGCGATGTCCTTGTCGCCCAGCATGCCGAACACGGCGTGCGTGACCGGGTGGAAGCCCATCGAGTCGAGGTTGTTCGCCAGCACGGCGGCCGCATGCGGGTTGTGGGCCACATCGAGAATCACCGCGGGGCGCCCGGGCAGCACCTGGAAGCGCCCTGGTATCTCGACCGTGAGCAGCCCCTGCCGAACCGCCTGCTGGCTCACGGGCAGCCGGTCGGCGAGGGCTTCGAGCGCAGCCAGCGCCGCCGACGCATTGAGCAGCTGGTTGGCCCCCCGCAGCGCCGGATAAGGCAGCCCGGCGCGCCGCTGGCTGCGTCCGCCGTAGGCCCACTGCTGGCGATCACCCGCGTAGTTGAAGTCGTGGCCGAAGCGCCACAGATCGGCGCCGATCTCCTGCGCCACGTCGATGACCGACTGCGGCGGCTGCGGGTCGCTGCAGATGGCGGGCCGGCCCGCGCGGTAGATGTGCGCCTTCTCGAAGCCGATGTGTTCGCGCGTCGGACCCAGGTACTCCATGTGGTCGAGGTCGATCGAGGTCAGGACCGAGCAGTCGGCATCGACGACGTTGACCGCATCGAGCCGGCCGCCCAGACCGATCTCCAGCACGGCCGCGTCGAGGCGCGACTGCGCCAGCAGGAGCAGGATCGCCAGCGTGGTGAACTCGAAGTAGGTGAGGCTTTCACCCTGCCGCGCCGCCTCCACCGCCTCGAAGTGCGGGAGCAGGTCGGCATCGCCAGCCACCACGCCGTCGATCTGGGCGCGCTCGTTGAAGCGCACCAGGTGGGGCTTGGTGTAGAGCCCGCTGCGGTAGCCCGCTGCGCGCAGGATGGAGTCGAGCATCGCGCAGGTCGAACCCTTGCCGTTGGTGCCGCCGACGACGAACACCGGGCAGTCGAAACCGAGCCCCAGGCGCGCGGCAACCTTGCGCACGCGGTCCAGCGTGAGGTCGACCGGCCGATGGTGCAGCCGCTCGACGTGCGCGAGCCACGCGGGAAGCGTCGTGGGCAGGGTATCCAAGGCAAGGCGGCGGGCGCACGGCGCCCGCCCTGGTCGGTCAGCTCAGCGCGTCAGCCGGCTGCCGCTGCAGAAGCGCCAGCAGCTGCGCAATCTCGTCGCGCAGGTTGCGGCGATCGACGATCATGTCCACCGCGCCCTTGGTCAGCAGGAACTCGGCGCGTTGGAAACCCTCGGGCAGCTTCTCGCGAACGGTCTGCTCGATCACGCGCGGACCGGCGAAGCCGATCAGCGCCTTCGGCTCGGCGATCACCACATCGCCCATGAAGGCGAAGCTCGCCGACACACCGCCCATGGTCGGATCGGTCAGCACCGAGACGAACGGCAGCCTGGCTTCGGCAAGCTTGGCGACCATGGCGGTCGTCTTGGCCATCTGCATCAGCGACAGCAGGCCCTCCTGCATGCGTGCGCCGCCGGTGGCAGTGAAGCAGATGAACGGGACCTTCTGCTCGATGGCGACCTGCACCCCGCGCACGAAGCGCTCGCCGACGACCGAGCCCATCGATCCACCCATGAAGTCGAACTCGAAGCAGGCCATCACCACCGGCAGCGCACGGATGCTGCCGCCGAGCACGACCAGCGCGTCGGTCTCGCCGGTCTCGTTCATCGCGTCCTGCAGGCGATCCGGGTACTTCTTGCTGTCCTTGAACTTGAGCGAGTCGACCGGGACGATTTCCTGGCCGATCTCGTAGCGCCCTTCGCCATCGAGCAGCGCATCGAGCCGCTCACGCGCGCCGATGCGCAGGTGGTGCGAGCACTTGGGGCAGACCTGCAGCGTGCGCTGCAGCTCCGCGCTGTACAGCACCGTCTCGCAGCCCGGACACTTGGTCCACAGGCCCTCGGGCACGCTCTTGCGCGAGCCGCCCTGCTTGATGCGTGGCGGCAGCAGCTTCTCGATCCAGCTCATGGCGATGTCCTCAGGCAGCCCCGCGCTCGGGCGAGGTCGGCGCGAGCTCGTCGAGGGCGCGCCGGATGGTGGAGACGAAAGACTCGGCGGCGGCCACCGCTGCGTCGGCCGGCGCGGCCTCGACTTCCTCGATCAGGCGTGCGCCGATGACCACCGCGTCGGCGCACCGGGCAACCGCCTGCGCACTGGCGGCATCGCGGATGCCGAAGCCGACTCCGACCGGCACCCGGGTGAGCGCCTTGATTCGCGGGATGCGCTCGGCCACCGAGTCCACGTCGAGGTGGCCGGCACCGGTGGTGCCGCGCAGGCTGACGTAGTAGACGAAGCCGCTCGCCTGCGTCAGCACGCGTCGCATGCGCTCGTCGGTGGTGGTCGGTGCGAGCAGGAAGATCGGATCGATCTCGTGCGCCCGCATGTCGGCGGCGAAGTCCTCGCACTCTTCAGGCGGATAGTCGACGACCAGCACGCCGTCCACCCCCGCCGCTGCAGCCGCGCGCGCGAACTCGTCGCGGCCCATGCGCTCGATCGGGTTGGCGTAGCCCATTAGCACGACCGGCGTGCGCGGGTCGTCGCGCCGGAACTGCGCCACGAACTCCAGCGTCTGCCGCAGACCAACGCCGCGCTTGATGGCCCGCTCGGTGGCGCGCTGGATCACGGGACCATCGGCCATCGGGTCGGAGAACGGCACGCCGAGTTCGATCACGTCACTGCCGGCGCGCGCCAGGGCGTGCAGGATGGGCACCGTCAACTCGGGTGCCGGGTCGCCGGCGCAGACATAGGGCACCAGACCCTTGCGGCCCTGGCGGGCCAACTCGGCAAAGCGGGCGGCGATGCGCGACATCAACGCTTCCGGAACGCCAGGGTCGCCTCGCGGCAGGAAGGGCGGCAGAAAAACTCCAGCCCGCTGGCCTCGGCCACGATGTGCAAGTCCTTGTCGCCGCGGCCGGAGAGGTTGACCAGCACGACCCTGTCCCTGGGCAGCGTTGGCGCCAGCTTGGCCGCATGCGCTAGCGCGTGGCTCGACTCCAGCGCCGGGATGATGCCCTCGATGCGGCAGCAGTCGTGGAAGGCCTGCAGCGCCTCCGCATCCGTCGCGCCGACGTAGGTTGCCCGACCCGAGTCCTTCAGCCATGCATGCTCGGGACCTACACCCGGGTAGTCCAGGCCGGCCGAGATCGAGTGTGTCTCAGTGATCTGACCGTTCTCGTCCTGCAGCAGGTAGGTGCGATTGCCGTGTAGCACGCCGGGCGTGCCGCGCTGCAAACTCGCGGCGTGCTTCATTGTGGTCAGCCCTTCACCGGCTGCTTCCACCCCCACGAGCTGCACGCCCTCATGCGGGATGTAGTCATAGAAGATGCCCATCGCGTTGCTGCCACCACCCACGCAGGCCACCACATAGTCCGGCTGGCGCCCCACCATGTCCGGCATCTGGCGCAGGCATTCCTTGCCAACCACCGAGTTGAAGTCGCGGACCATCATCGGGTACGGATGGGGGCCAGCCACCGTGCCGATGATGTAAAAGGTGTCTTCGACGTTAGTGACCCAATCGCGCATCGCTTCGTTGAGCGCGTCCTTGAGCGTGCGCGAACCGGACTCCACCGGCACCACCTCGGCGCCCAGCAGCTTCATCCGGTAAACGTTGGCGGCCTGGCGACCGACGTCCTCGGCGCCCATGTAAACGACGCACTTCATGCCATAGCGGGCCGCCACGGTGGCACTGGCCACGCCGTGCTGGCCAGCACCCGTCTCGGCGATCACCCGCGGCTTGCCCATCCGCTTGGCCAGCAGCGCCTGGCCGATGGTGTTGTTGACCTTGTGCGCGCCGGTGTGGTTGAGGTCCTCGCGCTTGAAGTAGATCTGCGCGCCGCCCAGCAGCTCGCTCCAGCGGCGCGCGTGATAAATGGGGCTCGGCCGACCGACGTAATGCTTCAGCTCGCGCTCGAACTCGGCCACGAACTGCGGGTCTTTGCGGTAGTGCTCGTAGGCAGCGCGCAACTCGGTCAGCGCGTGAATCAGCGTCTCGGCGACGAAGATGCCACCGTAGGGGCCGAAGTGGCCGCGCGCATCGGGCAGGTCGTATGGCGTCATGGTTTGATCGATTGCGAAGCCGCCCGCACGGCGGAAATGAATTCAAAGATCCGGACTGGATCCTTGATGCCCTTGACGTCCGACTCCACGCCGCTCGACACATCGACCGCATATGGCCGGGTGGCAAGGATCGCGGCGGCAACGTTATCGGCAGTCAGCCCGCCCGCCAGCACCAGCGGCTTGCGCCGCGCCGGCGGCGGCGGCACCTGCGACCAGTCGAACACCTTGCCGCTGCCGCCGTACCCCGCCGCTGGCGCGTCAGCGAGCAGCGCGGCGGCGCTTGGAAACCTGCTTTCGAAGTCTAGCAAAGCACCCTCGCGGGCCACGGCCACCGCGCGCAGGTACGGCCGGCCGTAGGACGCGCAGGACTCCTCGTCCTCGTCGCCATGAAACTGCAGGAGCGCGTGCGGGACGCGTTCGAGGGCGGCTGCCACCTCTGCAGGCGCCGCATTCACGAACAACAGCACCGGCGCGACGAAGGGCGGCAGGGCTGCCGCCAGTGGCGCCAGCTGCGCCAAGGGCACGTACCGCGGGCTGCCCGGGTAGCAGTTCAGTCCGACCGCATCGGCACCCACCGCCGCCGCGGCCTGCGCGTCGGCGGCGCGAGTGACGCCACAGATTTTCACCCGCACGGAATTCATGGGCAGGGGGTGAAGTCCTCGGCGGGCGGCAGTTCAAGCGCCGGATCGTACTGGACGTGCGTCAGATACAGCCCGGCTGCGGCGAAGGTCGGCGCCGCGCGCGAGCGATCGCGCGCCGCCAGCAGCTCCTCCATCCAGGATGCCGGCTTGCGCCCCACGCCGACGTAAACGAGCGCTCCCACGATGTTGCGCACCATGTGATGCAGGAACGCGTTGGCCACGATCCTCACTCGTAGTCTGCGGCCGTGGCGCTCCACGTCCAAGCTCATGATCTCACGCACCGGCGAGGCAGCCTGGCACTCGGCAGCGCGGAACGACGTGAAGTCGTGGCGCCCGACCAGACAGACCGCGGCGTCCTGCATGGCCTGCTCGTCGAGCGGCCGGAACACCCAGCCGACGCGCTGCACCAGCAGGGCCGGCCGTACCGGTTCGTTGAGCAGCCAGTAGTCATAGCGGCGCGCGCGCGCCGAGAAACGGGCATGGAAGTCGTCGGGCGTCACCCGCGCCCAGCGCACCGCCACGGCGGATGGCAGAAAGCGATTGACCCCGCGAACCCATGACTGCAGCGGTCGATCGAGCGCCGTGTCGATGTGCACGACCTGGAAGGTGGCATGAACCCCGGCATCGGTGCGCCCAGCACAGACCGTCGCAAGCCGTACCTTGGCAAAGCTCGCCAGCGCGCGCTCCAGTGTGTCCTGTACGCCAGCACCGCCGGGCTGTGTCTGCCAGCCTGAGTAGGGCGCACCGTCGTACTCCACTCCCAGAACGATGCGCATGCGGCAGTATCGATAGGAAACCCGGCGCCGCAGCCGCGCGCTGGTGCTCTCGACGGGGTTACAGCGTGCCAGCCGAGAACGTCCGGGACCCCAAGATCAACTGGGCCCGCTGCGCGCGCAAGCGAGCCGGTTAAGTTTCGACCTGCTTCATCAAGTCCACGGCGGCCTGACGCTGGTCACGGGTGCCGTCGCGCATGACCTCTTCGAGCAGCTCCCGCGCGCCATCCTTCACGCCCAGGTCGATGTAGCCGCGGGCCAAATCAAGCTTGGTGGCCATCTGGCCCGCTAGCGGGCTGCCGGCCTGCGTCTCCGTGCGACGGCCGCCCAGTTCGACGTCTGAACCGGACAGGTCGAAGTCGATCAGCGGAACGGTTGCCTGGTCCGTGTTGGACGCTAGGCGCGACGCCTCACCAGCGAGCGTTCCGACGTCGCCCAGCAAGGTCGGCCGCGATAGCGATTCCTCCAGCTGCGACCGTACCGATGGCCCAGCGGCCGTAGCAGCCGGCGCACTGACGCGCGGTGGAATGTCGAGGTCCAAATCGGGCATCGAAGGGACCGCCAGGGCGGACATCTCGATGACCTCAGATATGGGCTCAGGCATCACGATCGCTGGCGCAGCCGGAGGCGAATTGGTCCTCAGATCGAAAGCGGACACCGCTGCAGCGGGCGATGGCGCCGGCATGACTGGAGGCGCTACGGACTCCCGTCCGCTGGACTTGGCCGGCCCGAGGTCAAAGTCGAGCGCCGAAAAGTCGATTGCACTACCGGTCGCGGGCTCCACCGCAGCGGGGGCAGGCGACAGCGTGGCTTCAAAGCGAGTCATAACGCCGCCCTGCGTCAGGGCTCCGCCAACCCGGCTGTCAAAGAGCGAACTGATGTCGTCGGTCATCCGAGAGTCGGGTTGCATCGCCGTTTCGGGCTTCAAATGAGTGTCGACCGGAGAGCCCTGCCTGCTATCAACGCTCAAATCCATCGACTGGAGCGGCTCGCGACGCGCCGGTTGCGTCGTTTTGGCCAACGCTGCCGCTGCAACGCCGCCACCCAATGTGCTGGGCCTCCCGCCCGCGGTGGCCGGATTCAGGCGCAACTCGGTGGAAGGGCCGCGAGGGGCAACGTCGGAGCTCGCTCCTGCGTACATCGGGTTGCCGGGATCGAAGGCTCGGCCAAGCTTGATGGCGCGGTCCCAATCGTCGCCGCTGCCACCAGTACGGTTCTTGAGCTCGACCATCAACGAATCGAAGGAGCCTTTGTCGCCACGCCGCGAAAAGATTTCGAGCAACTTCACGCGCGCCGCGTGGCGGTCTGGCTGCACGCGCAGCGCTTCCTTGAGAATATCCTCCGCTTGCTCCTCTCGACCGTAAGCGATGTAAACGTCGGCCTCCGCCACGGGGTCGACCTCGTTGGAGTCGAGCTGTGAGGCGGCGGGGATAAAACTAGAATTGAAGGAGCTTGTCGCTGCAGTGTCGACGCTCTGCCCACCCGTGGACCCGAACAGGGAGTTGGCACGCAGGCCGTCGCCCGTCTCCTTGAACGTGTTGCCGGTCTCTAACTTGCGACGACGATAAAGGTTCAGGCCAACCAACAACGCTATCAGGGCCGCGCCGGCACCGCCCAGCACGTAGGGAGACGTCAACTGTTCGACGAGAGAAGGCTCGGGCGGCGGTGCCGGCGGAGCGACGGGCCCTTTCTTGGCCACCTCGGCTTTCGGGGCTGCCGGCGGCGCAGCGGGCACCGTGGCAGGCGCCTCGGCCTTGGAAGATTCCACGGGCGCTGCGGCCGGCGCCGGCGGAGGAACCGGTACTGCTGCAACTGGCGCCGGCGCTGGGGTAGGCGCTGGCGGAGGAACCGGGACCGCTGCGACCGGCGCCGGCGTCGGGGCAGCCGCTGTGGCTTGCGGGGCAGGAGAAGCCGCCGCTTTGGGCTCGGCTTGCCGCTGCGCCTGGGCGCCGGACTTGCTTTGTAGCTCCAGCGCCTTCTTCAGGGCCTCATTCGTCTTCTTGAGCTCAGCCGCACGGTCCTCCTGCTCCTTGAGGGCACGTTGGCGGGCAACCGCCTCGTCCTGCGCCCGGGCAGCAGCCCCCGAGGCGGGGGGACTGGGCTCTGTCTTTGCAATCTTCAACTGGTCGCCGCCCTTGGCGGGTGCCGCGCGATCCTCGACTTTTGCGGTGATCTGACCCTGCCCAGCGGCAGCGGGCGCCGGGGCAACCGAAGTGGCACCGCCGGCGGCTGCCTGGGCGAGGCGGCTGCGGAACTGCGCGAAGTCCCGGCTCTGCGCAATCACCTCGCGGCGGGCATCGACCACCGAGATCGCCTCTGCATCGGCTGCGCTCGGAATCGTCAGCGTGCGGCCGGCCAGCAGCCGGTTCATGTTGTCGCCAACGAAGGCGTTGGGGTTGGACCGGAACAACGCGACCAGCATCTGATCGAGCGAAACGGTGGGCGCTTTGTTCTGCTGGGCGATCTTGCCCAGTGTGTCGCCAGCCTTGACGGTGTAGCCGTCGGCGGTGACGGGCGCTGCTGCGGCGCGCGCAGCTGGCGCTGGAGTCACGGCTGAAGGTGCTGGGGCGGCTGCCGCCGGTGCAGCTGCTGTCGGAGCCGGGGAAGGCGCGGGCGCTTGTGCGATCGCAGCGGGAGGCACCACCTCGGGCGCGGCGCGCAGGGACGGCGGATCGAGCAGAACCGTGTACTCGCGCAGTAGCCGTCCGGTCGCCCAGGACAGCTCGAGCAGCAGATCGAGGTACGGTTCGTTAACCGGTTGCAGAGAGGTAATGCGGACGACATAGCTGGTCTCGCCACGCTTCTCGAGAGAAAAGCGCATTGCCGCGAGCGCCGGATTGAAGTCGAGGTTGGCCTGGCGGAACGCCGACTGTGAAGCCAAGCGGACCGACAGCGTGGGCGCCTCATCGCGTGACACCGACGTGACCTCGACCTCGGCGCGCAGCGGTTGACCGAGTGCGGACTGGACGTTGAGGCGCCCGAGCCCAGCAGCGTGCAGTTCGGGAGAGGAAAGCGCCAGGCTAAACGCCAGCGCGATGGCACAACGCATGGGCGCGTGCCGGTTTCTTTGGGTTGGCACCGATGCCCCCTTGCCGCCGGAAACTAATCTTTTGAGAATAACCTCAGCCACTTACGCGAGCAAGCTTAGAAATCGCAGCAAGTGACGGGAAGGCAGGAAAAATCGACCAATCGACTCCCAAGAACAGGCTGCCTCAAGCAGACTCCTTGACAAGAATGCGCAACATTCGACGCAACGGCTCGGCTGCCCCCCACAGTAACTGGTCCCCCACCGTAAAGGCCGACAAGTACTCACCACCGTTGTGCCCCGCACCCATCGCCAACTTGCGCAGCCTGCCAATCGAAATGTCCATCGTGCCGCTAACCGCGGCCGGCGACAGGTCGCGCACTGAGGCCTCCTTGGTGTTGGGCACAAGCTTCACCCAACGATGGGCGGTGCCAATCATCCGTTCGATCTCCCCCATGGGCAGGTCCTGCTTGAGCTTGATGGTCAGCGCCTGACTGTGACAGCGCATCGCCCCGATACGCACGCACAGCCCCTCCACCACCACCGACCCCGGCTGGCCCATGGGCGGCTTGCCAAGGATCTTGTTGCACTCGGCGCCACCCTTCCACTCTTCCTTGCTGACGCCGTTGCCCATGTCGTCGGCAATCCACGGAATCAGGCTGCCCGCCAGGGGCAGACCGAACTCCTGCTTGGGCAAGCCGGATCCGCGCAACGCCTCGTTGACCTTGCGGTCAATGTCGAGGATCGCCGATTTCGGGTCCGCCAGGAGATCCCGGGTCATCGCGTGAACATGGCCCATCTGGGCGAGCAGCTCGCGCATGTTGGGCGCGCCGGCGCCGGAGGCCGCCTGGTAGGTCATCGCGGTGACCCACTCGACGAGATCCGCCTTGAGCAGGCCGTCAATGGCCAGCATCATCAGGCTGACGGTGCAGTTGCCGCCGATATAGTTCCGGGTTCCGGCCGCGAGCGCCTTCGTGATGACCGGCATGTTGACCGGGTCGAGAATCAGCACGGCGTCGTCGGCCATGCGCAGCGTCGAGGCCGCATCCACCCAGTACCCGGTCCAGCCGGCCGCGCGCAGTTGCGGGTAGACCGCCTTGGTGTAGTCGCCCCCCTGGCACGTGATGATCGTGTCGCAGCCCCTCAGGGCATCGATGTCGTTGGCGTCCCGGAGTACCGGATCGCCCTTGCCGAGCCGCGGCGCCGCCGCGCCCGGGCTGGACGTGCTGAAGAACACGGACTCGATCAGATCGAAGTCCTTCTCGGCGGTCATGCGCTCCATCAGGACGGAGCCCACCATGCCGCGCCAACCCACGAAACCGACCTTCATCGCTCCCTCTCGCCGCCCCAACGTCCCTGCCCTACAACGCCCCGATCACGGCATCGCCCATCGCCGGCGTGCCCACGACCCGCTCGCCGGGGGCGGCGATGTCGGCGGTGCGCCATCCCTGGGCAAGCACGGTGGCCACTGCGCGCTCCAGGCGCACCGCAGCCTCTTCCTGGCCGAAGCTGTACCGCAGCATCATCGCCGCCGACAGAATCGTGGCCAGGGGATTGGCCACGGCCTTTCCTGCAATGTCGGGCGCCGAGCCGTGGATCGGCTCGTACAGCCCCTTGCCGTCCGCATCCAGCGAGGCCGACGGCAGCATGCCGATCGAGCCGGTGAGCATCGACGCTTCGTCCGACAGGATGTCGCCGAACATGTTGCCGGTCACCATGACGTCGAACTGCCTGGGGTTGCGCAACAACTGCATGGCCGCGTTATCCACGTACATGTGCGACAGCGCCACGTCGGGGTGCTCACTTCCCAGTTCGGTCATCACCTCGCGCCACAGTTGCGTGGTCTCCAGGACGTTGGCTTTGTCGACCGAACACACGCGCCGGCTGCGGCGACGCGCCGCCTCGAAGGCGACCCGTCCGATGCGACGGATCTCGCTCTCGCTGTAGCGCATGGTGTCGAAACCCTCGCGCTGGCCATCGTCCAGCCGGCGGATGCCACGCGGCTGGCCGAAGTAGATATCGCCGGTGAGTTCGCGCACGATCAGCAGGTCCAGCCCGGCCACCACCTCGACCTTCAGCGTCGAGGCGGCCGCGAGTTCCGGATAGATGAGCGCTGGCCGCAGGTTGGCGAACAGGCCCAGTTCCTTGCGCAGCCGCAGCAGACCCTGCTCGGGCCGCTGCGGGCGCGGCAGCGCGTCGTATTGAGGGCCGCCGACGGCGCCAAACAGCACCGCATCGGCCGCCTTGCACAGCGCAAGGGTTGCCGCCGGAAGCGGGTCGCCGGTCGCGTCGGTGGCCGCTCCCCCCACCAAGGCCGGCTCGAACTCCATGGACAGGCCGAGCGCGCGCAGCGCCTTCACCGCCTCGGCAACGATTTCCGGGCCGATGCCGTCACCAGCCAGTACTGCGATCTTCATCGGAATCTCTATTCGGCCGTGGACTGCGCGAGCCACGGCATGCGCTGCAGACGCTCAGCCTCGAAGCTGCGGATCTTGTCGGCGTGATGAAGCGTCAGTCCGATGTCGTCCCAGCCGTTGAGCAGGCACTGCTTGCGGAACGAGTCCACCTCGAACGCGTGCGACTGCCCGTCGGGCGTACGCACCGTCTGCGACGGCAGATCGATGGCGAGGCGATAACCGGGCGCGGCCTGCACAGCGGCAAACAGCGCGTCGACCGTTGCCTCCGGCAACACGATGGGCAGCAGACCGTTCTTGAAGCAGTTGTTGAAGAAGATGTCGGCAAAGCTCGGCGCGATCAGCGCACGGAAGCCGTACTCGCCGATGGCCCAGGGCGCGTGCTCGCGACTGGAGCCACAGCCGAAGTTGCGCCGCGCGAGCAACACGGAGGCGCCCGTGTAGCGCGGCTGGTTGAGCACGAACTCCGGATTGAGCGGCCGCTTGCCGTGGTCCTGCCCGGGCTCGCCGCGGTCCAGATAGCGCCATTCGTCGAACAGGTTGGCGCCGAAGCCGGTGCGCCGGATCGACTTGAGAAACTGCTTGGGGATGATCTGGTCGGTGTCGACGTTGGCCCGATCAAGCGGCGCGACCAGTCCCTCGTGAAGTACGAAGGGCTGCATCAGCTTTGCGCCCATGGGAGCCGCGGCAGCAGTGCCACCAGGGCGGCAGAGCTTGCGCCGAGCGCAACGGTCTTGCTGCAGACGGTCTGTGTCATCGATGGTCTCCTCAGCGCAGGTCGCGCACGTCGACGAAGCGGCCAGCCACTGCAGCCGCCGCAGCCATCGCCGGGCTCACCAGGTGGGTGCGGCCGCCTGCGCCCTGGCGACCCTCGAAGTTGCGGTTGGACGTCGAGGCGCAGCGCTCGCCGGGTTCCAGCCGGTCGGCGTTCATGCCGAGGCACATCGAGCAGCCCGGTTCGCGCCAGTCGAAACCTGCTTCCTTGAACACCCGGTCCAGGCCCTCGGCCTCCGCCTGCGCCTTCACCAGGCCCGAACCCGGTACCACCATGGCCAGCTTGACCCGGCCGTCGACACGCCGGCCGCGCACCACGGCGGCGGCGGCGCGCAGGTCCTCGATGCGCGAGTTGGTACAGGAGCCGATGAACACCTTGTCGATCGCGATCTCGGTGATCGGCGTACTGGGCGCCAGTCCCATGTACTTGAGCGCGCGCTCGATGCCATCGCGCCGGACGGGATCGGCTTCGCGCGCCGGGTCGGGGGTGCGTGCATCGACCGCGACAACCATCTCGGGCGAGGTGCCCCAGCTCACCTGCGGCAGCACGCTGGCCGCCTCGATGTGCACCACGCGGTCGAAGTGCGCGTCCTCGTCCGAGTGCAGGCTGCGCCATTGCGCCAGGGCGCGCTCCCAGTCCGCACCCTGCGGCGCAAACGGACGGCCGTGAACGTAGTCGAGCGTCGTGTCGTCGACCGCCACCATGCCGGCCCGTGCGCCGGCCTCGATGGCCATATTGCACACGGTCATGCGGCCTTCCATCGACAGGGCGCGCACGGCGCTGCCGGAAAACTCGATCGCGTGCCCGGTTCCGCCCGCCGTGCCGATGACGCCGATGATGTGCAGGATCAGGTCCTTGGCAGTAACGCCCGGTGCCAGTTGGCCGTCCACCTGCACCCGCATGTTCTTGGACTTCTTAAGGAGCAGCGTCTGGGTGGCCAGCACGTGCTCGACCTCGCTGGTGCCGATGCCGAAAGCCAGCGCGCCCAGCGCCCCATGCGTGCTGGTGTGCGAGTCGCCGCACACGACCGTCATGCCCGGCAGCGTGGCGCCCTGCTCGGGCCCGATTACATGGACGATACCCTGGCGCTTGTCGAGGAACGGGAAGTAGGCCGCCGCGCCGTGCTTCAGGATGTTGGCGTCGAGCGTGACGATTTGCTCACGCGAGGTCGGATCCGACACGCCGTCGATGCCGCGCTCCCAACCCGTGGTCGGCGTGTTGTGGTCGGCGGTGGCGACGATCGAGCTGACGCGCCAGGGGGCGCGGCCGGCCAGCCGCAGACCTTCATAGGCCTGCGGGCTGGTCACCTCGTGCACCAGGTGGCGGTCGATGTAGAGCACCGTGGTGCCATCCGGCTCCGCGTGCACGACGTGGTCGTCCCAGAGCTTGTCGTACAGGGTGCGTGGGGCGGACATCTTGGTGATGTTCTCGGGGCGACGAGCGACCGACGGAGGCCCGTGCGGTGCAGGTGCAATAACGAACCGAAGATTATGCCACCGCGCCCTCGTAAATCCTTGCTTGAACTCGCGTTTCAGCCGCGGGTCAGAGCGCTACCCTGCCTTCATCTTGAATCCTGCGGCCTGCGCCTGCCACCATGCCGACCCCGACCGACCGCCCAAACAATGTGCCGGTGCTCCAGCGCCGCCACGCGCTGGGGAGCCTGGCCGCCGCGCCCCTGGGCGCGCTCGCACTGCCGGCCGGAGTGTGTGCGCAGGGAACTGGTCGCACGGCAACGCCGACGCAGAGCCTGGGGCCGTTCTATCCGCGCAACGCCGCCGAGCGGCCGCGCGAGACCGACGCCGACCTGCTGGCCACGCAGGGCGACCGCGTACTGGCGCGCGGTACACCGCTGTACCTGACCGGGCGCGTGCTCAATCGCGCCGGTCGACCTCTGCCGGGCGCCGAGGTCGAGATCTGGCAGTGCGACGCCAATGCCGTGTATCACCACCCGGCCGGCGGCGCCGAGACTGAGCGCGATCCGCACTTTCAGGGCTACGGCCGCACGGTGGCCGATGGCGCAGGGGCTTTCCATTTCCGCACCATCCGCCCGGTGCCCTATCCCGGGCGCACGCCGCACATCCACGTGCGCGTCGCCGCTGCCGGCCATGCGCCGCTGGCCACCCAGCTTTACCTGCGCGGCGAGGCGGGCAACGCGCGCGACTTCCTGTTCCGGCGTCTCACGGAGCCGGAGCGCGACGCCATCAGCCTCGACCTGCGGGCCAGCGAGTCCGGCCACCCCCTGGCGCGTTACACGCGTCTGACCGCCAGCATCGAGCTGGTGCTCGCATAGGGCACAGGCGCTGCCGCTGCCGCGCCTGGCGCCGGATTTGCGGCAGCGGCGGCTTTGGCGCGGATCAAGCAACCGGCTCGCGCGCATTGACCGGTACCGGCCGCAGCGCCGATGCTGCGGCAACCTGTCCTGTCGCCGCCGTACCGCAAGCACGTGTCCCCTGCCGAACTGCCCCTGCGCGAAACCTTCTGGAACATTCCGCCGTGGGGCATCGTCGGCGTTTACCTAGGCGGACTCATCGCCATCGCGCTGTTCGTGCGCGGGCTCGCCCAGCGCATTGCCCTGTGGCGTGCCGGTACGCCGGACGCGCGCTTCGACGACCTGCCGCAGCGGTTTGCGCTGCTCTTCAAGGAGGGCCTGCTGCAGACCCGGGTGCTGGCGCGCCGCTTTCCGGGATCGATGCACGTGGCCCTGTTCTGGGGCTTCCTGGTGCTGCTGGCCGGCACCATCGTGGCCACCGTCGACTGGGAGATCACGCGCTTGCTGTTCGACTGGAGGCTGCTGCAAGGGCCCGCCTATCTCGTCTTCGAAGTGACGCTCGATCTGTTCGGTGCCTTGTTCCTGGTCGGCATCGGCATGGCGGCATGGCGCCGCCTGGTTCGCAAGCCGGCACACCTGACACTCGACCAACGCTTCACCCATGTGCTGCTGACGCTGGCGCTGATTGGCCTGTCCGGCTTCCTGACCGAGGCCCTGCGGCTGGCGGTCACGCAGCCGGCCTGGGCGCGCTGGTCCTCGGTGGGCTGGCTGCTGGCCCAGCCGTTGCTGGCGCTGCAGTTGCCCGAGGCCGCGCTGCGCACGGCCCACCGGGCAGTCTGGGTGGCGCACGCGCTGCTTGTGTTCGTATTCATCGCGATCATCCCGCGCACTTTCTTCGCGCACATGATCGCGACACCACTGAACATCCTGCTGGCGCGCCTGCCGCCGCGGGCGCGCCTGCCCAAGGTCGAGGACATCGAGACGCGGGAGCACTTCGGCATCTCGCGCTTCGAGCAGTTCAGCTGGAAGCGCCGACTCGACTTCGACGCCTGCACCGAGTGCGGCCGCTGCCAGCAGGCCTGCTGCGCGCAGATCTCGGGCAGCGTGCTCGATCCGAAGGCAATCGTCGGCAAGCTCAGGCGCTACATGCACGAGGGCGGCGGCCGCAGCATCGAGGGCAAGGCGCTGCACGGCGACGTCATCGGGGCCGACGAGCTGTGGGCCTGCACCACTTGCGGCGCTTGCGTGGCCGCCTGCCCTGCCCGCATCGACATCATCGACACCATCGTCGACCTGCGCCGCCACCTGGCGCTCGAGCAGGGCGCGTTTCCGCCGGCCGCCGCGCATACGCTGCATAACATCCAGCGGCTTGGCAATCCGTGGGGCATGGATCCCGCCGACCGCCTCGGCTGGGCTGCCGGGCTCGAGGTGCCGCTGATGGAGCCGGACAAGCACGTCGAGTACCTGTACTGGGTCGGCTGCTCGGCCTCGTTCGACCAGCGCAACCACCATATCGCGCGTTCGATGGTCAAGATCCTGCGCACCGCGGGCATCTCGTTCGGCGTGATGGCCGAGGAGCGCTGCCACGCCGAAGTCGGCCGCCGGCTGGGCGAGGAGTACCTGTTCCAGACGGCTGCCGCCGAGAATCTTGCCAACCTGCAGCGCTACCGCTTCGACAAGCTGCTGGCGCACTGCCCGCACTGCTTCAACACGCTGGCCAACGAGTACCCGCAGTTCGACGGCGGCCGCTTCAGCGTCGAGCACCACTCGCGCCTGATCGCGCGCCTGCTGCAGGAGGGCCGGCTGCAGCCACGCCTGGCCGGGCCGGAGCGCATCGCCGTGCACGACGCCTGCTACCTCGGTCGCCACAACGACGAGTACGCGGCGCCGCGCGCTGCCGTGGCGGCTGTCGGCAATGCGGTCCCGGTGGAGATGGCTCGCAACCGCTGCGAGGCGACCTGCTGCGGCGGCGGCGGCGGGCAGATGTGGATGGAGTCGCACAGCCGCAAGCGCATCAACATCATTCGCGCCGAGGAGGCGGTGGACAGCGGCGCGCAGACCGTCGCCGTGTCCTGTCCGCACTGCCTGACCATGCTGGCCGATGCCTGCAACGCGATCGGCGCGCAGGAGCTGCGCGTGCGCGACATTGCCGAGATCGTGGCCGACGCCCTGCCCTGAAGATCGCCGCGCCGCAGGTCGCGCAGCGTGGAGCCGCCGCCCCTCAGCGGCCTTGCCGCTCGCGATACAGCTCGTGGAAGGTGCGCCCCGAAGGCGCCGGGAAGTCGCGCTGGTCGGTCCAGCCGCCGGCCAGCGGCAGCGTGCGGATCCGGCCGCGGGCGCCGCCCATCCACTTGAGCAGGCGCGCGGCGAGCCGACTGCCGGCGCGATACAGCGACGGATTGCGCGCGGCCCAGCCCCAGGCCATCAACGCGGCGCGCTCCGTCCAGGGCCGCAGGCCGCGGTCAACCTGGCGCTCACGCAGCTTGCGCAGTAACTCGGGCAGCGGGATCTTGACCGGGCACACCACCTGGCACTGGCCGCACAGGGTTGCGGCATGGGGCAGGTCGATCGCCTTATCCAGCCCGACGTAACTGGGCGTCAGCACGGAACCCATCGGTCCCGGATACACCCAGCCGTAGGCGTGACCGCCGATCTTCTGGTAGACGGGGCAGTGGTTCATGCACGCGCCACAGCGGATGCAGCGCAGCATGTCCTGGAAGTCGCCGCCGATGAGGCCGGTACGGCCGGCATCCACCAACACGTAGTACATGTGCTCGGGGCCGTCGTCTTCGCCTGGCCGGCGCGGGCCGGTCAGCAGCGAGAAGTAGTTGGAGATCTGCTGTCCGGTGGCCGAGCGCGGCAGCAGGCGCATCAGCGTGGCCAGATCCTCCAGCGTCGGCAACACCTTCTCGACGCCGGCCAGCACCACATGTACCTTCGGCGGCATGACCGTGCACATTCCCTCGTTGCCCTCGTTGGTGACGAGCGCCACGCTGCCGGTCTCGGCAATCAGGAAATTGGCGCCGGTGATCCCCATGTCGGCGCTGAGGAAGTGCGAGCGCAGCACGACACGCGCCTCGCCAGTCAGCTCAGTGATCTCGGTCTTGCGCGGCGTGCCGTGGGTGCGCGCGAACAGGTCGGAGACCTCGTCCTTGTCCTTGTGAATGACGGGCGCAATGATGTGCGACGGCGCCTCGTTGTCGTTGATCTGGAGGATGTATTCGCCCAGATCAGTCTCGACCGGCTGGATCCCGGCGGCGGCCAGCGCCCGGTTCAGCCCGATCTCCTCGGACACCATCGACTTCGACTTGATCGCCTTGGAGGCGCCGTGGCGCTGACCGATCTCGACGATCAGCCGGCAGGCCTCCTCCTGGGACTCGGCGTACAGCACGGTGGCGCCGCGCGCCGTGGCGTTGCGCTCGAAGGCGTCGAGCCAGACGTCCAGGTGCTCGATGGCGCGGTTGCGCCGCTGCATGGCCGCGGAACGGATCGCCTCGAAGTCGTCGAGTTCCACAACGGCCGCTGCGCGCGCCGTGACGAACTTGTCGGACAGCTTCTTCAGGTTGGCTTGCAGCCGCGCGTCGGCCAGCTTCATCGAGGCGCGCGCCTTGAAGTGCATGCTCTGGACCTGCATCAGTGGCCTCCAACAGCGTGGCTCAGCCGCTGCGCCTTGTGGCGAGCCAACTCACGCACATGCAACTCGATCCGGCTGGCAACGCGCACCCGCGAAAACGCCAAACCGCCGATCAGCGCAAAGATCAGCACCGTCAGCGGGTCCAGCAGCGGTGCTCCGAGCACCAGGGATGCTGCAACGCCAACAGCAGCGAACAGGCCCATCCCTGACCAATGCTGGCGCCGCAGCCGCCTCACGTGCTCCTGCTCCTCGGCGAGAGCTTCTGCCAGCAGTCTCCCGCGCTGATCTGTCGACAACGAGCGGAAAGCAGGGCACACGCGCTCGAGCCATTGCTCCAGGTTCACGTATCCCCCGCCAGCACCTGCGCCACATGCAACACGCGCGTGGTCTCGTCGCCGGCACGCCGCAGCCGCCCTTCGATGTTGAGCAGGCAGCCGAGGTCGCCGCCCACCACGAACTGCGCGCCGCTGGCCCTCACATTGCGGCATTTGTCTTCGACGATCGCACCGGAAATCTCGCCGTACTTGACCGCGAAGGTGCCGCCGAAGCCACAGCACTGCTCGCAGTCCTTCATTTCGCTGAGCTGCACCCCGGGGACCATGGCCAACAGTTTGCGCGGCTGCGCCTTGACTCCCAGATGCCGCAAGCCGGAACAGGAGTCGTGGTAGGTGACCCGTCCCCCAAAGCCGGACACCAGATGCCCGACCTTCATCACGTTGACGAGGAAGTCGGTGAGCTCGAAGGTACGCGCGCCGAGGGCGTCGAAACGGGCACGCAGGTCCGGGTCCTGCTTGAACAACTCGGGGTAGTCGCCACGGATCGTCGCGGCGCAGGAGCCGGACGGCAAGACCACGTAGTCGAAGCCCTCGAACACGGCAAGCAACTGCCTGGCCAGCGGCCGCGTGACCGCAGCGTCGCCGGAGTTGTAGCCGGGCTGGCCGCAGCAGGTCTGCACCTCGGGCACATGGACGTCGCAGCCGGCCTGCTGCAGCAGCTTGATGGCCGAGAAGCCGATTTCCGGCCGTACCAGGTCGACCAGGCAGGTCACGTATAGCGCGACCCGCGGTCGAAGCCTGCTTCCTGCTGTGCTCTTCGTGTCGTCCGTCACAAGCCGTCTGCGCTCAAGCGCCACCCGTCTTTTCGTATCGTGATATAAGACGCCACATTGTCATCTATTGCGACGCACCAATGGGCCCGCGTAACGCCGCCGCCGAAACTGCGCCACGTGAGAAGACGGCGATCCAGGTCATCGACCGGATGATGAAGCTGCTCGACGCTCTGGCACAAAGCTCCGAACCCGTCAGCCTGAAGGCGCTGTCGCTGTGGACCGACCTTCACCCTTCGACTGCTCACCGGATCTTAAATGACATGGTGGTCGGTCGCTTCGTTGATCGCGGCGAAACGCCAGGGACTTACCGTCTGGGCATGCGCTTGCTCGAGCTGGGCAACCTGGTCAAGGCGCGCCTCTCGGTTCGCGAAGCCGCGCTCGAGCCGATGCGAGACCTGCACCGCAAGACCGGGCAGACGGTCAACCTGTCCGTGCGGCAAGGCGACGAGATCGTCTACATCGACCGTTCGTACAGCGAGCGCAGCGGCATGCAGGTTGTGCGGGCGATCGGTGGGCGCGCGCCGTTGCACTTGACCTCCAGCGGCAAGCTGTTTCTGGCAAACGACGATCCTCGCGTGGTGCGCAGCTATGCGACCCGCACTGGACTGGCCGGCCACACGCGCAACAGCATCACCGATCTCACCAAGCTGGAGCGCGAGTTGTCGCTGGTCCGCGCGCGCGGCTATGCGCGCGACAACGAGGAACTGGAACTGGGCGTGCGGTGCATCGCCGCCGGCATCCGCGACGACTCGGGGCGGCTGGTGGCTGGCCTGTCGGTGTCTGCACCGGCCGAGCGGATGCAGGACGAGTGGATCGAAGACCTCGTCACGACGGCGGCCCGAATCTCCTCCGGGCTTGGCCACAATCGCGCAGAACCGGGTAGGAGCTAAGCGGCCGAGACGGCACTGGCCGCGCATCGGCTTGCACGGGCCTGCGCACCCGACGCCGCGCTGCTAGACCGCGGAAAATGGCTAGAGCGACTGCCCAGCCGACGCCGCAGCAACGGGCGGCGCAGCCGGAGTCTCGGAGCTCTGGCGGGCCCGCGTGGCGAGCCAGTCGCGCAGGCGCTGGGCGTCGCCGAGCCGGGAATGTTTACCGACCGAGTCCAGCAGGACCATGACGACGCGTTGGCCCTCCACCACGGCCTGCATGACGAGACAGCGACCGGCAGCGGAGATAAAGCCGGTCTTCTGCAGGCCGATCTCCCATTCGGGATTGGCGACGAGGCGGTTGGTGCTGCCGTAACGCACCACGCGCTTGCCCACCGACAGGGCGAGTTCGGTACTGACCGAGAACTCGCGGATCTCGTCGTACTCGTAGGCCGCCTTGACCAGGCGAACGAGATCGGAAGGGCTCGATCGGTTATCGGCCGACAGGCCGGTCGGGTCGGCGAAGTGCGACTCCTGCATTCCAAGCAACTGCGCCTTGGCATTCATCGCCTCGACGAAGGCCGGAATGCCGCCGGGGTAGGTGCGGCCAAGCAACTGCGCGGCGTGATTCTCGGACGACATGAGCGCCAGATGCATGGCCTGGCCGCGCGTCAACCGCACGCCGGGCACCAAGCGCGAGTGCACGCGGTCCACGGTGCGATCAGCACGCGCGACGACGAGGACTTCGTCGAGGTCGAGCCCCGCATCCAGCGTGACCAGCGCGGTCATCAGCTTGGTGATCGAGGCAATCGGGAGCACCGCATGAGGGTTCTTCTCAAACAGGACCTCGTCGGTATCCTGATCCACCACCAGCGCCACGGAGGAGCGCAGGTCGAGCGGGTCGTCGACCCGGTGCAGGCCGGCAATCTGGCCTTCGCTGGGCCGCGCCGGTCGGGCCGCCGTTCGCTGCTTGGCAGGGCGGGCCCGTGTCTGGGCGTTGGCAGAGGCCTTCGGCGCTGACTTGGCCGCCACCGCGCTGCTGCCGTTCTTTGCTGCGCTGCCCGCGTGCTGTGCGGTGGCGCTGCCGGCCCAAGCGAGCACGGCTGCCGCCGTCAACCAACCGATCGCCTTGACCACCGGGACTCCTCCCTGGGCTGCGTGTCAGCCCGCCAAGTTAAATCTTCAGGACATCCTCCCGGGCTGGTCCCGGTCGGTCGCGATCCTGCGCCCCAGCGCGCGCATGCCGGCAACTGATCAGTCGGCGTAGGCGCCGGCCCGCTTGATGATCGGCGCCCAACGCTCGATCTCGGCCTTCAGATGCGACTGCAACGCCGCCGGCGTCATCTGCGCAGCCGGGTAAACGGTGGCACCGAGGTCGGCCATACGCTTGGTGAACTCTGGGTCCTTGGCGCCCGCCTGCAGCGCGGCCGTCAGCCGCTCGATGACGGGGCGCGGCGTGTTCTTGGGCGCGTACAGACCGTGCCAGACGCCCACCTCGAAGCCCTTGAGGCCCTGCTCCTGCAGGGTCGGCAGGTTCGGCAGCGTGGCGACGCGGGACCTGCTGGTAACACCAAAGGCCTTGACGCTGTTGGCGGCAATCTGGCCCGTGGTGTTGGTGGTCTGGTCGCACATGAAGTCGACCTGCTTGCCGAGCAACGCATTCATGGCCGGGGCGGTCCCGCTGAACGGCACGGTCGTGAAGTCGGTCTCGATGGAGCTCATGAACAGCAGGCCGCACAGGTGCGAGGCCGAGCCAATGCCCGCGTTGGCGAGGTTCATCTTGGCCTTGTTGTCACGCGCAAACTTCAGGAACTCGGCGAAGTTGTTAGCCGGGAAATCCGAGCGCGCGATCAGAGTCATTGGCACGTCGACCACCAGGCCGACGTATTCGAAATCGGTCTGTGGATTGAAGCTGAGCTTGCGATACAGCGTCGGCGCGGTCGACATGCCAATGTGGTGCAGGAAGATGGTGTACCCATCGGCCTGGGCATTCCTGGCGCGCGCCGCACCCACCGTGCCGCCTGCGCCGCCGACGTTTTCCACCACGATCGACTGGCCGAGAGACTTGCTCATCGCCTGCCCGAGCGAGCGCGCCACCGTGTCGGTCGGGCCGCCGGCCGCAAACGGAACGATCATGGTGATCGGCTTGGTCGGGTACTGCTGGGCGAGCGCGCCGGCTGCCATTCCCAGGCTCAGCCCGAGCGCCGCCACGAGGCGAAGCAACTTCATCGAGGTCTCCTTGCAATGCGTTTCTTGTGGGAGGAGCGAGCGCGGTTCGAGCGCGCAAGCTCTTGATTCTACTGATGATGGCAATCGGGTAAACAGTTTTCTCGTGCGCTTTCTCGTACGGGCCTACCCTAGGCTTCGCCCGCTCGGGCGCCCGTGCTCAGAACAAGGCCTGCGCGATCGCGCGTCCGAGGTCGGTCGTGCCGGCAGTTCCGCCGATGTCGCGGGTCAGCGGAGCATGCCGCGGGCCGGCCGCCAGCACCGCCTCGATGGCCGCCAGCACCGCAGCGGCGGCCGCGCGATGCCCGAGCCAGTCGAGCATCAGCGAGGCGCTCCAGATCTGGCCGATCGGGTTGGCGATGCCCTGGCCCGCGATGTCCGGGGCCGAGCCATGGACGGGCTCGAACAGGGACGGAAACCGCCGGTCGGGATTCAGGTTGGCCGAAGGTGCGATCGCGATGGTGCCCGTGCAGGCCGGCCCGAGGTCGGACAGGATGTCGCCGAACAGGTTGGAGGCGACCACCACATCGAACTGCGCCGGCCGCTGCACAAAGTGCGCCGAAAGGATGTCGATGTGGAACTTGTCCACCGCCACCCCCGGATAAGACTGCGCCATGGCCAGCACGCGCTCGTCCCAGTACGGCATGGTGATCGAGATGCCGTTGCTCTTGGTCGCCGACGTGAGCTTGCGGCGCGGCCGCTGCAGCGCCAAGTCGAAGGCGAAGCGCAGCACGCGGTCGACGCCGGTGCGCGTCATGACCGTCTCCTGAACGACGAACTCGCGGTCGCTGCCCTCGAACATGCGGCCGCCGATCGAGGAGTACTCCCCTTCGGTGTTCTCGCGCACCACCACGAAGTCGATCTCGCCCGGCTCATAGGCCGAGCCGTCGCGCTTGACCAGCGGCGCGCGGATGCCGGGCATCAGCTTGCACGGACGCAGGTTCACGTACTGGTCGAACTCGCGCCGAAACTTCAACAGCGAACCCCACAGCGACACATGGTCCGGCACGCTGGCAGGCCAGCCGACGGCGCCGAAGAAAATCGCCTCGTGGCCGCCAATGCGGTCCTTCCAGTCGGCCGGCATCATGCTGCCGTGCCGCGCGTAGTAGTCGCAGGATGCGAAGTCGAAGTGATCGAACGTCAGGTCGATGCCGAACTTGCGCGCCACCGCGTCGAGCACGCGCAGGCCCTCGGGCACCACCTCGGTTCCGATCCCGTCGCCCGGGATTACGGCAATTCGATGCGTCATGGTCGCTCGCGGTCCATTGCTTCAGTCGTCGACGAAGCGGGCGAAGCCGGCGACCGGCGCGCGGTCGGTGACCAGCGTGTTCTCGATGCGGCTCATGTCGGCGTAGCCGAGCGACATGCCGCACACCACCATCTGGGCGTCGTCCAGCTGCAGTTCGCGGCCGATGATCCGGTGGAACTGCGTGAATGCCGCCTGCGGGCAGGTGTCGAGGCCGCGCGCGCGCGCCGCCACCATGACGTTCTGCAGGAACATCCCGTAGTCGAGCCAGCTGCCCTGCTCCATCACCCGATCAATGGTGAAAATGAGCCCGACCGGCGCGTCGAAGAACTGGTAGTTGCGGCGGTGCTGGGCGTGCATCCGCGTCTTGTCCGCCTTGCCAATGCCGAGCAGCCCGTACAGGTCCCAGCCCACCTTGCGCCGCCGCCCGAGGTAAGGCTCGACCCACTCCCGCGGGTAGTACGCATACTCCTCGCTGTGGCTGCGCGCCTGTTCGGGATCGTCGTAGGCGGCGACGATCGCCGCTGCCAGGCGCGCGCGCGCCGCGCCCGTCAGCACGTGCACCTGCCAGGGCTGGGTGTTGGTGCCGCTGGGAGCGCGGCTGGCCACGACAAGGATCTCCTCCAGCAGCGCCCGCGGCACGGGCGTGGGCAGGAAGGCGCGGATCGACCGCCGCGATGTGATCGCGTGGTCGACGATGGCATGCGGCCCCAGCGGGGCCCGGCTCGGGTCGGCGGTCATGCGGCGATGGACTCCAGCACCGTGCGCAGCGGCGCCGGCAGGGGCACCGGTCGGCGCGTGGCGCGGTCGACATAGACATGGACGAAGTGCCCCTGCGCGCTGGCAAGCAGCGCATCGGCGGCGAAGATGCCGATCTCGTAGCGCACGCTCGAGCCGCCCAGATGACCGACGCGCAGGCCGGCATGCACCGGCTCCGGAAACGCGAGTTCGCCAAAGTAGTTGCAGCGCGTCTCGACCACCAATCCGACAACCGGGCCGGCGGCGATGTCGAGCACGCCCCGCGTGACCAGATACTCGTTGACCACGGTGTCGAACCAGCCGTAATAGACGACGTTGTTGACATGGCCGTAGGCGTCGTTGTCGTGCCAGCGCGTCTGGATCGGCAGGAAGTGCCGGTAGCTGGTGCGCGGCTCGGGCCGCGGGCGGTCGGTCATCATTCAGTCGGCGGCGGCTTGCGCGCCGGCCGCACCACGAGGGCAACGCCCACGATCGTAACAACCATGCCCGCCAGCGCGGAGCCGGCGAGCGTCTCGCCAAACATCGCCCAGGCCATCAGGGCCGTTATGGCGGGCACCAGATACATGTAGCTGGTCACCTGCGTTGCCGCGCCGTGCTTGATCATGAACAGCAGCAGGGACGCCCCACCGCCGGTCAGCACCACGATCGACCACAGCATCGCCGCGACCACGGCGGCATTCCACTCGATTTGGAACGACTCGAAGGCCAGCGCAAACGGCAGCGTGACCGCCACGCTCGCCACGAACTGGATCACCTGTCCCGTGCGCAGATCGAAGCGCGGGCAGTAGCGCTTCTGGTGCAGCGTGCCGGCCGTGATCGCCACCAGCGCCAGGACGGCCAGCAGTACGACGCCGAGGCTCATGCCGACGCCGCTCATCTTGCTGGACACCACCAGGACCACGCCGGCGAAGCCCAGCGCCAGGCCGAGCCACTGACGCGACGTGACGCGCTCGCCGATCAGCGGACCAGCCACTGCCGTCAGCACCGGTTGCAGGTTGACGATCAGCGCCGCCACGCCGGCCGGCATGCCGTGCTTGACGGCAACCCAGACCCCTCCGAGGTAGATTGCCTGAATGCCGACGCCGGCGATCGCGATATGCACGACCTCCCGCCGCGACGCCGGCCAGGGCGCGCGCACCGCCAGCGCGATGGCCAGCATCAGCAGCAGCACGCCGCAGTAGCGCAACACCAGGAAGCTCAGCGGTTCGGCGTACGGCGCGGCCACCTTGGCCACCACGTAGCCGGTGGACCAGATCAGTACGAAGACCGCGGGCGCGAGCAAGAGCAGCGCAGCCGGTACCCCGGCCTGGTTGGACGACGCCAAGCTCACGCCAGCGCCTCCGTGCTGCGACGCTGATGCAGAGCCAGCGCCTCGCGCACCGTGTTCAGGTGGATCCCGACCGTGGTCTCGATCTGGCGCCCGTAGCCGCCGGCCATCGCCACCGCGATCGGTACCGCAAGCTGCTCGGCGAGCGCGAACACGCGCGCGTCGCGTGCGCGCATGCCGGCTGTGGTCAGTCGCAACTTGCCCAGCCGGTCGTCCTCGTGCGCATCGGCGCCCGCCAGGTAGATGATCAGGTCGGGACTGAAGGCCGCCCGCATCTGCACGAGGGCGGACTCCAGCGCGGCCAGGTAGGCAGCGTCACCGGTGCCGTCGGGCAGATGGACGTCGAGGCGGCTCTCGGCCTTGCGGAACGGAAAGTTGGTCGCCCCGTGGATCGACAACGTGAAGGTGTCCGGGTCGTCGCGCAGGATGGTGGCGGTGCCGTTGCCCTGATGCACATCGAGGTCGATGACCGCCACGCGAAAGCGGCGCCCGCAGCGCGCGACTTCCGCCTGAAGCAGGCGCGCAGCCACCGCGGCGTCGTTGAACACGCAGTAGCCCTGGCCCTGGTCGGCATGCGCGTGGTGCGTACCTCCGGCCAGGTTGACGGCCACGCCCTCCTCGAGCGCCGCACGGCACGCGGCAATCGTGGCGCCGGTCGAGCGGCGCGATCGCTCCACCATCGCTGGCGACCACGGGAAACCGATGGCGCGCACCTCCTGCGCGCTCAGGCGGCCCAGCGCCACGCGCTCGACGTACTCGGGCGCGTGCGCCAGAGCCAGTTCACCATCGGTTGCCGCCGGCGGCTCGTGCAGCCGGATCGTTGGCAGTTCCTCGGCAACCCGCGCCCGAAGCTGCGCGTACTTGGCCATCGGAAATCGATGGCCCTCCGGCAAGGGCAACACGTAGCGGTCGGTGTAGAACGCGATCATGGCGCACCGCCGCAGTGATCGTCTTGCCTGAAGGCGTGCTTGCCGCCAGCGCCTACTGCGCCGGACCACCCCGCTGGCCTGCTGATCCGTCCCGGCGGCTGCATGCATGTTGCTGATTTTTCTGATGTAAATGCCATCTTTACCGATCTTGCTGCGATGCGCAAAAAACGCTTGACATTCGTTGTCCAGGACCTAAAATCCAATTTGTGCATCGCATCAATTGATGCCGCAGATTCCGATCCACCCCGTTCGACCACCAGCCCCAACTCCCGGAGGTTTCAACATGTTCCCCACCCCCGCCCAATTCGCTGAACTGCAGAAGACCCAGATGGACGCGCTGTTCGCCCTGTCGCACACCATGTTCGACGCGACCGAGAAACTCGTCGATCTGAACCTCGCTGCCGCCAAGGCGACGATGGAAGAGTCCGCCGAGAAAGCCGCACAGCTGATGTCGGTGAAAGACGTACAGGAGCTCGTGTCGGTCACCGGCGGCCTGGCGCAGCCGTCCGTCGAGAAGTTTGTCAGCTACAGCCGCACCGTGTACGGCATCGCCAGCGGCGCCGGCGCCGAAGTGTCGCGCATCGTCGAGACGCAGATCGCCGACGGCAACAAGAAAGTCGCCGACCTGGTGGAGTTTGCCGCCAAGAACGCGCCGGCCGGCTCCGAGCCCGCCATGTCGATGTTCAAGAGCGCCGTCGCTGCGGCTAACACCGCCTACGACACGTTCAGCAAGGCGTCCAAGCAGGCCGCTGACCTCGTCGAGTCGAACATGGCGGCCGCCACCTCGGCCACGATGAAGGCCGCTGCCGCCGCGAATGACGCGGTCAAGGTCAAGGGCAAGAAAGCCGCCTGAAGACCGTTAGGCAGCCGGCGCGCGCCCGCAGCGCGCGCCTATGGCCGCAGGCGCGGTAACTGCGCTCGGCAACCCTGTGCCGCTCCGCTGCGGCCAAGAGTTGCTCTGCGTCAGATCACTGGCCGTCTGTCTGCTGGACCATCGGCGCCAGTAACTCTTGCCGAAAAGTACGTAGCGGCCTCGTAAGGGTTGTCTCCTTGGCACCACGGGTCTCGGCGCAAGCCGAACGCCTTCTGTCTCCTCCTCAGGTGGTGCTTTGAACGGCCTGGTCGTCGACCAGGCCTTTTTTTACGACTGCACCCGATGCTCGGCTCCGAGTCGCCTGACACCAGCCAGTAGCAGTTCAAAGGCCGGACCGACCTCCTCGGGCGCACCCTTGACCCCGAGTTCGATGTGCCGTCGGGCAGGCCGCCCATCGCTGCCGTCGCCGATCGATGGCAGCGAAAAGGCTCGCACGCCGGGATGGGCCTGCTCCACTTCCTCCATCAACGGCGCGATCAGCGACTCGGCGGTCTCGTAAACCACCACGGCGCGTTCGGCTTGCGGCGCGCTATTGAAGTGCTCGGCGTACTCGGACTCGAGAACCGACTCGATCATCGGCCATGCCATCACCGGAAACCCCGGCACGAAGTGGTGGCGCGCGACGGCAAAGCCGGGAATGCGGTTGAATGGGTTGGCGATGATGCGCGCCCCCTGTGGGAACTCTCCCATTTTCAGGCGCTGCTGGTTCTCCGGCTGCGTCATGTCGGCGCTGCCCTGACCCTTGGCCGCCATTTCCGCGCAGCGCTGCGCGATAAGCTGTGCGGCTTCCGGATGCAGCGTGACCGGCACGCCGAGTGCCGCCGCGGCCGCCTGGCGCGTGTGATCGTCGGAGGTGGAGCCGATGCCGCCGCAGCTGAAAACGACATCGTCGCCGGCAAAGCTGCGCCGCAGCGCATCAGTAATGGTGGCGCGCTCGTCCGGCAGGTACTGGGCCCAGGACAACCGCAGGCCCCGCGTGCCTAGCAACTCGACCACCTTGGCGAAGTGCTTATCGACGCGCTTGCCCGACAGGATCTCGTCGCCGACGATGATGAGGCCAAAGCGCGGCAACGGCGCGTCAACTGAACTGCTTGCGCGCTCAGCGCTCGGGGACTCGCCCCCGGGACAGCCCGGCAGGCTCATTCTCCGGCCCCCACCATCCGCCTCAGACCGAGCCACTGCTGCGCCCAGAAGCCCCGGCCGTAGTCCCGGCTGGCGCCTTGCGGGGCCGGCAACTGGTCGCGGATCCCGGTAGGCTCGATCACGCGGCGCGTATCGGCCGTGCCGAACAGCTGGTCCCAGACTGGAAACAGCACCGCAAAGTTGCAGCCGTAGCGCCGCCCCTCGTGGCCGTAGCCGATGGCGTGATGCAGGCGGTGGAACACCGGGCTGACGACCAGCTGGCCCAGCGGCCCGAAGCTCCACGCCAGATTGGCGTGCTGCACGCTCTGCATGACCCGCGTGGCGATGATCAGCCCCACGAACTGCGCCGGCTCCACCCCGATGAACAGCGCGATCAGCGCCTTGGCACCGTCGATGATCACGTCGTCCAGCAGGTGGTTGCGGTCATCGGTCCAGAACGACATCTTCTGCTGCGAGTGGTGCAGGGCATGCAGCGCCCACCACCAGCGAAAGCGGTGCTGGCCACGGTGCAGCCAGTAGTCGACGAAGTCGAGCACCACGAGGTAGATGAGGAAGCTCACGATCGGCACGTCGGTCACGCCGGGCACCAGCGCATCGATCGCCAGCGGTGTGTAGCCCGCGTCGCGCAGCACCTGGGTGATGTTCTCGAACAGCGGCGTGAACACCAGGAACAGCGCCAGCGGCAAGAGCCCAAGCCGGTGCAGCAGCGTGTAAATCACGTCCACGCCGGTGCCGCGCCGGTCGGTCCAGGTCTCTGCCGGGAAGCGCGCCTCCAGCGGCCGCAGCACCGCATACAGCAAGGCCACCTGGATCATCCCGAGCAGAAACCACTCGGTGGCGGCGTAGGCCTCCTCCTGCACGACCATCCAGCCCATCGCGTAGACAACCGGTTGTACCGCAGACTCGAAGAGCCAGGTCTGGACAGCGTCGAAGACGGACTGCAGCGGCTCGAACATCGGCTCTCAACGCGGTGCGCCGCGCGGCGCCGCGGCGGCCAGGCTGGCGGGTACCGCCGCCTTGGAGGAGGGAAACTGCGGGTGCTCGCGCAGCGTGCGAAAGCACAGCCCGCGTTGCTTGAGGCCCGCGATCAGCGGGTCGAGCATCGGTGCAAATGGCTCCTGTCGCGACCAGATCCCCAGGTGCGCCATGAGCACGTCGCCATCGCGCACGTTGCGCAGGGCGCGTTGCAGCAGCGCGTCGTTGGGGTACTTCTCGGAGGGCAGTTCGTCGCCCAGGAAGCCGGCGACGGCCCAGTGCACATGGGCAAAGCCGCAGGCCTGCGCGGCAGCCAGGGCATTGGGCGTGGTGTGCCCGCCCGGCGCACGCCATACCGGGTCCAGCGCGCGGCCGGTGTCGCGCTTGAAGGCCGCTTCGACCGCGCGCAGTTCCTCGCACACCTGCGCCGGCGTCAGCGCCACCGTGCTGCCCGCGCCCGCGCCGAACTGCGGCCGGTAGCGCACTCCTCCTTGCGGCGCATCGCCAACGAAGCGGCCATGCCGCCACGTGTGGCTGCCGAATGCGTGGCCCTCGTCGACCCGGGCGCGCCAGTACGCTGCCCACGCCGGGTCCAGCGAGTGGTCGCCGCGCGGCGTCTTCTCGTTGGCGAGGAAGAAAGTGGCGCGAACCTCGTGCTTGCGCAGGATGGCCGCGATCTCTGCGGCGTGGCGCATGCTGCCGGTGTCCAGCGTCAGGTAGACCGTGCCGCGGCAGGCTGCGCCCGCCGCGCCCGCCGCCCAAAGGCCGCCGGCCAGCAGCAGACCGCGCAGGACGGCTCGCGCTTGCGTCACTTCCACGGAGCCGAGTCGGCAATGAAGATGCCGTGCGGCGACTTGCCCACCGGAATGCTGCCGACCATCTTCCGCGAGGGGATGTCGACCACCGCCACCGACTTGCCCCAGCGCTGCGTGACCCACAGCGTCCTGCCGTCGGCCGAAACCTCCATGCAGTCTGGGCCGTTGGGCACACGAATGTCGTACACCTTCTCGAGCGTCTGCATGTCGAGCAGGCTGACCGTGTTTTCCACTCGGTTGGTGACGAACACATGCCGGCCATCGCCCAGCGGGCGGAAGTTGTGCGCGCCCTTGCCGGTAACGATGCGCTTGACGCTCTTCTGGGCGCGCCAGTCGATGACCTCGACGTAGTCCCTGCCCATCACGCCCACCAGCAGATGACGGTCGTCCGGCGTCATCCAGATGCCGGCGGGCAGGTCGCCCACCTTGAGCTTCCAGGCGATGCTCTGGTCGGCCAGCCGGATCGCCACGACCTCGTGGCTGTCCTGCAGCGTGGCAAACACCAACGAACTGTCGGCCGAGAAGATGAGGTGGCTGGGTGCATCGGGCACCTTGATCTGCCGCACTGGCCTGAACGTCTTGCCCGGGCCCTCGCCTTGAACCGCGTAGACATCGACCCGGTCGAGCCGCAGGGCCGCCGTGACGAACCACTTGCCGTCAGGCGAATAGCCGAGCTGGTACGGATCGGCGATGTTGCGCATGCGCCGCTGGATCTCGCCGGAGAGCGGGTCCAGGAAGTGCAGGTCGTTGCTGACGGCGTTGCCGACAATGAGCGACCGGCCATCGGGCGTGCGCATCAGGTGGTGCGGTTCCTTGCCCACCTCGAAGCGGCGCACCTCCTTGCGCGCCTGCGGGTCGATCAGGCTGACCGACGCCTCGCCCGAGTTGAGGACGACCAGCATCTTGGCCGGGGCCAGGGTGGCAAAGGCAGCCAGCAAAAGGCCGCCCAGCAGTCGTTGCGCAATGGACATTCGAGCTCGCGAAAAACCGACGGGAAATTGTATCTGTGTGCTGCCGCATCGACCGGTTGGCAGCCATGCGTCGCGCCGACGCGCGGGCCGACGAACGGGCCGGACTGCAACCATTTGTTTCAGGTGTCCACGCGCCAGCGCCGCGATTCGTTGACCGCTCTGGGCAAAGACACACTGCACCGAGGAGCGCCATGGCCCGTCCCGCCGTTCCACCGCTGGCCCCTGGCTGGTTGCGTCGCCTGCTGGCGCCCGCCCTGCTCCTGCTCCTGGCTGCCGGCTGCATGACACCGGCACCCCACGCGCAGCCATCGTCCAGCGGCGAGCCGCCGCCGATCGAACCGCCAGCCCGCGTCGGCAAGATCGGCATGCTGGCCGGCACGGTCACGCTGGCCGACCTCGCCAGCGGAGACAGCGGCGTGGCTACGCTCAACTGGCCTATCACCAGCGGCCATCGACTCAGCACCGCACCCGGCAGCCGCGCAGAGGTGCGGATCGGCTCACTGGCGGTACGCCTCGACGGCGACAGCATGGTCGACTTCAACCGCGTCGACGACGAGCGGGTGCAGTTGGTGGTTCAGGCCGGCAGCGTGGCGCTGCGGGTGCGCAGCCGCGAGCTGCTGCGCGAGCTGGACGTGCTGACGCCGCGCGAACGCATCATGCTGGAGGACGTCGGCCGTTACCGGGTGGACGTTGACCGCGTGGCGGGGCTGACCGCAGTCACCACGCTGGTGGGTCAGGCGCGCATCACCGGTACCGGCGGTCGCGCGGTGTTCACCGTGGCCAGCGGCGAGCGCGGCGAGCTCGCCACGGCCCCGGCAACCTCGTTCCGGCTCGTCAATCCGGCGGCTGACGCCTTCGACGACTGGGTCGCGGCCCGCGACCGCCGCGACGACGTGGTGGCGAGCGCCCAGTACGTCTCACGCGAGACCACCGGTATCGAAGTGCTCGACCAGTACGGCAGCTGGCGCGTGGTGCCCACCTACGGCACGGTCTGGTTTCCCGCCAGCGTTCCGCCGGGCTGGGCGCCGTTCCGTCATGGTCGCTGGTCCTACGTTACCCCCTGGGGCTGGACCTGGATCGACGATGCGCCCTGGGGCTTCGCGCCCTCGCACTACGGGCGCTGGGTGCTGGTTGGCGGCGTGTGGGGCTGGCATCCGGGGCTGTACGTCGCGCGCCCCGTCTATGCGCCCGCGCTGGTCGGCTGGTACGGCAGCCCCGGGCTGAGCATCAGCATCCGCGTGGGCGCACCGGTCGGCTGGTTTCCGCTCGGGTACGGCGAGGTGTACGTGCCGCCCTGGCGCTACTCGCACCGCTACTGGTACGGCGTCAACCGGCCTCACGTTACCCACATTACCCCGATCACGGTCATCAATCCGCCGCCACGCTATGTGTACCAGGCGCCCGGCACCGCGACCTGGGCTCCCCATGATGCGGTCGTCCGTCAGCAGCCAATCCAGCGCGTGGTGCGCGATGCGCCGGCCGCACCCATGCCGGCGCCAGCAAGCGTCGCGCCACCCATGCCGACCCCGGCAGGAATTGCCAAGCGCATCGTGCCAGTGAGCGGCGATGGCGGGCCGGCGGGCGGCGCTCCAGCCATCAGTCCGGAGCGCCCCAGTGCCCCGCCCGTGCGCCCGGTGATGCCACCCCCGGTGCCGACTCAGACACCGGCTGTGCCTGCCCTGCCAACCGCCCCGGTGGCTGTGCCTCCCGGCAACGTGACACCACCGCCCGCCGTGCGCATGCCGCCGTCCACCCGTGGCGCGGTACCGGCAGGCGAACGCAACCCAGACCCACGCCCCACGGTGACCGCACCCGACGCTGCGCCCGCGTTGCCCGGCGGCGCAGCACCACCCCTGCCTCCGGTGCAGCGCCCGCCGGAATTCGTGACGCGGCCACGCGCGCCGGTGCAGGAGACGCCGCTACCGCGTGC
>VYLR01000138.1_pt1 | contig 40679 bp, 49 predicted proteins | sample 5114291 | NCBI WGS metagenome assembly VYLR01 (sample SAMN12291774, study PRJNA351875) | freshwater metagenome | isolation source: freshwater lake | place: USA: Michigan, Lansing Lake | collected 2013-08-14 | reverse complement strand
GACTAACAACTTCCATACCAAAGCGTTGTCTGAGAATCGTTTCCATTGAGGGAAGGGCAAGTCCTTCGGTAAAGCTGCCGAATTTGGCACCAAGTCCCCCAATTTGTTTGCCCATTTCTTTGAGTTGTTTGTCAGTTTCCTTCTGTTGTTGGGCGTTTTCCTTGAGTTGTCGGTCAGTTTCTTTTTGAGCGGTAGTTAATTCGGCTAAGAGTCGCCATACATCTTCGGATGTGGTTGCCATAGATAAATTTTTCTTTTTGATTTGGTCTATTGCTATTTTAGTCAATCGCGCCGATACTTCCTAATTTTTAGCCTTCCATGCTCTCTTTTTTTGTCAAGTACATTTTATAGGATTTTAGATGAGCTTACCTTGATCATCAATTATCAGCAGCGAGAATTGACCTTTTGTATCCCTAATTGATTACAATTTTAGGCACTTCGTTCCTCTGATGCACAAAAAAGATCGCTTGTCAATAGCGATCGCCGATTAAATTTCTGGTTAAACTGATAGGCTATTCCCTTGCTCAGAAGTGGCAAAATGCCGCTCGATTAGGGAGGGGACATCTTGGGGCGCTACCTGATTATAATGCTTTTTATCGGGCATAACCACCAGATTCGGGCCTTTTTTGCACTGTTTTAAACAGCCGGTTAATTTAATATTCACCGCTTCTCCCAGTCCTTTTTCCTCTAAACCACTCTCCAAGCTTTGGCAAACTCTCGCACCGCCATTTTTCCAACAATCGGACTTCTGACAGATTAAGACGGTGGCTTTTTTCGCTTTTGCCGGGGCGACTTCTGGGGTTTTTTCGCCAGATAAATGCTCAATCCCTAGTACCCTCAGTTTTAATTTTCCCTTTTTTGAACAAAGACTACTTTCTCCCGTCACTTTTAGCCATGAGTGGAGAGCAATATTGAGAGGTATGTGGTCTCGCAGTGTTTTTTCGGGCTTCAACCAATATTCCCGTTTGTCAACACTGATTCTCAGGTATTTTACCTTATATCCGTCCTTGAGGACAAAACCGAGGAATTGACCGACCACTTGAAAGGGAACCATGGCAGTTACAGATTTTGACATACTTTCTCACTTTTTACTCTCAGATTGCTAATTTTTCTCAAGGATTATGCTTGCCACAGGTTTCTAGCCAAGGGATTAAACAGCCTCGGTAAGCCTCTAGCTGCCGCAGGACAGTCCACAGTTGTAAAGGTTGAGCGGAGGCATCAATGCGAACCCGCAAAAGCTGATGGAGCGAGCATTTACATTCAATGTCTAGGGACTGGATCCGCTGGTAAACCTGCCAAGGCTCCCAAACACTAAGATTGAAGATTTTCTCACCTTTCGATGGGCCTTTGTCTGTACTCATGGGGCTTTTAATTGAGAACTATTAGCAATATAACTCTAGGCTGATGTTCTCAGTATAACCAACAACTGCAAATAATTATCAATAACTTGAAGAAAAAAAAGTTACCCGGTAGCGGCGATCGGCTAAAATCTTGCTTGTCCGCTTTGCTGATCCCGGAATCGCTACCGCCTACAATTGTCAAAGGGATAAAAATGGAGATAACAAGATTTATTGACGAAAATTATGGATAAAAAAGCTCAAAAAACTGATAATTCAGCAGTTCTCTATTTTGATGGTGGTTCTCGCGGCAATCCGGGGAGAGCAGCCGGTGCAGCGGTAATAGTTTTAGCCGAGGGCAATTCCTTGACTACGACTAGATATATGGAGATAGCCACTAATAACGAGGCTGAATACACGGGATTGATTATTGGATTGGAAAAAGCCCAAGAACTAGGCTTAAAAAGTCTAGAAATTCGGGGAGATAGTCAATTAGTCATCAATCAAGTTAAGGGAGACTGGAAGGTAAAAAGCGATAGTTTACGTCCCTTTTATCAGCGTGCTTGTCAATTAGTCGCCCAATTCGATCGCATTAGCTGGCGCTGGATTGAACGAGCTAAAAATAGTGTGGCTGATGCTGCTGCTAATCAGTGTATGGATGCGGCGAAAAAATCGCCAGAAAAAGCGGAGGAAGGCGAAACTAATCTCGATATTCTGCTCCAATCCCTGAAACCAATCCTAAATACTGAAGAATTCGTTTTCTCTTCCCTCACAGCAACAGCACTAGAACAGCTACAATTAACTCCTATCTGCCAATTTCAGGAAGAGGAAGGCATAACGGTGATTATTCGCCGTCAGCAAGCCGATCGTATGGGCTTGCAGTACAAATATATTTATAGACAAATTACTCTTTCTGTGCATTCTAGTTTAGCGGCGGTGGGATTTTTAGCGGTGATTAGCGAGAAACTAGCCGCAGCAGCAATTAGCGTCAATGTCATTTCTGGTTATTATCACGATCATTTATTTATCCCTAGGGATAGGGTGACAGAAGCGATGGCTATTCTCGAAGAAATTAGCCGCTCATAACAGTTATCAGTTATCAGTTATCAGTTATCAGTTAAGTGGTCGTGCAGAATTAATTTCTTGGTTAGGATAGGCAAAAGGCAAAAGGCAAAAGGTAAAAGGCACTCATGCAAGGGGTAGTTAGATATGTGTAATTAATTTTGCTTAGGTACTTATCAGTTAGCAGATGTGAGTTTTCAATTCACTCATTACTGTTTACTGTTTACTGTTCACTGAAAAAACAGGATTTATTATTATTTGCTCTCCTCCGAGGAATTTTTCACCGTTTCTTCTAGGAAAACTACCGGTTCTTTTTCCCGTTGCTGCGAGCGGATGATATCGATGGTACTTTTCAGGACACTAGCGATGGGTACCGCTATCAATAAACCGAGAATTCCTGCCACTTTGCCACCGATAAAAAGAGATAGAATAATCCAGACGGGATTAAGTCCGATCATACCTCCCATTAACCGAGGAGCGATGACATTATCATTGATTTGACCGACAATAATAGTCAGGGTCAAAACTTTTAACCCTAACCAAAAATCTTGAAACATCAGTAGGGTACTAATGCCAATAATGGTAAAGGCACTGGCAAAAGGAATTAATGTAGTTAGACCGATCGCCACCCCGAATAATAGGGCATAATCGACCTTGAGAATCACAAAAACAAAAATTTGAGCAAGGCTGAGAATTCCCGCTAAAATGGTTTGACCGGCAAAATAGGTTTCAAAAGTTTGACGAATAATTGTTCTTAATTTGAAATTCCAGGGAGCAGGAATCCAACTGAAAATTCCCTCCCAAATTTGTTCGCCATAGAGAACCAGAAAGACAGTTAGAACCAGAACAAATAGAATGTTTAAAATACTGTTGATAGTTCCTAGTACAAAGCTCAGTAATTGAGTGCTAAGAGTTTGTAAAACATTGGTTAGTCGTTCCGATAACTGGGTGATCGATTGCTCGATATAAATCGCATATTTCTGAGTTTTATCCCACTTTTCTAAATTTTGTATCTGTTCGGTTCCCGACTCGATCCACTGGGGCAAACTATTGATTAAACTGCTTAATTGCTCGACAATCTGGGGAATTAAAATTAAACCTAAAACAATCAAAATTAATAGGGCAATTAAAAAGACAATAGCGACCGAACCACTGCGATTAACCCCGCGTCTTTGCAGTAGTTTGATGGGAACATCTAAGACAAAAGCTAGTAAACTAGCAGTGACAAAAATACTGACTAAGGGTTCTAGATAGCTAAATAATTGGAATAATAACCAACCATTGAGAAATAAGAGCGGAAAAACTAGACTTAGCCGCAACCAACGAGGTAGTTGCTTAAAAAGCTCTATCATTAGACCTCTTGTAAAAATAAAAAATTGTTGTTAGGGTTAGGAGTCAGGAGTCAGGAGTCAGTAGTCAGGAGAATTAAGAATGAATAATAATCAATTAAACGGTCTATTTACAGATTTTATGTAATTTAATCCTTGTTTTTGCCTTTTTTGAACCCTCAAAAATTAATTATGCAAGAGGTTTATTAATTTTGTCCTGAGAGAGTATTGAGGGAAAAAGAGAGTTTTCTAACCAGAAATCCTCTTTCAATCTACCATCTCCGTGCCACTTTTCTAGCCCCAGTAACCCTGAAACTCTTATCTTAACTGTATGGAGCTAAGCGGATTCGAACCGCTGACCCCCTCAATGCCATTGAGGTGCTCTACCAACTGAGCTATAACCCCTTGAAGACCATTTTTGAATATAGCTTAAATAGAATCATTTTGTCAAGGGGGGGCGAGAAAAAAATTTGTCACTCAAAAGGCGATCGCTCATTGACAATGGTAAAACAATCGCCTCGCCTCCATTTAGACAGGAGCCGGAATTTGGGTTAAATAGGTTAAACAGTGACCCATGAGGAAATAAACTACTAACATAGCCGCTGCCGCTGCTGCCACTAAGGTTCCCGCCAGCATCAAGGAAAACTCTTGCTTGTCGAACGCTTGCTGCATCAGATGCAATGACCAAGCCACAAGACCGAGGTCAAAGATGAGAATCGGAACTAACATATTTTAAATTTTGTTAACTTTCCTCTATTCTAATACATAATTTTCCCGAGGGATAATCGGACGGAAGTTAAAAATAGGGATTTTTTGCCGGTTGCTCGATCGCGGCTGTCAGCCGTCAGCCATTAGCTTTCAGTAATAGGTCTAAACCTTGCTATTCTTGGGTTTAAGCCTGAAGAAATCCTTATCCCGGAAAAGCGACTCAATCACTAGATTAAGTTCTGCAAATCTGTCCCTCATTTTCCCTGGCTAACGCACGGGTACTTGTTGATTTTGCAGATAATTTTTGACCTCAGCGATGGTTAATTGACCATAATGGAGCAAAGAAGCCAATAAAGCCGCTTCTGCCCGCCCTTCCGTCAATGCTTCGTAGATATGCTGACAATTACCCGCTCCTCCCGAAGCAATCACAGGAATCTCCACCCTTTCAGCGATCGCTTTTGTCAAGGCCAGATCGTAACCCGCTTGCGTGCCGTCAGCATCCATACTGGTAACTAACAACTCACCCGCCCCGCGTTTTTCCACTTCTTGGGCCCATAATAAAGCATCAATACCCGTATTTTTGCGTCCACCCCGAACATAAACCTCCCAACCGGGGTTATGCTCATCCTTACGTCGTCTAGCATCGATCGCCACCACAATACACTGTTTACCAAAGCGATCGCTGGCTCGATCGAGCAATTGTGGATCGCGCACGGCAGCCGAGTTAATGCTGACTTTATCGGCCCCGGCTCTTAACAAATTTTTAATATTTTCTAAGGATTGGATACCACCCCCCACGGTCAGAGGAATAAAAACCTGTTCCGCCGTACGATAGACTACATCAATAATCGTGTCGCGATCTTCATGGGTAGCAGTAATATCAAGAAAAACCAACTCATCGGCTCCTGCCTGATTATACAAGCGGGCCAACTCCACGGGGTCGCCAGCATCCTGAAGATTGACAAAATTAACCCCTTTAACTACCCGACCTTTATTGACATCCAAACAAGGCAAAATCCGCTTCGCTAACATATCCTAGACTCTTGATTGTAACAATGGCCATCAAACGATCGCACAATTCCCCCCCGGCAGCCGAGGAAAATCTGCTCACTCCCAATCCCACTATAGAAGAAACGGAAAAAGCAGAAGCGCAGATTCGTCCGCAATCCCTAGAGGATTATATCGGTCAACAGGACTTAAAGGCTAATCTAAAAGTCACCATCGCCGCGGCCAAAGCTAGACAAGAAGCGATCGATCATTTGCTCTTCTACGGACCGCCGGGATTAGGAAAAACCACCATGGCTTTAATTTTAGCGGCCGAGATGGGAGTAAATTGCCGCATTACCGCCGCCCCCGCTTTAGAGCGTCCCCGGGACATTACCGGCATCCTGATCAATCTTCAACCCCGGGATATTCTTTTTATCGACGAAATTCATCGACTGAATCGGGTGACGGAGGAGCTATTATACCCAGCGATGGAGGATTATCGCCTAGATGTGACGATTGGCAAGGGTCAAGCGGCGAAAATTCGCAGTATTTCTTTACCTCCCTTTACTTTAATCGGTGCTACTACCAAAGTTGGCTCTTTAACTGCGCCTTTACGCGATCGTTTTGGCATGATTCAACGTCTGCGTTTCTATACAGTTGAGGAATTGACGGCAATTATGCTCAGAAGTGCTAATATTTTTAATATTCCCATTACCGAAGCGGGTGCGATCGAAATTGCCCGTCGCAGTCGGGGAACTCCACGCATTGCCAATCGTTTATTAAAACGAGTGCGCGACTATGTGCAGGTGAAGGGAGAAACTATTATCACCCCCCAGTTAGCCGCTGAGGGATTAAATCAATTAAATGTGGATTCTATGGGTTTAGATTGGACTGATCGATTAGTATTAAAGACGATGATCGAACAGTTTCAAGGTAAACCCGTGGGATTGGAAGCAGTAGCGGCAGCCACGGGAGAAGATGCCAAAACGATTGAGGAGGTGTACGAGCCTTATTTATTACAAATAGGTTATCTTAATCGTACTCCCCGGGGTCGCATGGTGACGGCTGCCGCCTACGAACATTTAGGCCTACTGGCGAAATTGCCGAAAAATAGGGATCGGAGTTTACCTTTGTTCGAGTTCTAGTTTTCTAGCTGTTAACTAGGTTAAAGATGGCATAGCCAACGCATTTGTTTCAATAGCAGCGCCGATAAAAAAAGTATAAGGATGCTTAGAGATTTTTCTAAAAGCATCATCAATTCTCTGCAAAGCAGTACGAGCAGTTTTCCAATGTTCATCTGCTCGAGCGGGATCAATCCCACCTTTCAATTCTCCCAAAGCAATGTATAAATCAGGAGATTGTCAGGTTTGTTTCAATCCCTAAGCGAGGGAGAGAAATGTAAATATTTATTAAATTGTAGCGTAGGATACTTTGACCCCACTAAACAGTATTGGCTATTCTGCTAGATTGAATTGCACGGAGTTTTTCAACGCAAACCATCTTGATCCAATCCTGACGATTCATGTTCTGCAATTGACACTCTACATCTATGCTTCCTAGTAATTCCGGGGGAAAATCAAGATTAATTTGTTGCTTAACCTGAAAATTACCTGTGAAATGCTCAGAGACATCTTTCCCTAGATGTGCTTGTTGAGCAATTTCCTCAATATCTTTAATTTCAGTTGACTGTTTCCTCATAGCTTTTGCGCTCCTGTTTAGTTGATTTCCAAGCGGTGACAACCCAAATGTAATCACCGACTTCATCGACTCTGTATTCTACAATGAATGTTGTTAACGTTCCGCCCGCAAAGCCAACAATCCGATATTGTTCTGGCTGCTCAGAGCGTTGGTCTTCGATGTAAGGTTTGTAAAGCAGATCGTTTAACCGAGTGAAGTCAATGTCACGTTCTGTTAAAACTCGCTGTCGTTTGGCTTCATCCCATTGAATACGCATGAGATACCCGAAATCAATGGAGAAAAATTGTTTTCACCCACTCTATGCTAACCTATCGCTCCCGAAGGGGAGGGACTAAGGGGAGAGGAATGTAAAGATTTATTAAATTGTAGCTTTTGGTGCAACAGGGGGGAGGAGTGTGTATATTCTGCGAAGTTTATCTTATAGTCCTTTCAGATAAGTCTGATACACTCTAGACCAGTTAGACTCTTATGGACTCTGGCATTGATATTCTCAATCTTAATTGAAATTACTATAGCAATTCCCATAGTTGTGAGGTGCAGAGTCTTAGGTTTTGAGGAGTTAGGAGTCATGAGTTAAGATTTTAGTGTACCTCATGAGATTGGTAAACGCTATATATTGTAATTTTATTCCATAACGCAGGTTAATTACAGCAGTTATCTTAATGGTGAAATAACTTCTTTATTTGAGGTGTAGTTTTCTAGATGTTGTTTCAATAGCAGCGCCGATAAAAAAAGTATAAGGATGCTTAGAGATTTTTCTAAAAGCATCATCAATTCTCTGCAAAGCAGTACGAGCAGTTTTCCAATGTTCATCTGCTCCTGCGGGATCAATCCCACCTTTTAATTCTCCCAAAGCAATGTATAAATCAGGAGATTGTAAGGTTTGTTTTTTGATTTTTTGATTAGCTAATTGCGTCGAATCACATTTTAAAAGGCACAAATCAATATTGTTGTTATTAACAAGGGGAACATTGACATTATAAATTATTGTTCTTGGTTGGCTGTTATTTAACCAGCTAACACCTCTAACCAAGATTTCTAGATTAGGTGTCATTTCTTCAGCTTCTCTCCATTGATTATTACTAGAATTGAGCCAATCATAAGCAATCCCTGCTACTCTTAAAGTTGCTAATAGAGAACGAGTAAATTTACTTTGAGCTAAGGAGCCACCTGCATTTCTCATGATTCCTCCTAAAGTGTCACCCCGAATCAATAGAAATCTATAGACTAACTCCTCGACAAAATTAGTCCCCGCAGGTTCCAGAAAATTGACAATTAATTCTTGAATTGCTTCTACCTTGTCTTGGGGATGTAAATAATTTTTAGCTTTATCAGAAATTCCCGATGCAGTTAATAAAGCCGCTTGAATATCTGGGATGTTTAGTAACTCTCTAGGATTGTTTACGGTTTGGGCAATAATTTTTAAGGTTCTTGCTTCTGCAATTAAAGGAGTAGCTCTCTGATTTTTTTCTAAGGCTAGAGCAATAAATCCTGAACGGATAGCTTCATAGGTAGTCTCCAAATCACAACTTTGGTTTAAATGCAAGAGATAGGGTTTTTCCATTAAGGCTTTCTCCACACATAAATACATTTTCTTAAAGATTCTCTACCATGACATCCCATTTGCTGACTACTATTACCTTTTCCATTGGGAACTACTAAAATATTTTCTACTTTAAATCCAATTTCTTCAGCAATTTTTGACAAAATTAAATCTACAGAAATACTAGCTCCCGCATAACGAACGTTATCATTAATCATACAGAAAATACCAGAGGATTTCATAACCCGAAAGCATTCATAAATTAGACAAGACATTTCCAGAAAATACCCCCTGATCATCCGAGGAATACCATGGTTATTTAAGGCCTTGCTTGATTTTAATTCCTCTAAATAATCCAGGACACTTTCTAATAATTTTTGACGATCAGTTATGGCAATGGCTGGCGACCATTGTTCATTTATTTTTAGTAACTCTTTGGGTTTATTTTCAACAGTGCAACTAAGCATTTGTTGACGTAATTGTTTTAATTGTAGTTGATCTATTCCCAATAGAGCCAATTCCAAAGCGTAGATACGAGTATAATCATAGCGATTACAATAAGGAGGAGAAGTAATAATAGAATCGTATTTTTCTGAGGAAATCTCTGGCAAAATCTCAAGACAAGAACCTTGATATAGTTGAATTTTTCCCTGAGGATAATCTCTAGAAAAAAGTTCCAATTGTTGCTGACTAGGCTCTAAATCTGCGAGAATTTCTCGTAACTTGCTATGGAGGGCAATTTTAAAGTCTAAAATTTCCCCTTTGTCAAATATATTTTTGCCCTGTTGTCTCCCAGAACGATAATCCCAACGCAGGTATTGACCATCTTTTCTAGTATAGCTAATTGATTCGAGAATAGAAAGTAAGGCAAATTTTAAGATCCCTTGCACTCGCTCATTCTCTTGGGCAATCAACCCTAAGTAACTTTCTATACAAGCCTGATTTTCTTGGGGATATGCTCCTTGAGTAATTGGTAATTCTAATAACTTAATTTTGTAATCTACCTGTTGCCAAAGGCTATGGTTAGACCAATACTCTAGACGATATATATCATCACTATTTAAGCCATTCTCTAAAATTTGTCTAGTAATAATTAATTCCTGTCCAATCGGCAATAGTTCTATTCCATCTGCTGATAAACCCCTGGCCGCCGCCGCAAATAAAGTTGTTCCGCTGCCGGCGAAAGGGTCTAGTATTTTTCCTTGTTTGATACCATATTTTTCTAGAAGATAAACTATCAGATCAACGGAAAAACCCTCTTTATATTTATACCAGCGATAAACCGGTTGATTTTTATTACCTTGAAAACTCACTAGGGTACGAGATAATTGCTCAGAATCAAGTAATTTGTTTTGAAAATAATTAAATAATTCTCGATCGAGATTGTTGATTTCTAACAATCTTTCTGCTACATTAACTGAACTATTAATCATTTAGGTTTACTGGCGAAATTGCCGAAAAATAATTATCAGAGTTTATCTTTATTTGACTTGTAATTTTAATCAGTGGGGAAAGGGCGATACTTAAGGATTAATTCTCGCACCGATTCCCCTAGATTTAATCTCAATCCCCTAGACAAATACCCAAACCCCTGGCGGTTTTGACTAAAGTTTCTTCGGGATCGACGACGCGATAGGTTTTAATCGCCTCCTCAATGGGAACACTGACCACTTGCCGATTTTGCCAGGCCACCATGCGATCGAATTCCCTCCTGGCGATCAGATCCACGGCCGCCACGCCAAAAGCCGCCCCCAGTAAGCGATCCATCGGAGAAGGAATGCCCCCCCGTTGAATGTGGCCCAGGAAAGTCACTCTCGTTTCGGCCCCGGTTTCCCTGGCAACTTCTTCGGCTAAATAGCGACCGATACCCCCGAGACGATCTTCCCCTAGGGCTTCCTTTTGCACTAGGCGATTGCCAGTTTCGGTACGCACAGCCTCGGAGACAATAATCAGAGAAAACTGTTTATCCATACGCTGCCGCTGTCGGATCTTCTCGCAGACCTTCTCTAATCGGTAGGGAATTTCGGGAATGAGAATGATATCGGCCCCCCCCGCAATACCGGCAGCCAGGGCGATATGGCCGGCATCTCTACCCATAACTTCTAGAATCATCACCCGGTTATGACTAGCGGCGGTAAAATGGAGGCGATCGAGGGCTTCTGTGGCGATATTAGTAGCTGTATCGAAGCCAATGGAGACTTCTGTAGCTCCCACATCATTATCGATGGTTTTGGGGATACCAATCAGATTAATGCCTCCCTGTTGGGCAATACGGCGCAAAATCGCCAGACTACCATCGCCACCGATGCCGATCAGGGCATCCAGTCCCAGACTATGATAGCCGTCGATGATGTCCTGAGAGCGATCAATCAGGGTTCCATCCGGCATCGGGAAAGCAAAGGGATCCCCCTTATTGGTAGTACCGAGAATTGTTCCTCCCATCACCAACAGGCGATCGACTCCTTCAATATCAAAGATCGTGGTTTTTGGGGGACGGTTAATTAATCCGTTAGTTGCTTCTCGAATACCCACCACTTCCCAGCCATAATTGCCACTGGCATGGTGGACAACGGCACGAATGGCGGCATTTAAACCCGCACAGTCACCACCACTGGTGAGAAGTCCAATTCGTTTTTTTTCACCCATAGCTTTTTGTCAGGAGATTAACAAATCTATATTTAGGTAAAAGTTGCGGATAATGCCTAAAAATTAAGAAAGTTTCTAGATCGTCCCTGACAGCTAGGGGAAAAAACCGAAAAATCCGCCCCCATCCCCTCAGTAATCGATCACGAGCCGGGTATGCAGGGCGACACGGATTCCCATTATACTAGAAAGTATATAGCAATCTTAGGGTATTTGTCAACCCTAATGTACGATAAATTTTCTGATAACTGATAGCCAATCAATTTAACTATTTACTGCTTGCTGAAGACGGGATATATCCCAACCTTTTTGATTGAGAAGTAGCCAAGACTGCATTAAATCCGGACCGTGTAACTCCCCCATCAAAGCGGCGCGTAGAGACTTCATCACCAGACCTTTTTTAACCCGATGGGCTTTAGTGGTTGTCTCAACAATTCCCTTAGCAACTTCTCCGGTCAAATCGGGAGTAATAGCGGCGAGAATATCCTTGATAATATCCTTAACTCCCTCTAATTGTAATTGACTTAAAGCCTCCTGATTATAATTAGCCAGAGGGGTTAAAAGTAAGCGACTTTCAGCGACAGCATCACTTAAACGAGTTAAACTCGGACCGATGAGAGTAGCCAAACCGATCAACCAAGCTCGATCGGTTTCAGCATCAAAATTATACCCTGCTTCTTGCCAGTAAGGGAGAAGTAAAGGCACTAATTCCTCACCGGTTAAACGATGGAGATATTGACTATTAATCCAATCCAGTTTAGTCCAGTCAAATTTTGCCCCCGCTTTATTTACCCGTTCTAAACTAAACACTTCAGCGGCCGTTTCAAGGGTAAAAATTTCTTCAGTGGAATCGGGAGGAGTCCAACCGAGGAGAGTCATGTAATTAACCAAAGCTTGCGGCAGAAAACCCAGTTTTCGGAAATCATCGATCGAAGTGACTCCATCCCGTTTAGATAACTTACGACCCTCCTGATTTAAGATCAAAGGAGTGTGGGCAAACTCTGGCACTTTTGCCCCCAAAGCTTCGTATAAAAGAATTTGTTTAGCCGTATTAGCGATGTGATCTTCCCCACGAATAACATGGGTAATTTCCATATCGATATCATCAACAACTACCGCTAAATTATAGAGAGGCTGACCAAAGTTTTCCTCGGCATTTTCGCAGGTACGAGCGATCACCATATCTCCCCCTAAATCACTACCTTTCCAGATAACTTTTTCCCGGATTAAATCCTGCCAAATAATTTCTCGATCGTCATCAATAATAAAACGAATTACTGCTTTTCTCCCCCCTTGCTCAAATTGAGCTTGTTGTTCGGGGGTGAGATAACGATGACGATTATCGTAACGGGGGGCAAGATTGCGGGCTTTTTGTTCTTCCCGCATTTTTTCCAATTCTTCCGGGGTACAATAACAACGATAGGCTAAACCTCGATCGAGCAGGGTTTGAATAGCTTGACGATAATAATTAAGGCGTTGAGTTTGAAAAAAAGGACCTTCATCCCAATTCAGTCCTAACCATTGTAGGCCCGCTTGAATATTTTCGGTATATTCTGGTCGAGAACGTTCTAAATCTGTATCTTCCACGCGCAAGATAAATTTCCCTCGGTGATGATGGGCAAAAAGCCAGTTAAACACGGCTGTGCGCGCTGTTCCAATGTGTAAATTTCCCGTGGGACTGGGGGCAATACGAACTCTCACTGTCACGATTTAACTCCTAGGTTTTTTGCGGCAACGATATCCCATATTATGGCAAATTCCCCTAGGCCAACTCGCAAAATTAAGAAAATTAAATGGGTGGGTGGAATTAAATATAAGATGAACGTAGGTTGGGTTGAAGCATGAAACCCAACTCCCGCATGGGTTACGCTACCGCTAACCCATCCTACAAAGAATTTTGCCTCCCTACTTAAATAAATAGCTACCAAAAGGTGAGGGATGAACAACAAACTCTCAATAAATGAAGTTTCCCTCTCTGGGGAGAGGGTTTGAGGGGGAGATATTTCAATAACCGTGTTATTTCGGTAATTTAGGCAGCGACTAAAGATTTGCTCAAAGGTTGCCAACGGAAATATCTTTCCCCACCCAATTCGAGGACAAATTTTAACCGGGGTTCCTGTTGACGAAGATTAATTAAGTATTGTTTTTCTTCCGAGGATAAAACAAAACTTTCAATAATCCAAATCACTAAACCTTTAGATTTGGGAGGTAAATTTTCCAATTGATAGGTAGCAATGGGAGGAATAAAATAAACCGGTCCGACGGCTGCTTCCCGACCAATATTTTTTTTACCTAAATGGGGGGGACGGACTCCATGAATGCCGGTAAGATAGGCACTTAAATCCCCTAGACCTCTAGCGGTGATATGCAGGACATTGTAACCGGTGGCCCGTAAACGTCTTTGATAGCGTCCCTCGTAACCCCCTTCTAAGGGTGCGTAAACCCCTAAAGCACCGTATTGTTCCAGATCGCGAATAAATGGTTTTCCCGTGGTCAGTAGTGCCATAGCTAGTGAAAAAAATCTTTTCCCCTATAATCGCACGTTTTGTTAAGTTGTGCGTCAGCTGAACAAAGAAAGACTTAAGATCAAAGATAGAGAGGGACAATCGCTACTCTCTACCGAGGAGGTAATATGTTTCACGATCTCCTTTATCCCAACGGACTGCTTTATATCCTGATTAAACTAACTGTTTTAGCTTTAGCAGTCTTACTCTGGTTTATGGTCGTTTCGGCCCCGGCTGTTTGAAAAAACACTGCTCTTGTACAATTAGCGTTCTATGCAATGGCTAAATTTTGTCGATGACTCCTGTTAAATTGCCGATCGATCCTTTTCTGAAACCCAACCTAACCACTAAACTCCTAGGGGTTGGGTTGGTATTGACAATTATTTTTATCCTGATTGCCCTGTTTTCGCCCCTTCTGCAAGCGATCGGACTGATTCAGGATCCAACCGACATTTTAAGCAATTATCCCCTACAAGCCCCCAGTTCTGCCCATTGGTTCGGGACGAATGTGCGCGGTTATGATGTCTTTTCCCGCACCCTATTCGGGGCGCGAGCGGCCTTGTCCGTGGTATTTTTGGCCACAGGATTATCTTTAGTCATCGGGGTTCCTTTAGGGTTAATTAGCGGTTATTTGGGGGGTAAGATCGATCGCGTTCTCCTCTTTCTCATGGATACCCTCTACACCTTGCCGGGGTTATTATTATCGGTGGCTCTGGCTTTCGTTTTGGGTCGTGGTATCGTCAATGTAGCGATCGCTGTTAGCATTGCCTATATTCCCCAATATTTTCGCGTGGTCAGAAATCAAACCGCCAGCGTTAAAAATGAGTTATTCATCGAAGCAGCGCGAGCGATCGGAGCTACACCGGGTCGTATATTATCAAAATATCTTTTCTTTAATGTCGTCCAGAGTGTCCCAGTTCTTTTTACCCTCAACGCAGCGGATGCGATCCTGGTTTTAGGCGGTTTAGGCTTTTTAGGCTTAGGATTACCAGAAGAAGTGCCGGAATGGGGTCATGATCTCAAGGAAGCCTTGGCGGATTTATCTACGGGTATCTGGTGGACTACTTTATTCCCCGGATTAGCAATGACCACGATGGTGGTGGGTTTATCCCTCTTGGGAGAGGGGTTAAGTGAAATTTTAAACCCCCTGAGTCGTAAACGCTAAAAGCGAGGGTGAGAGTTCGAGACACCCTCAGCCTCTCTGTCCGGTAACGATGTAAGATACCCTTTGGGCGATATTGGTGGCGTGATCGGCCATGCGTTCCAGATGACGGATTAGTAAAGCCATTAGCAGGATTGGTTCCACCACACCCTTGATATCTCTTTGATGGGCGAGAGTGTGATAGAGATAATCATAGGCTCGATCGACCGTATTATCTAGTTCTTTCACCTTTGGACCTGCTTCTTGATCGAGGTCGGCCAGAGCAACAAGGCTCGTGGCTAACATATACTGGGCATGGTGGGACATAGCCTCGATCTCACCCATACAATCGTGGGGAGCGTAGGCGAATAATTTGAGAGCTATTTCGGCTAAATCCTTGGCATAATCGCCGATACGTTCTAAATCGCGCACTAATTGCATAAAAGCACTTAAAAGCCGCAAATCTTGGGCTACGGGAGCCTGTAGAGTCATGAGAGTGGCACAATCTAACTCGATTTGACGGTAGTAGCGATCGATTTCCTTGTCAAGGGGGGCGATTTTTTTCGCCATTTCCAAATCCCTAGCAAAAAGGGATTGATGGCTAAGACGAAAGGATTCTTCGACCAAGGTTCCCATTCTCAGCACATCCTGTTCCAATCGCTGGAGAGAACGAGCGAAATAGGTGCGATCGCGATGATTGGTTTCTTTGGATAGGCTCACGGTCGGATTCGCTTAACATAAAACTACTCTTTCTCTACAGTGATAACAAGAAAATTTTCGATTTTGTACAGTTGTCTAGAGAACTTGACAGATTTTTTTCTCCCCACACCCCACACCCATCACCCCACTGCCTTTTTTTGACGCGGGAGAGTGACTTGTATGCGAGCGCCGCCGGTGTTAGGATCATTTTGAGCGACGATCGAACCGCCATGGGCTTGAATAATCTCTTTAGCAATCGATAAACCTAAACCGGTACTATAATCCTTTGTGCCTTGTTTTTGACGGGTGCGGGAAGGATCACCGCGAAAGAGGCGATCAAAAACGTAGGGTAGATCCGCTTCGTTAAATCCCTTACCGTTGTCGATAACGTCAATTTTCAGCCATTTTTCCCCGATAGTATCGGATATTTCCCGAATTTCTAGGCGAATTTTCCCCTGATCAGGACTATACTTAATGGCATTATCAAAGAGATTCAGGAAAACTTGCAGCAGACGAGAGTGATCGACTTCTACCGTCCAATCCACCGGAGAGGAATAATCTAAGCTAATCTGTTTTTGGGCGGCTATTGGGGTGACAGTCTGCCAAGCAGCGGTGATTAATTCCTCTAGATTAATCATCTGGTATTGTAAAGATCGCCCCGCATCCGCTTGTAATTCACTGATTTCTAGCCAATCGCAGACTAATTGACTCAAACGCTCCACTTCTTTCCCCATTTGTTCTAACCAGCGTCTTTCGGGAGCTTGGAGGCGTTTTTGTAAAGCTTCGGTAAGGAGAGAAATGGAGGTTAAGGGAGTGCGTAACTCGTGAGTTAAGTCAGAGAAAGCTCGCTCGCGATTTTGCGATAATTCCACTAAAGGCTGTCTATTTTCGATAAATACAGCGATTTCACCTTCTGGCAAGGGATAACCGTAACCCTTCAAGGCAATCGATTTAGGAGCAGTCACTTGGCGATCGCTAATGGGGGTGACAGGATAATTAGTCGGGTAAAAAGTCCAAGTTTGCACCTGTGGACTCTGTTTTTGACGAGTTTCTTGAATTAATTGATCTAATTCGTAGGAGCGCACTAATTCCAGCAGCAGACGCACTTGATCTGGCTGCCAGCGATCGAGTTTTAAGAGGGTAATTGCCTGTTGATTGCACCAGAGTAGTTGATTATCGGCATCTATATGAAGATAGGCGATCGGCGCTAGTTCTAGCAAGGATTTCTGAATTTCTAAGCTCTTTTCTCGCTCTTGCAGACTTTGGGAGAGAAACTGTAATTCTCGACGCACCAGGGAGGTAACGGGAAAAGAGGCCGATAAATCCACCGAATCCGAGAGAGCGCTTAGGTTTCGCTTTAACTCTCTATTTAAGCGTGAGACTTGCCAGTAACAAATACTCAAACCTAAAACTACTCCGAAAATAAAAGCGAAAATAGTCATTATCCCAGAAAGCGGCGATCGCTAAACTTGAAAATATAATCGCTCACCTAGCCAAAACGATAACCGAAACCGCGTACAGTAATCAGGTATTCTGGTTGACTGGGATCGATTTCTAGTTTTTCCCGTAACCAGCGAATGTGAACATCGACGGTTTTGGTGTCTCCTAAAAAATCTGGCCCCCAAATTTGTTCAATTAATTGCTCTCTTGACCAAACTCGGCGCGGATAACTCATAAATAGGTCGAGGAGACGGAATTCTTTAGGAGAAAGGTTAATTTCTTCATCTCGCACCGTCACCCGACATTCCTGGGGATAGAGAAGAACATCGCGGAATTTTCGCACGGGAGCGGCAGCTAGGGAAGTAAATCCTTGACGACGAATGAGAGCGCGACAACGAGCGACTAATTCGCGCATACTAAAGGGTTTAGTCAGATAATCATCGGCACCTACTTCTAAACCCAAAACTCGATCGGTTTCGCTGGCCTTAGCACTTAAAATTAAAATCGGGATAATATTGCCGTGATAGCGCAACAGACGACAGATATCAAGACCGTTGATTTGGGGTAACATTAAATCCAAAACGACCAAATCAAAACGAGACTCACCGTGATTAGATTCTTGACTTTGCAGTAATTCTAGGGCAACGCGACCATCACTAACACCGAGAGCCTCGTAACCTTCTTCTTCCAAAGCCAAAATAATCATATCCCGAATCACTTCTTCATCTTCAACGATTAAAATCCGATGATTGGGAACGAAATCCGCACTCGCCGACAAGGGGGGGTTGTCAAGGGTTAACATAAAAATACTTGATTATTCGTCCTAATTTTATCTCAATTTGTCAACCTGCACTCGTTTTGGAAGGCTAGAGCCGAATGTTATTACAGTTATCTACATGGTTAGAGGTGGAATCCTATCTAGAACAATCTCAGGGAATTATTATTCCTATTGGTTCCACGGAACAACACGGGCCGACGGGACTGATTGGTACAGATGCTCTATGTGCGGAGGCGATCGCTAAAGGAGTAGGGACACAGGTACGAGCAATGGTAGCACCCACCTTAAATGTGGGTATGGCCCTACATCACACGGCTTTCCCTGGTACAATTAGTCTTCGTCCTAGCACTTTGATTCAAGTCATCCTCGACTATGTGACTTGTTTAGCTAGAGCCGGTTTTCGTCAATTTTTCTTTATTAATGGTCACGGGGGCAATATTGCCACCCTAAAAGCCGCTTTTTCGGAAACCTATTATCATTTGGATTCCCTCAATTTGCCTAACACAAATGAGGTTAAATGTCAAGTGGCCAACTGGTTTATGGTGCGAGAAGTTTATCTTTTAGCCAAAGAATTGTATGGATATCAGGAGGGTTCCCACGCTACACCGAGCGAAGTGGCGTTAACTCAGTATCTTTACCCTGAGAGCCTTAAAAATGCCTTTTTATCGGAAAAAGTGGCTTCTGGTCATGATATTTACGGTGCGGCTAATTTTCGCCAAAATTACCCCGATGGTCGTATGGGTTCCAATCCTGCTTTAGCGACTCCCGAACACGGTCAGAGATTCTATGAATTAGCGGTGAAAGAATTGAGTAATACTTATCTAGAATGGCTCTCTTGTCCTGTGTCTGAGTTGATTAGTAACTAAGCCACCGAGACCCGGAATAATTTAACTGTAACCCTAGAGACAAAACTTAAATATCCAAGGAGAAAATTGATGACTGCCACCACTGACAATAACTCCAATCAACCTCTGGTTAGTTTGCGGGAAATACAAGAATTTGCCATCGCAATCACCGCCAAAAGCCTCAATCCCGCCATGCTAACGGTTGATTTCCTCAAATACTCCGGAATAGTTCCCCCCGATTGGGAATTAAATGGCCAGCCGGTACTCAATCCTAATTACGCTCAAGTTAATTTTCAAAATGGTATCAGCATCGTCGCCCAACCCCGGAAAATTACCTTTGTGGAGATAATTAACTCTCCCGATAGCCTGAACCTGAAACTGCCGGAAATTGTCGGTTTATATCTAGATAAACTCCCTTTAGCCGAATATCAAGCCCTGAGTATCGCCCCGAAAAGCATTGTTCCTCTCCCCAGTGGCCCCGATGCCGCTAAAAAATACATCACCGAAACTCTTCTGGCCCCCGGTCCCTGGCTCAATTTCGGTATAGCCCCTCTACAAGCCGGCATCAATCTACTTTATCAGTTAGAAACCTCTCAGCTATCCGTGGCGATTAACGAGGCAAAATTGCAATTACCCGATGGCAAAATTTTAGGGGCGCTATTATTTGCCGGCAACTTTAACTATAATCTGGCCGAGGGCAGCGATCGATTAAATCTGCTCAAACAATATCTGGGACAATGGCAAAAAGATCTAGAGATTTTCCGAAAATTAGTCACTCAGCGTTTTCTGGAAAGACAACTCCCAATTTTCCCCTCTAATATCAATCTGCCCCTAGGACCCCAAGGTGGACTGTAATCAGTAGTCAGTCATCAGTAATCAGTCATCAGTCAGAAAAATCATTAAACCTCCTGCAAAAGTAAGTTCTCGAACCGCTATCAGGTCAAAATATCTAAGAACTCAGATAAATTTGACATAATCTTAGGTTTTATGGATAGGAAGTTGTCTCTTTTCTTTTGGAAGATTTTTGATTTCTGTAAGAGGTCTATTACTGCCGATAACCTAAAACACATCTACCCCCGCAAAGCCTTGTATTTTGGCATTAGCGGCTTCCCCACAGCTGCGCGGGGTGGGGAATAATTTCCCCGGGTTAGCCAAACCTTTGGGATTAAAGCAATCCCGCACATAGCCCATAGTTTCTAAGTCAATCTCGTTGAACATAGCGGGCATATAACAATTTTTATCGATGCCGATACCATGTTCACCTGATAAACTACCCCCAACCCGCACACAAAGCTTGAGAATTTCACCGCCTAATTCCTCCACTTCTGCCCAAGCCCCCTCTACCCTATTATCGTAGAGAATCAACGGGTGTAAATTGCCATCCCCAGCGTGGAAAACATTGGCGATTTTATAACCGTATTTTTCACTTAAAGCCTTAATTTCCTGAAGAACAGACACCAATTGAGTGCGGGGAATCACCCCATCTTGCACAAAATAATTAGGGCTAATTTTCCCCGCCGCCGCAAAAGCCGCTTTTCTGCCCTTCCAGAGTTTCAAGCGGGTTTCGGCATCATTAGCGGTGGTGATATTTCTCGCCCCATTTTGACGGCAAATCTCGGCAACCCGATGTTTATTACTGGCTACTTCTACCCCTAAACCATCCAATTCCACTAATAAAACTGACTCGGCATCCCGGGGATAACAGCCGGTAGCTACCACGTCTTCCACGGCGTTAATACTGAGATTATCCATAATCTCCATCCCCGCCGGAATCATTCCCGATTTAATAATATCCGCCACCGCTTGGCCCGCCGCCTCGATACTGGTAAAATCGGCCAGTAAAACACAGATAGATTCCGGAGTTTTCAGGATTCTTAAGGTGATTTCCGTGGCAATGCCTAAAGTTCCCTCGGAACCCACAAATAAACCGGTTAAATCGTAGCCCGGTTGTTCCGGTACTGCACCCCCCACATCGATAATTGAACCATCGGGAAGGACGATTTTTAAGCCCATAACGTGATTGGTAGTGACACCGTATTTTAAACAGTGAACCCCGCCGGAATTTTCCGCCACATTACCGCCGATCGAGCAGATAATTTGACTAGAGGGATCTGGTGCGTAATAAAATCCCGCCCCGCTTACTGCTTGCGTCACCCAATTATTAATCACCCCAGGCTGTACCACTACCCTTTGATTATCTAAATCAACCCCGATAATCTGATTCATCCGCGCCGTGACGATGAGAATCCCCTCTTCTAAGGGTAACGCCCCTCCCGATAAGCCCGTTCCTGCACCCCTCGCTACCCAGGCAATCTCGTTATCGTGACAGAGTTTCACCACCGCCGCAATTTCTGCGGTGCTGCGGGGCAGTACCACAAGAGCGGGTCTTTGTCTGTATCCTGTGATACCATCGCACTCGTAGGTTAATAATTCATCTTTGCGACGGATAACTCCATCTTTACCGAGGATCGCTTCTAGCTGTTTGATCAGATTGGGGGAGATTTTCGGGGGGTTTTTGAGTAACATAGGTTTCAGGGCGGCGGAGTCGCCATAAAATCGCTCTATAGGTTAAAATATCGCAAGAAAGCCAGAAATGAAGCTTTAAAAACTGCTCTCTCCTATTTTACCACTATAACTCCCTCCTCTGTAGATAGAAACCTGCAAGGGTCTGGATTATAGAGAAAATTCCCGATAAATTTCCCAGTGCTTACCGTTATGAATTAGGAGGGTAATTTGATCGATTATCACCTCAAAAAATAGCTCTTGATTAGCATATTTTGACCAAGCTTTCCAGAAATTATCTTTAGTTAAATCTCGGAAGCCAACGGTTAAATGGGGCGCAAAAGCTCGGCTTTTTGAGGCATTATCGCTGATATTCAAGGAAGATTCTAGCTGCTGCAAAAGCCGTTTTTGTAGGGTTAATAATTCCGGGGTTTTTTGGACATTAATATAAATGACTCGCGGTTTAAAGGCGGCAAAATTCTGGAGAATCAGGGGAATAGGAGAGTGCGAGCGGGCAAATTCCTCTAAACATCTTTCTAAATCCGGTAATTGTCCTAAATTCCACCGAAAAGGGGGTTGGAGAGTGACGTGGGGAGGCGATTTCAGGGCAGCGCGACTATTGTAAATTTCTGCAAACTCTAACTTGATTTTTGTGGCAATTTCCTGTACTTCTGGCGGCGGCAAAAGCGCGATAAAAAATAGAGATCCCTGGGGTTGATTCATGGAAACAAGCAAAGCTACAGAAATGAAGCTGTCACCTCGATTCTAGCAGTCTTCAACCACTCTAAGCTAATTGTATAAGCTAAGACGTATTTAAACCGCTTATTCTTAGATTAGCCGAATCTCCCTCGTCCCCCTGCTAGTAGGGTTGATTCAAGGTAGGGTTGATTCATGAATCAACCCTACTAGGGTTGGGGGGGTTGCGTGAGTGCCTCTTGCCCCTTGCCTCGTCTCAACAAGCAATTTAAATTAGGAAGAGCTTAGTTCTGTTGCATGGCACCCTCGACGGCCAAGATTAATCGGTATAATTATAGGGTTGTTAATCCGTCCTAGCCTACTGAGAATTTATGCCCTGGTTTGTCAAGATAGAAAAAGGCATTGTTGATAAAACTACCTTCGATCACTATGTCAGCGCCCATAAGGACTATGTGCGTGATTTAATTAGTCAAGGACGAGCAGCAAAAAGTGGTTATTGGGCAGAAAAGGGCGGCGGAATGTTATTATTTAAGGCCGATTCTCTTGAGGAGGCCCAAGCAATTATGGTTCGCGATCCTTTAATCGAGAATGGTTGTGTGGAATACGAACTCCATGAATGGCGAATTGTCGTAGAATAATCTGGCTTTTCAGTCAACAGTAATCAGTAATCAGTAATCAGTGAAAATACGGCAATGTTAAGCTGTTGATTATCTAAATAGGGCTGGCTGAATAAATCTAAAAACCTTTTAAAATAAGGCTTTTGACCTGTTAAAATCCGATGTTAGTGCAAGAATATAGGATTGGGACCTTCAAAAACCTGGCATTATCCTTCTTATAGCACATAAACTGGTACTAAAAAAGAGGGCAACAAAGCCTGAAACTGCTGCCTCCTAACCCCACCAACCAACTTTTTCAGCACACCCCAAGTAGTTAGGTGTTAACTGTCAGATTCCCCCTCAAGGTAGGGTTGATTCATGAATCAACCCTACCCCAACCCCCCCCCGATGTCGGGGGGCAAGGGGGGGAGGTTCGGCTAATCTAAAAATAAAGGGATATCTTGAAATTGTAGTTTCCTCATTTCAGATTTTGTCCCTTGCTCGCCTGTGGTAAAAGCGGAAGACCGGCTGGATTCCCTAAACAAATAAAAGCTGCCCAATACTTAGGAGCTTCATAAGGGCGTTCTAAATCAGATTTTTGACTTAATTCACGCAAATGGGCAGCAATTCCTATACTGTGTTTTTCTGCCGATTTGATGGCATCTTCCGTTAGCCATTGGGAACGCATTTTGGCGATGGTGAGACGCTGGAGGCTAGATTTGGCTTTTCTCAAAGCTTCTGCTTTGCTAAGTTTGGCTTTCAGGAGATAATAATAGAAATACTGCATTAAGATAGTGGTAGCCACATCCTCCACTTTCCAAAGGCTGATAATAACGGTTTTTGCTCCTGCTTGGATGAAGGAACGACGCAAACCGATGAGGGTTTCTCCTGTGTAGAGGTCTCCTAAGGCGGTTTCACAGGCGGATGTTACTACTAACTCTGTCCCTGCTAAATTGATAGATTGCACGTCTAGGGAAGTTAATAAGCCATCTTCGGCTTCTTCGGGTAGTTTACCGCCGTTTAACATCGTATTCACCCCCGCAAAGGCTAAACCTGAACGCAACAGGGGATTTTGCCTGGTGCCGACTTGGAATCTTTCTGAGGCGGAAAGACTCGATAACATGAAGTTTTGGTTAATTGTGTCCAGTTCGGGGGTTATATCGCCGAGAAAGTAGCCATGAGTAGCGATATGGAGAATATACGGGGCTTTTTGGGCTTTGGAGACAAGAGGTTTTAAAGCTTTGGCGGCGGTAACGGGTTTGACTCTGAGTATTTTAGCGATTTTTTCGCCTTCGATTTCGGTGCCGGGGAGGGAGTTGAATATTTGTCCTTGTCTAGAGGTGGCTAAATCGCGTAAGGATGGTTTAAAGGGGAATTTTTCCTCATTTTCGGCAGTTGATGGCGTGTTTTCGGGACTAGCTAAGTTATAGTCAGGGTTAGCGATAACGAGAGGATAGGTGACTTTGGCGGGAATTTTGGCTTTAAATCGCAGGATATCTCGTCCTACATTTAAGAAGTTGCAGCGATATTCATCCATTAAGTAGCTGCCTTTATCGGTGGGTAAAATTTCAAAGGGTAAGCAGTTTAATTCGCCATCGGGACAGATAATTAATTCTTGGGTGAGATAAGGCTTGATTTTCTGAAAAATAAGCTGGCTTAGTTCAATTTTTGACAGTATATCCTCTTTTTTCTTAAATACGGCCACACTTAATCCTCGTGGGTTTTCTACCGATTCCCGAAACTCTTTCACTAATTTGTCTATGGGTTCAGCTTCTCCTAAATCTATCATAGTTAGCTGTTCTGGGGCTTGGGCAGGTAGGATAAAGGCAAGATAGCGAGGGGGAAAGGATGCAGCGTCACCGTTGGCGGGAATTGCCTGAAAATTGTAGTTATTAAACCTAATAAATTCAATTAGGGTAGTTCCTTCGGGTAATTCTAAAGCGATGGTACGAAAATCAGCGTTTTGCAGTTCTTTTTCGAGGTTAAGTTCGGGGATATTTAATTCTCGTTCGAGGTTTTCTGCTTGTTGTTCGAGGGATTTAATTTCTTGTTGGTAGTAGGGAAGTTGTTCGGGGGTGGGTATATCAAAACAGCGTTTGGCGAGTTGTTGTCTGATTTGTTGCCATTGTTGGAGTTTGGGGGCAAGATGGGCGTATTGTTGGGATAATAGGGCGATTTTTTGCAGGATGGCGGTTTCAGTTGCGATCGCTTTTCGTCTGAGGATGAGGTTATAGGCAGATTGTACGGCTTCGGGGCTATTAGGAAAGTGTTGGAAAACTAGGGAGAGAAATGTTTCTACTTTATAGTAGTTTTGTTCAAGATAGTTGAGGCGTTGCTTATCGGTGCTGATGCTAAAAATTTTCGAGATAGTTTTTAAGTCAATTTCCGCTGCTTCTTGCATTAATTTTAGTGCTTCTTCTGGGTGGTTGGTTGCTGTATATAAAAGGGCTAAATTATATAAAAAATATGCAAAGTGGGGATGTTTACTCCCAAGACTTTGATGGCGAATTTTTAAGGCTTGTTGTAACAGAGGTATAGCTTCCCCATACTCCCCCATTGACTTGTATAAAAGGGCTAAATCATTTAAACAAGCAGCATAGTGAGGATGGTCAGTTCCAATAGTTTTCCGTTCAATCTCTAGAGCTTTTTGATAGAAGAATAAAGCATCTTTATACTGTTTAATTGACTGATATAAATTAGCTAAAATATGCAGGCAAACTGCATATTCATGATGGTTATTTCCAATACTTTTATGTTGAATCTCTAGGACTTGTTGCAACAGAGGTAAAGCATCTTCATACTGTCCCATTGACTGATATAATATGGCTAAGTTATTCAGAGCATGAGCATAGTCGGGGTGGTCAGTACCTAAACTTTTGCCAACAATTTCGAGAACTTGCTGAGAGAGAGGTAAAGCTTGCTCATACTGTCCCATTGACTTATATAATGCGGCTAAGTTATTCAGAGAACCAGCATAGTCAGGGTGGTCAGTACCTAAACTTTTACCTAGAATTTCGAGAGCTTGTTGATGGAGAGGTAAAGCTTGCTCATACTGTCCCATTAACTGATATAATATGGCTAAAAGATTCAAAGAATAAGCATAAATAGGCTCATTAGTTAGTGAGTAACTTTTGGCTAAATCACAGGTTTGTTGAGCGAAGATAATCCCTTGCTCATATTGCCCCTGCTGATATAGCATTCCTAGGGTTTGGTTATACTGTTGTATCTGGTTAATTATGGATTGATTGATGTTACTATCTTCCTTTAATAAACTAAGTTTTTGTTGCTGATTATTGTTGCTGATTGATCAGAGTGATTAATGGGTTTTTCTACCACCTTAAACCGCTTATAAAACACCTCACTATTACCCTGATTACCCTGAATAAATATTTCCTACAATAAGTTGTTAAAAACCTCCGTATTGTTCCAACGATAGATACTGAAATCTCGACGATCAACAGTTAATATTCTTCCATGTCCTAGATGCTCTGCTAATACAATCAAAGAAGCGTCTGCCATATCCATCGGTAAGTTAGCGTAACGATCCATTAATTCAATCATTCGTTCAATATGATGATTTTGTAAATGAAATATTTCAAAGTTATCGTTAACCAATCCCTGCAAAAAGTTGATTTGCGCCTGATTACCTATTCTGGCTAAGAGTAAATAACAGGTTTCGGTGATAACAGGATAGGTGGTAATTAAGGCTTCATTTTGACTATAAATAGTTTGAATGGCTAACGAGTGATCTTTGTCTTTTCGATTGCCAAGAGCGAGAAAGAATCCTGTATCAGCAATGATCATTTTTTTCGGATAGGAGTGAATGCAAAATGTTTTCTGAGTTTTCGGCAAAGTCAGCCTCTGCTTCAAAGCTACCGATAAAGGAACTTTGTTTTAATTTAGCTAGGGGATCGTGTGTTTTTTCTTGGAGTTGTTGATAGCGTAGTTCAATGGCTTGTTGAATGGTTTCTAGGGTATTTTTTTTGGTGGTTTGTTGGATATAGGCTAGTTTTTGAGCGTGTTCATCGTCTAGTTGAATGGAAATTTGCATTTTTTTTCCTATTTTATGGGCAATTAGTGTTGACAATGGGCAAACGCGATCGCTGGCATGATGCGATCTAGTTATACTATTGTATCTGGTTAATTATGGCTTGATTCATGTTACTATCCTCCTTTAATAAACTAAGTTTTTGTTGTTGATTATTGTTGCCGATTGCTCAGAGTAATTAATTGTTTGTTCCACCACCTTAAACCGCTTATAAAACACTTCACTATTACCCTGTTGACCCAATTTAATAAATATCTCCTCAAGACGCTCTTGACTTAAAATAATATCTGTAGGGTCAGATTCCCCATTAACCCAAGATAACTCAATGGGTTGTTCTGTGACAATTGCCAGAAAATATTCATCTCCTACTGCATCATATTGGAAAAATCGAGCTAGTCCTTCAGACGGGGGTAAACGAAGTCCTTCTGACAGCTTAGTATAAGGAATATAGGCAAATGCTCTTGAAGGACTAAAGAGATAAAAATTTCCTTCTACCGTCTCATTAATTAACAATAAATATTGACCATTTTCAGGTAAATTAACCCATAAATAATGGGGCTTGTTAAGATAAATATAATTACCCTTATCTGGCTCTGGCTTAATTACAGTACCATTCATAACTGGACCCCTTTCTGAACTCCCGTGTGATTTTTCTACCTCAAAATTTTCAATATCCAGCATCGTTAACTTATCACAAGCAGGTGCAGCGACTTCTTTTGCTAATTCCCAACCCATCCGAGGGAATTTTTTCTCCCATAACCATTGATAAGTCACTTGATGAGGTTCAATTGAATTCTGAGGTCTTCCTTTATTCTCGTATTTAGTAGTAATTAAATTGACACTTAATTCTAATCCATCGTCTATCATCGCTTGTTTAAACACATCTACCATTATTCTCCTAATTCTTTTCGCATATTCATTAATAGTTGCTTCCGTATAATAAATATCATGCTTATCTTTCATTATTTCGACAATTTCACTTCTTTTTTTGTCTTGATTTTTGGGATTATATAGAAGTTGAAATAAGCAACTATGATCTTTATTTTTTATCAAACCAGTATTTTGCAAGATCCAGTTTAGAAATGCTTCTTGCAATAGATTTTTAGTTTCTATCTTGTTAGTAATACTAACCATTTTTAGTTCAAAAATAATCAAAAATTTAATAGAGATATTTAAAGCTTACATCATTTCCTTTGATTTGTCAATATTTTTATGAGAAAGAGAAAGCAATGTTATTAATTGTTATTAAAAGTTATGTACGGTTATTTAGAGTTATTTAGAGTTGTTGGCTGAGACCAATTTGTTATTCAGTATCTATTGAATGTTATTTGATATGAATGTTTGACTTGAATCATCAACTTAATTAAGGCGTTGCTGATTTGAGATATGAATCTTCTTTTGTGGGATTTTTGGATGGGTGCAAGGTTGTCATTCATACCTTGATTCAGCAACGCCAAAAAAGAATTAATCTTTGAGGAGCAACAAAAATGTTCAATCCCCGCAACCCCAAATATCCCTTATTTACTTTTGCTATTGCTTTATTCGTTGGCGGTATTCCCAATCCAAGCAGTGCAGCAGAGTTTAAATTTCCTGATCAGGTTGATATTTACGTTAAATCCTTAGGAGGTGGTGCTGGTGCCAATTCTGAGTTTGGTCTTGGGACTACTTCAGAAAACTTTGTTCCAGTTCTTTCAGGATTGCCGAATAATCCATCAACAAACAGTGAGGTTTTTTTGGGGTCTTTTAATCCAGATCAACCAATTCCACTGGCAGTTATAACTAACTGGAATGGTCAAAGTTTTTTCGCTACAATTGGAAGCACAGATATTGCTTCACAAATAGTTTTTTCAGATCTAGATAATAGCCTTGGTTTCGGAGGAAATACATTTGAGTTACTAGATACTAATATCTTCTTAGCTCATCTTGATGACGCTGCATCTTTCACTGTAGATGATGATGACGATGATGTTCTTATTCAGATGCGTGTTGCATCTAAAAGAACGACTCCAGAATCCAGCAGTGTTCTTGTTTATATTATCCTTGGGGGTTTAATACTAGGGAGTGCTATCCGCAAAGCCAGAAAGTGATCGCAGATCTTGTAGCTCGCTATCGGGTTGTTGTCAGCTGAGACCTTGCGACTGGATTCCTTGCTCACTCTACGATTTCAGAAGTTTAATAAATCTCAGATTATGAACGTCTAATACTAAATCTGGTTATTAAAGACTGATTATTTATTCCCCTTTTTGCCTGAGTGCATGAGCAGAAAACGGGTTTCTCGGAGAAACCCGTTTTCTGTGCGTTACTCAACGGATTTAGTATAAAGTATAGCTTACCAAATCATTACCTACCAAAAAACCCGGCGGGAAAATTTCCCCACCGGGTCAAAAAGGCAAAAGTAAAGAATTATTTCTGATCGGCCTTTTTGCTTGACTTATCGCCCATTTTGTACTTACGCAAGAAGCGATCGACCCGGCCTTCCGTATCGATCATCTTCTGGGTTCCCGTATAAAAAGGATGATTACCCGACCAAACCTCCACATGAATTTCTGGTTTGGTCGAACCCACCGTCATCACCAGTTCACCATTACAGATCACCTTAGCTTCCGGATACCAAGTAGGATGAATTTTTTTCGGCATAATAAACCTCTCTATTAACCTAACGTTTCGAGTATTGAGGCGCTTTGCGCGCTTTGTGAAGACCGTATTTTTTCCGTTCCTTCGCCCGGGGATCCCGAGTCAGATAACCTTCACTCTTGAGGGGAGGACGATTTTCTGGCGCTAATTGACATAAAGCTCTAGCGACACCCAATTTCACCGCGTCCGCTTGGCCGGTCAAACCACCGCCCTCGGCCTTAACGATGATATCATACTCGTTTTCCAGTCCCAAAGTCTCCAGAGGAGCCTTGATCGTCTGGATATAGGTGGGAATGCGGTTAAAATGGGTTTCCCCATCGCGACCGTTAACGGTAATTGCCCCCGTCCCCGGCACCAGACGCACGGAAGCGACCGCCGATTTGCGTCGTCCCGTTCCCCAATAAACTACCTTATTTTTACTGTCCGTGGCTTGCATTGACTTAATTTCCTCCTGCGGGAATCGTATTAATTGCTAAAACTTCCGGTTGTTGTGCCTGATGGGGGTGTTCCGCACCGGCATAAACTTTCAGTTTCGTGAACAATTTCCGACCTAAGCTATTTTTCGGGAGCATTCCCTTAACAGCGTGTTCGATAATCCGTTCGGGAATGCGTTTTTGCAGTTTATCGAAGCTTTCTACCTTCATACCACCCGGTCTGCCGGAGTCGCGGCGATAAACTTTCTGTTGGCGTTTTTTGCCCGTTACCGTCACTTTTTCGGCGTTAATAACAATGACAAAATCCCCCGTATCCAGATGGGGGGTGAAGGTGGCTTTATTTTTGCCCCGTAGAATCATAGCGATTTCGGTGGCCAGACGACCTAGACGCTGATCGGCCGCATCAATGACGTACCATTTCTGCTCTAGAGTCTCTAAATTTGGTAGCGGTGTTTTGTTCATGGTCAGTTTGCCTTGGTTTACAAAAATAAACTTTGAATCTCTATGCTCGGAAATAATAAAGAGGCTGAGTCTCGCACCAGACGCTATCGGCAAAGGGAAAATCAGCGTAACCCACCCGCAGTAAACATAGTCCTTTAGCTGGTGCGGCGTATTTGACCAATTCTCGGCGCTGATTGACCCAGATGTCGGTAAAGTTTTCTAGCGATCGCTCACCGGTTCCCACCTCCACCAACATTCCCACCAATAGCCGCACCATCCCGTACAAAAAGCCATTGGCTTGAATTTCCATCTGTACAAACGGCCCTTGACGGTAGCATTCCACCCCCTGTACTTCTACCCAAGAATGGTCACGACTAGAGTTGGCACGGTGAAAGGCGGCCAGATGGTGCTTTCCCAATAGGGGAGCCAGGGCCCTGGCCATCAAATCGGCATCGAGGGGACGATGGTAGTAGTGCCAACTAAAGGGACTAACAAAGAGATTGGGGATGGGGTCGGTATAGAGGGTGTAACGATAGCGTCGCCAGAGGGCAGAAAAACGAGCGTGCCAGCGATCGGGAACCTGAGCCGAAGCCCGAATGACGATATCGTCATCTAGCCGAGCATTGAGAACCTTGGCCCAATGGGCAGGTGGGATCGGACTCTGCTGCTGGAAATGGGCAACTTGGGCGGCGGCGTGAACACCGCTATCGGTACGTCCGGCCCCGTGCAGAGTGACGGCATGACCGAGAATATCGGCCAGAGCCTTCTCGATTTCCTCCTGCACGCTCCTGTGATGGGGTTGCCGTTGCCAGCCGTGGAAATTAGTTCCCACATACTGGATAACTAGGGCGATCCGCGACTGGGGGCAAGCTGTCATCCTTACATCAGTTCGATAATCGCCATGGGGGCATTGTCCCCGCGACGGCGCAGAGTACGCACGACCCGGGTATAACCGCCGTTACGGTTGCCATAACGGGCCTGGGCGCCTTCAAAGAGGGCGTGAACCAGTTGTTTGTCGTAGATGTAGCCCATGGCTTGGCGACGGGCGCTCAGGGAACCGTCTTTAGCTAGGGTGATAATGTGGTCTACCTCTGCTCGCACCGCTTTCGCTTTCGCTAGGGTGGTGGTGATCTGACCGTGGCGAATTAGCTGGGTGGCCAAGCTGCGCAGCAGTGCCTTTCTTTGGTCAGCCGGCAGACCCAATTGAGGCACTTTACACCGATGTCTCATGGTATTTTCCTGGAATTGGGTTTACTTGCTTTTTTCTTGGGGTAGGGTGATGCCTAACCGTTTTTGTAGGGCTTCAATGACTTCTTCAGCCGATTTCTGCCCAAAGTTTTTGATTTCTAAGAGATCTTCTTGGCTGTAATCGAGGAGGTCGGCTACGGTGTTGATCTGCGCTCGCTTCAGGCAATTGTAGGCGCGCACGGATAATTGTAGTTCCTCGATCGGAATTTGGTTTTCTTGGTTGATCTCTTGGTCGTCAAAGTTACCGGAGGATTCGAGGGCGTTGAGATCCTTGAGCGGGTTAAAGAGATTAACCAGCATATCGGCCGCTTGGGAAAGGGCTTCTTTGGGGTTAATGCTCCCGTTTGTCCAAATTTCTAAGAGCAAACGATCTCTAGCTTGACCGCTTTCGGAACGGATATCTTCGACGCTGTAGTTGACTTTGGTTACGGGCATAAAAATCGAGTCGATTTGCAGAAAGTCCAGCGAAGTGGCTTCTTCTTTACTGCGATCAATCGCCCGGTAGCCTTTGCCTTTTTCCACGCGAAATTCCATCTCTAGCTTGGCCCCTTCGGCCAGGGTAGCGACGTACTGATTGCGATCAACTATCTCGATTTCTGAGGGTAAATCGAATTGTGCCGCCACTACCGTCGCCGGTCCAGTTGCCACTAAACGCCCGATCTGGGTTTGATTGGTGTAGCTTTTCAGGATGATTTCTTTCATGTTGAGCATGAGTTCCATCACGTCCTCGCGTACTCCCTCGACGGTGGCAAATTCGTGATTGACTCCCGCGATCCGCAGGGCCGTCACGGCCGCCCCTTCCAGATTGGAAATGAGAATCCGTCTCAGGGCATTACCTACGGTCGTACCCTGGCCTCTTTCTAGAGGTTCTAGTACGAATTTACTGTACTGACTCTGATTCTTGTAAGTTTTTGCTTCTACACACTCGATTTGAAATTGCGCCACCGATTGACCTCCCTTGTTCAGTTTTCAGTTATCAGTTATCAGTTATCAGTTTTCTTTGGCTTTCAGCCTTTAGCTTTTTGCTCAGATGGTCTTTGACGACCGGATTCTGCTGCTGATGCGCTCAAAGCTAACGGCTGCTGGCCTCAAGATCCCTGTCACCTGAAAAAGCTGTTCACTGTTTACACTCTCCGGCGTTTGGGAGGACGACAACCATTGTGGGGGATGGGAGTCACGTCCCGGATCAGGGTGATTTCTAATCCTGCTCCTTGCAGGGCCCGGATTGCGGTTTCCCGTCCTGCCCCGGGGCCACTAACCATCACTTCTAGTTGACGCATTCCCTGTTCGATCGCTCGGCGGGCGGCGTTATCGGCGGCGGTTTGGGCGGCGAAGGGGGTTCCTTTTTTGGCTCCTTTAAAACCACTCGATCCCGCCGATGCCCAAGAGATCACATCGCCTTTGCTATCGGCGATCGTGACAATGGTATTGTTGAAGGTCGATTGAATGTGAGCGACTCCGGTAGGAATATTTTTTTTCTGTTTTTTCGGTCCGGTTTTTTTGGTTGGTCGCGCCATAGTTTTTCTTGATTGGGGGATATCGCAATGAATAAAAAATTATTTCTTGGAGGGGGCTTTTTTCTTCCCTGCCACTGTCACCCGACGACCGCGACGGGTCCGCGCATTGGTTCGCGTCCGTTGCCCGCGCACGGGTAATCCTAGCCGATGCCGACGACCTCGATAGGTGCCGATATCGGCGAGGCGTTTGATGTTCATCGCCTCCCAGCGTCTCAAATCCCCCTCGATTTGATAATTTGTCTCGATATAAGTCCGTAGCGCCGCCACGTCTTCATCGCTGAGATCCTTGACCCGAGTGTCAGGGTTAACACCCGTCGCGGATAAGACTTCTTGGGAACGCGATAGACCCACTCCGTAGAGGTAGGTCAGGGCGATTTCCACACGCTTATCGCGAGGTAGGTCTACACCAGCTATCCTTGCCACGCTTTTTCTTTCTCCCTATGAACGATTTTTTTCCAAAAACGACTACAATTAACGGTAACGATTCTCTGCCCCAAGACAGTGACTTTGGTGGGTTAACCTTGTCTCTGCTTGTGTTTGGGGTTAGAACAAATTACCATGACCCGACCGCGCCGACGGATGACGCGGCACTTTTCGCACATTTTTTTGACAGACGCTCTAACTTTCATGCCTAACTATTTTGGCAACACTGCAAGCTTATTATTATATCAGATTTCTTTTACCCGTGTCACCTATTTTTTTAAAATAAATTTGGCTGCTTATTAGGCTTTTTGGCTTCTCTGCCCCTCTTTATCGCTATTTTTTCTGATTTTTCAGGCGATAGGTAATTCTGCCTTTGGTTAGATCGTAGGGTGTCAGTTCCACTTTTACTCGATCGCCGGGGAGGATTTTGATATAATTACGGCGGATTTTGCCGGATATATGGGCTAAGACGTTGAAACCGTTATCTAAATCCACCCTAAACATGGCGTTAGGCAAAGATTCGGTGACGGTTCCTTCCATTTCAATCAGATCTTGTTTAGACAAAATTAATTCCTCAATTTCACTGGAGACAATTTATTTAATGATTCGGCAGCAGCAACCGTGCTATTAGCACAATTCCCCCAGTATAGCTTATCAGTGATCAGTGATCAGTTATCAGATGTGAGTTTTCAGTTCACAGCAAAAAAGCTCCCCATCTTCCCTCTCCCGTCTCCCGACTCCCCACTCTCCACCCCCATCTCCCCACTCCCAGGCAGTATTAACGAGTAATATTTAGGTTTTGCTGAAAAAGTCGCTCAAAGAATTATGCTATTGAGTGCCAATAATTTGTCGCCCAAGTGATAAGTTTTACTTGAGTAAAATAACTGATAACCTAATACCATTTTTCATAAGTAATGGCAGAGATGGTTAATCGCCCTAACCCCCCACCCCCCCAACCCCCCCGACGTCGGGGGGGCAAGGGTAGGGCTGATTCATTCTCTAGTTTGATTCCTTGTTTGTCTGTCTTCAATCGCTTACGGGGCAAGCAAAGGACTGAAAACCTTGCCAGATAAGGATTTGATTGAATGACATTTGCGAGAATGAAACGACCCTAGGGGCAAGGGGGGGTAAGATACCTGCCAAGAATAAAGAAAAATGGTATAAGTTTCTTTGAATATATCCCCGTTGTTGACCAATGGTTTTCCGTCTTTCTTTTTGAGAAGGAAGAGGGACGATTTTAGCGACTTTTAAATAGTTCTTTCTCGCTATTTTTCGGGAAGTTCTTGGTTTCTTAGTTAACTTTTCTTTGACTTCCTGGTAGAGATGATAGTTTTCCGCCAAAGAGTAGTTCTTATGATTCGGATTCTGATGGAGTTGCTGTGGAAGTAAAATATATCCGTACTGAATAAAAAAAGTGCAGGGCTTTTAGTATTTTGCCTTTTTTTTGGGCTTTTTTTCTCGACTTTATTGAGTCGAAACCTTTTTCCTATCGACATTTCAGGCTTTTTCAGCCAGCCCTAATTATCTCATCGGGGAATCTTTACTGTAATTATTCATCGGGTAATCGCAACAACAGAATCATAAAATTTTGCCTTACTATTTGGGTACGGGGATGATTTTCTCCTAATCTTTCTTGATAAATAGCAATAGCTCTCACATACAACGGTTCCGCTTCTGCGTATCTGCCCTGGGATTCGTATAATAGTGCTAAATTATTGAGACTGGTAGCAACACTAGGATGGTTTTCTCCTAATCGCTGTTCCCTTAGAGAAAGGGAGCGCTTATACAACGGTTCCGCTTCTGTGTATCTGCTTTGAAATTGGTACAATTCTGCTAAATTATTGAGACTGGTAGCAACATCGGGATGGTTTTCTTCTAATAGCTGTTCTTTCAGAGAAAGGGAGCGCTTATAAAACGATTCTGCTTCTGCATATCTGCCTTGGGAGCGGTATAATTCCGCTAAATTATTGAGAATGGTAGCAACATGGAGAAGGGTTTCTCCTAATAGCTGTTCTATCAGAGAAAGGCATCTCTTACACAAGGGTTCCGCTTCTATGTATCTGCCTTGGTATTCGTATAGCACTACTAAATTATTGAGACTTTGTGCAACATCGGGATGGTTTTCTCCTAATACCTTTTTCCTTAGAGAAAGGGAGAGCTTATACAAGGGTTCTGCTTCTATGTATCTGCCTTGGCATTGATATAATAGTGCTAAATTATTGACACTGGTAGCAACAATGGGATGGTTTTCTCCTAATAGCTGTCCTATCAGAGAAACGGAGCGCTTATATAAGGGTTCCGCTTCTGCGTATCTGCCTTGGCAGCGGGATAATCCTGCTAAATTATTGAGACTGGCAGCAACAATTGGATGGTTTTCTCCTAAGCGAGATTGGATTTCTTCACAACATTTTGTTAAGGTAACTGCTGCTAAATTATATGGCTCTTCGTTACTTGTTGATTAGTTCGCTCTAGATAAAAAACAATTGACAAAAATCGCTAAATGCCTTTCTATATAAGGGTTCCATCCCTTATAATCCCCGTCCATTGCATAACACAAACCGAAGAGCCAATTATATTCTCCCTGTCCCTTATAAAACAAAGCTACCCCAAGAAACACCTGAATTAAATTATCTTCCGGGTTGGGAATATCATCTAACATGGTTTGACTGACAAGTTGCAGATGGGGAATTGCGGGATTTACTGCTGTAATAATCTCCCTTGTGGGGGTTTGCGGGATAGTTTTAGCAATGGTTAACAAAGTTTCCACAAAAGCGCATCGATAAAGAGAATTTATCTCAGGAATTGCCTGTGATTGCTGTTGAAAAAATTCTCTCACGAGGGGATGAATCTGATAAAAAGAATAGTCCTCATCCACGGGTTGCATCAGATGAGAATTATCCAATTGTCCCCGCGCTTCTTCTAGTTCGCTTTCGGTAATTTCCGTGGATTTTGCCGTATCTTCTAGCAACGTCCAAGCAATAGCCACTGGTGCAAATAAACTCAACAGCATTGCCACTTTTTGACAAACAGAACTTAAATCATCCCAACTGATTTTAATTGCGGATGCTACCCCTAAATGTCCATAATCTCTGTGGTTTCTTTCCTTAGTTAAAGCAGTATGAGCTAAATTTAATTTATCCCGTAAATGGCTAAACTTTAAATGACGATTTTTCGCTAAATATTCCCCCACTAACTCCACTGCTAAGGTTAAGTTTCCTAAAATTTCGTGACAAATCTGTTCTACTAAAGCTTTTTCTTGCTCAACTTTAGCAGTACCAACAATTTTGGTTAATAACTCTACACATTTATCTAAGGGTAAAACATCTAAAGCTATAGACTCAAATTCCGGACTAAGACACCTTTCCCTAGTGGTGACTAATATCTTAATCCTAGAATCTTTTGGTAACATTCGATCGGGAATTCTGTCGATATTGGGGACATCATCGAGAATTAATAATAATTTTCCCTGCTTAGGTAGCCAATTTTGCCAATACCAGTCCACTTGTTTTTCTAAAGATTCTTTTTTCAATATTTCTGGTAAAGATAGATAGGAACCGGCTAATTTAACTATTTCTTCTGCTAAACCCGATAGTCGCAAGGATAACCAATATTGTGCCGCGTATTCCTGTTGGTATCGTTTCGCATATTCCAAAGCTAAAGCGGTTTTTCCTATTCCCCCTAACCCTTCCACTGCACAAACAATCACCCCTTGTTCTGTTTGCAATTGCTGATGAATTAAGGTTAACTCATCTTCCCTCCCGACAAAATTAACCGTACTTTTGCCCACATTACTAGGGATAGCTTGACGTTCTTTTGGTTCGGAAATATTCAGATTAAAAGTATTATTTTGATTGTTATCAGTTCCATATTGCTCAATATTAATTTTCATTTTTAATTCTCTCTAAAAATCATCATCTCTGCTCAAAATAAATCTAATGTAAAATTAATATTAATGAGGTTTTTAAGGAAAATAACGATACATTTCCTTTCGGTGTAGAAGACGAACCAAGGCGACAGTATCTTGCTCTAAATATAAACCAAGACGATAATCCCCAATCCGAATGCGATAAAATCCTCGATACCCTTGAATCGCTTTGACATTACGCAACTCGGTTAAACTTTTGGCTGATTCTATCTCCTCAATAATTGCCTGAATTTGTCGCTTAATTTTACGATCTTTGAGATTGCGTACATCTGTCTCAAAGCTTTTACGAAATTCAATATTCATCTCTTATTCTTTTAACAAAGTCAAAATTTCATCACGACTGACATTGTTACTATCTTTTGCCTCTTGAATTGCCCTAGCCATGGCCGTATCTTCCAGCACTTCATAAATTAACTCTTTTAGTAAATCCTTTTCTTGTATTAATAACTCATAGAGTAACTCTTTTAATATTGGTTTTAACGCTTCTGCTTGCAATTCTGACATAAATTACCTCTTGTATTTGATAATAAATATTTTCAATAATAACATTTACTAGGCTTACTTTTCACAAATTAAAGATGTTGTTCTGTGTATTACAAATTCCCGATTGACTAATATTAATTGTCCGCTCGATACTGGCCAAGCTTTTAGAGGGATTACTTACTTTTTTAGCCGATTTTTCACCCCTGCGATCACACAATTAAATCTGGGAAAATAACGCTTAAAAGTTGACTCAGTATCTAATTCCGCCTCGTAGGTCAGGGAAACAAAAGTAGGTATAGTAGATATAGCCGCTTTTAATTTGGCTGCTGCTGGTCCCTCTGGTTGATTGAGTTTAGCCAGAATTTGGTTTAATAATTCTAAGATTTGTGGAGAAGCAAGTTGATCGGGTGGTTCTGTGGTAATTGCCGTCAATTCTGTGACAATTTCTGCTACCATTACCTCCGCGTCAGGAAAGGATGCTTCTTGACTCTCGCTGGCGACTAAATCCCATTTTTCTCGTTCAAAATTCCGAATTTGTCGGCGTAAATCTTCGATCTGCTGCTCGATCCTAACTTTTTCTTCCGGTGCGATTGTAACTAAAGTCTTTTGCTTTCCCGCTAATTGTTCTTTCAAGCGTTGAATATTTTTATCGAGATTTTGTAATTCGTCAGTAGCCATGGGAAAATAAGCTTAAATTAACCAATTAATTCAATTATGATCTATCTATCTAGAAATGTCATTCCTTTGGCTGTCCCCCACTCCCCAACACCCAACCCCCTCACGGATCACAGAAAAAGCCTAGCTCAATCTGGAAATTTTGATTATGATCATTAAGTAATTGACCTGTATTTGCGATATAGATTCAAAGGAGAGACACGGTGTCCACAGAAGTCATCGAAAAGCGTTCCACAGCGACAATCCGTAAACCAGCACCGCGTTATCGCGTTTTACTCCACAATGACGACTTTAACTCGATGGAGTATGTGGTTCAGAGTTTAATGCAAACGATCGCCGGTATGACGCAACCCCAAGCAGTTGATATCATGATGGAAGCGCACACGAATGGTACAGCCTTGGTGATTACCTGCATCCAAGAACACGCGGAATTTTACTGTGAAACCTTGAAAAATAAAGGTTTAACCAGCAGTATCGAACCCGATGAATAAAAGATTGCGGGTAATTGCCACTTACCCAGTCCCCCTGCGACTGGGAATTTTTATTTTGCTCTTACTTTTCCTCTGGTTGCCGATCGCACTTCCCCTCTATCACTTTTTTGCCACTAATGCTAATCTGGTCTCAATTTTGACCCTTTCTGTTCTCTATCTGGAGTTTTTGGGGTTATCCCATTGGTGGGGACGGACAATTTATGGCGATGAGGGATTAGCCGATTATGGGTTGATTTGGCGAAGAAAAACGCTGATCGAGTTAATTAACGGGTTAGCGATCGGTCTATTTTTCACTTTCTCGCTTTTTCTGTCCCAAGCGTTCCTAGGTTGGTTAAATTTCTTACCCGCAAATCCCCAGATCAGCAAAATCATCCTGGAGGGGTTTTTAGTCGCTTTAGCGGTGGGTTTTGCGGAAGAATTGCTATTTCGGGGCTGGTTACTGGGAGAATTAGAAAAGGATTATCGTCCCGCTATCGCTCTAGTGATTAGTGCCTTAATTTTCGCTCTTGCTCACTTTATTAAACCTTTAGCCGAAATTATCCGCACTTTTCCCCAATTTCCTGCCTTAGTCTTGCTAGGATTAATTCTCGGTTGGGCCAAACGCGCCTGTGGTGGTAGTTTGGGTAAAAGTATCGGTCTGCACGCGGGTTTAGTCTGGGCATACTATATATTAAATGTGGGTCAGTTAATTAAATACACTGGTACTGTTCCCGATTGGTTAACTGGAATCGATAAAAATCCTTTAGCGGGAGTGATGGGTTTACTTTTCCTGACAATTCTCGCTATCTGGACCAGAAAAAAAGTAACCGATGTAAAACCTAGCAGTTAGACTGTCTTCTCTCCCTGACAGGTGTTTTCAGGGTTTTTTCGCCCATAAGTATTAAGGTTTATCCTGCCGATATTTCCGATGAATGACAATTTTCTAGCGATCGAGCGTTTCCACTAGCGAAATTCGAGTTTATCATCGGAAATTTCTGTGTAAGACAGTACATGGTTTTTTAACTGTGGTATGCGACGGTGGTGGAAGCAGAAACTTAAATCGTGAGGTTTAGGAATCGCCGCACTTTTAGGGCGGCGAGGATGTCAAAAAAAGAAATCCTCTCTCCGGTAAGAGCGGTAGTATGGCTTACTCGACACAGCAGTTAATTGAAATCCTCGAGCGAGAAATGCACGCCACTTGCAAAGGGGAACGTCTGTTACTCTCTCCAGCGGAGCGCATTGATAATCCGGTGATTGCCAAGGCGATCAATCTAGAAAAGGTGGGTAAAGTCTTCGCCTATCAGGATTTTCGCCGCCAAGTTCACGATTATCAACAACAGTATCAGGTTTCGGGCATTATCTGGCGTGTTTGTCAATGGGGCGATCGCACTCTCCGTTATCCCGAAATTCATAATCAATTAGTTGCCGTCGAGGGTGACAAGGAAATTCTCATGGCTGCCAAAGCCTCTGTTTTAGATTTTTGGAACAGTATCACCCCTAATATGAATTTTTGGTGGGTGCTTAACTCCCGTCGTCCCATTTCTGCCGATTCTCTAGCCGAATTAGTCGCCCAGTCCGAATGGGCGGAATTAGATGTGGCGCGCACGGAATTATATCTCGGTCTCTGTTGGGGTAATCCTTTAGAACACCAGTATCAATGGGCGCAACCCTTTTCTGGTTGTCATCGCATTATCGCCGCCGTCGATGAACCTAGTTCGATTAAGGTATGAGGGCGATTGATGTCTTGGGAAGTGGGGTATAGGGTGTAGGGTGTGGTGCGATTCGTTGGCTAGAAACTAGACAGTAAGACGTTTAGAGGATTAGCCGCTTGGTAAATGTAGTACCTTGATAACTTTATAACCTTACAGGTGCGG
>VYLR01000084.1_pt1 | contig 42322 bp, 42 predicted proteins | sample 5114291 | NCBI WGS metagenome assembly VYLR01 (sample SAMN12291774, study PRJNA351875) | freshwater metagenome | isolation source: freshwater lake | place: USA: Michigan, Lansing Lake | collected 2013-08-14 | reverse complement strand
ACGAATAGGCTTTTTCCATACCTCACATTTTAGCATATATTTCGTAAACGATGCTCATATTTAACAGTAAAGCCGTCGTAGAACGACGGGGTTTCAGACCCAAATTTTCGATGATCCAGAGATGCAAGAAGAAATTTCTGTCTGGGATATTGCAGTGGGCGATGGTCTAAATGCCTAATGGAAGACTAACCTACAAGCGAGGAGAGATCTGGTGGGTCGATCTGAAACCCGTTGTTGGTTATGAAACCGATAAAGAACGCCCTTGCCTGATTTTACAAAACGATATTGGCAATCAAAATGGAACAACGACAATAGTTGCTCCATTGTTGCCTGGGAAAAAGACTTATGATTAGTTCGCTCTAGACAAAAACAATTGACAAAAATCGCCAAATGCCTTTCTATATAAGGGTTCCATCCCTTATACCCCCCGTCCATTGCATAACACAAACCGAAGAACCAGACTTATCCTTTTGTTGTCAATATTACCCCGACAGTGCAGAATGGACTAGACGGAGATCGACACATCAACTTAAGTCAAATGAGGGCTGTAGATTCTCAAAGAATTAAGAATAAACAGGGTGTTTTAGAAGACGTTTATTGGGAAGAAATAGAGAAAGCAGTCTGTATTCAACTCGGTTTCAGTTTAGCTTTTAAGTCTTCATAGTGCGATGCCAAAGGCACTGCGTAGCAGAGCGCACCGCCTCATACGTTGAGTTGAGCGAAACAAGACTGGGGCGAAAATAGCTCAATTCGCTTGAAAAAGCGCAACCCAACCACCCCAATGGTTACTCTTTGTTGGGTTTCCTTGGGTCAACCCAACCTAGAATAATTGCTGCTCTATTGAGCGCCTATTTTCAGACCAAAACTCGAAGTATAAGCAGATTAAATATTACTATCTATTGACAAATTAGTATATATGTTGTTACGGGACGGAGTGATATACAGAAAGTTGACCTATAGCGTTACTCTGGAGATTGTTAGACCGAAAGTTGACCTATAATATGTAGTTAGGCAAAGAGTCAGAGTTACATAGCTAGACTCATCCAAAGTTAATGATAAGATTGGGACATACACGGAAATGCAAGATCTACTCCTATGTTCTACAAACTTCCACTTTTGCTTACTCCTCAACCAGAAGGAGGATTTACAGTAACTTGCCCTCTTCTACCTGAACTAATCACAGAGGCGGATTCTTTGGAAGAGGTTCTGGAAAATGCCAAGGATGCCTTTGAGGCAGTTTTGGAAACTTATCAAGATTTAGGCAAAAAACTTCCAGTCAACTTGCAAGCCTTTAATCAGGAGTCACCGGCCCTAGTAGAAGCAATTATTTCTGCATGAGATACAAAGAAGTAGCTCAAAAACTGAGGAGGCTTGGCTGTGAAGAAATACAGAGAAAGTCAAAAGGATCACATAGAAAATGGCTGAATCTCTCTAATCAAAATGTAGCAGTAATTCCTGATTGGGGTAGTAAAGACTTAAAGTTTGGAACAATTAAGGCAACCATAAAACAGCTAGGCATAGAGTGGAGTGCCTTTGAAGAGGCATAACAAGTCACTACATCCGATCGTAAGGTAAACTACTGCTATCATCCAAAGTTAACGGTAATCAGTTATCATTAAGAAAATGCCGGATCGTTAACTTAACAGAATTAACCCCACAATCCCACCCGAAAAGCTTGAAAAACAGGGAACCGGTTATGCCAACCACCTACGATTGCGATTTAATTCTTTGGGCCCGGGATACGGCTCAACTTTTGCGGGAACAACGCTGGGATGCCATTGACTGGGAGCATTTAATCGAGGAAATCGAGGATTTGGGGAAAAGTGAACGCAGTGCGATTGGTTCTCAAATGGAGCGAATTTTGCTTCATCTCCTCAAGTGGCAATATCAACCCCAACGGCGCTCCGATAGTTGGCTGGATTCCATCAATGATGGGCGATCGCAAATTCGTCGTAAGTTAGAGGATAGTCCCAGTTTAAGCAGTTATCCCGCAGAAATTTTGGACAAGGAATATACCAGAGCGCGTCGAGAAGCCGCCAAACAAACAGGTTTAATCCTCAGCATTTTTCCAGAGTTTTGTCCCTATACTATCGCGCAGGTGATAGAAGATTGGTGGCCCAGGTATAGCCTTGATTAAAGGTTAAATAATCCTAAATCCGGTTATTAAAGACTGATTATTTATTCTCCCTTTTTGCATGAGTGCATGAGCAGAAAACGGGTTTCTCCGAGAAACCCGTTTTCTGTGCGTTACTCAACCGATTTAGTATTATGTGACAGTTGAGGGTGCGGAATGTGGGATTGATCGCCCATTTTCAGACCAAAACTCGAAGTATAAGCAGATTAAATATTACTACCTATTGACAAATTAGTATATGTGTTGTAAGACCGGGTGACATACAGAAAGTTGACCCATATCTTTGCTCTGGAGACTGTTATGCAGAAAGTTTCTGTATAATATGTAGTTATACCGATTAGAGCCATGACCAGAGAAAGCCAAAAACTTTACGAGCTAAACGTAGTCAAGCTATTTCGTGATGCAGGAGGATTGAGCCACTACGCAGAACTGCACGTGCCAGATCACCTGGAAAGACCCGATATCATAGCAAGAATTGATTCTATTACGATTGGAATCGAAATCAGGAATCTATTCAATGACGAGAAAGAGGGGTCTGGCAGCCGCGACTGTAAACGTCGTGGCATATATGAATCTGTAGTTAAAACTTGTTCCCATATTCATTCAAGGCGTAGCGACAAATGGATTGATGTCCAGGTATCCTTTAGCAGTTATGTTGATGCTGACCTGATCGCAAGGCGAGAAAGAAAAATAGCTGAGATGCTAGTGAAATTGGTTGAGAAGTATGATCCTAAAATTGGAGATTATTTCACCTTGTGTGCTGAAAAGTTGTGGGGGCCGGATTGGCCTGAAGAAATCGACTATGTTCGCGTAATGCGACTTGAAGGGGATCACCCCCCTCATTGGAGTTACACAGATAGCTTTTGGGTCGGTGAAACAACAGACGAACTAATACAGAATGCGCTTGACGACAAAGAACGGAATATTCTGAAATGGCGTGATGGATTTGATGAGGCATTGCTTTTACTTGTCTTAGATGGCAGCGTCGGCGCAAGTATGCTTCGCCCGCATGAGCAGTTGATGAATAATGAGTATCTAAGCTCTTTTGATCGAGCCTGCGTCATGGAGTTCGATGGGAAGAGTTACAGAGAACTGCGTCTGCGAAGAGCTAAGGTATAACGCAGTGCGATGTCAAAGGCACTTCGTAGTGCGATCGCAATCTGGTAGGGTGAGTTCCCTAAGACAACTTCTGGCGCTCCAGCGATCGATTTTGGGGAACGCACCATGCACATTGATTGAAGTTGTGAGTCTAAGTGCGATGCCGCTCTTGTGGGCCCAGTTGGGGAATGTTAGCGAAGATTGCCAATGTTGAGGTTAAAATAGGGGGGCAAAAGTGGCAACGGGGTCAGGACAATGACAGTTAATCAACTCCGCTACAGCAAAGAAGAATTCGCTCGACGTGGTAAAGAGATTTATGAATCTCAGGTGCGCCACCAAGTCGAGGAAGGCAATCATGGGAAGATTGTAGCCATAGATATCGAAACAGGGGCTTTTGAAGTAGCAAAAGACAGCCTCACAGCTTCCGATCAACTTTTAGCCCGATTGACCTATGCTCAAATTTGGTTCGTAAGAATCGGACATCGAGCAGTTCATCGAGTCGGTTTGATTGGGGCAAATTTATTTCAATGATTAATCAACTCTACGCCTGTTTTTGCACAATCTTCTCACTCAATTCTAGGAAGGTGGGACAATATTAGATTAAGTACTAATAACTTAATATCTTATAGAGTTTTTCAAAAAGCGTGAGTTGGGTCAATGATCAGGAAACCTAACTATTTTCTAACCAAACGATTAGGAAACAGTTATGTTATGATTTTCAGAGTAAGCCGGAGATGATAAGACACCATGAAAAATCGCATCTTTACTGTTATTTTGTACAAAGAAGATAATATGTACATTGCTGAATGTCCAGAAGTTGGTACAGTAGATCAAGGAGAAACAATTGAGCAGGCGATTGCTGGATTGAAAGAAGCCACACGGCTTTACCTAGAGGAATTTACCTTACCAGAAACATCCCCTAGATTTGTGACCAGTATTGAGGTTAGTTATGCCTAAGCTGCCACGAATCTCTAGTCGGGAGGCAGTTAGATCTCTTGAACGCTTAGGCTTCGAGCAAGTTCGTCAAACAGGTAGCCATGTTGTGATGAAGAAAGAAACCGAAGAGGGCAAAATTGGTTGTGTTGTCCCTGTACATCAGGAATTGAAGGTTGGTACATTAAGTGGAATTCTGAAACAAGCCCAAGTCACAGTTGAAGAGTTCATTGAACATCTGTAAAGTCTGACAAATCACTGCACTCGAAGTGATACCAAAAATATTTAGTCCCCCCAGAGAACCCCCTTAGTCCACATAGCACACTTTTCTTTTTTTGTCAAATTTTATGTTAAGAAATATGTAACTAATGGATAGGGGGACTGTCAAAGATTAACCGTCTTCGTATTCGGGGATTCTCTCTTTTTTCTTCTCGGTGATATTGATGCGGGGGGGATTGTAATCTGGTTCCACGTCATCATCCCACATATCATCCTCGGCCTTATCTTCGTAATCGTCGTACTGAGGACGAGAAAAGCTTTCTGCGCGTTCTGAGCGAGCTTCTCCCCAATTATCTTCTTCTTCCTCGTATTCTTGCTCATAATAACGAGCTTCGGCCCGTTTTTGCGGTGGGGGATTGGCCCGCAGGGGTTCTTTTTCCCATTCGTCTTCACTCCAGCGTTCTTCAACGGGTTTAGCGGCCTCCACGGGAGTGCGGAGGGGAATACCCGTACCTAACTGATTTTCTGGACGAGCAGCGGGGGTATAATAAGCTTCTTCCTCTTCTCTTTCCCAGGGGGGACGACCAATACCCAAACGTTCCAAAACCCCCACACTAACCTGCGTGAGACGTTCTTCGGCCCCTTCAAAGACGATTAAGCGATTCGGACCGCTGCTAACCACTTCTTCGATAGAAATTTCGTAGGTACTGATCAATTGTTCGGGGATCAGAGGCAATCCCAGGGAAGCAATGATAATGGAATGTAATTGACCACTGAGGGGATCAAATTGATAATCGCGGACTTTGCCTAAAGGTTCGCCGGTTTCCGTGATCACGTCACTACCGATTAAGGGAGTATAAGCATCGATATCGACGGATTCCAAGACGTTATCATCTTCAACCAGAACCACGTCTCCTGTCTGACTGATGCTGGATAAATACATATATTGAGGCATTCCCGACAGGGAGAGGATATTATCGCGGAGTCCCAGGGCAACTACTTCTCGTTGATCGATATCTACTAGGATATCTTTAACAACGCCGAGTTTTTTGCCTGTATTGCGAGTGATAACCTGTGTATTTAAAAATTCTGAACGTAAGCGACTATTCTCTGTGATCATTTTTTCCTATGGGTAGGCGTTAGGGCGTGGGAATACGAATTATTGTAGGCTTAATATATAGGGCGAAATTGAGTGTTAATTTACCGATATTAGCTTAAATCTTAAAGTTCCCTGAGATTAACACTTTTTTTGGCCTTGTTTGGGCGATAGTTTTGGGTGATAGATAAGGTCAAACCTATTTTAGCTAATTCTTTACATTTTTTTAGTAACAACAAAGCAGGAGCTAGAGAGAAACTCCCTAGGCTCCTGCTGTCTAGATTCTGATTACATAGTTAAAGACTGCACCTCGGTTTCGATCAGTTTAGCCAAGTCTTGCAGGAAGGAGGCCGCATCGGACCCGTAGATGACTCGGTGGTCACTGGTGAGATTAACCGTCATCTGTTTTTGCACCCCGAATAAACCATTATTGTGGACGACGATTTGGGGACGGGAAGCGCCCACTGCTAGGATTGCACCTTGGTTGGGGGGTAAGATAGCCGTAAAGCGATCAACTCCGAACATTCCCAGATTAGAAATGGTAAAAGTACCGCTATTATATTCTTCCGGTTGCAGTTGTTTACTGCGGGCGCGATCGACTAAATCTTTCCAACTGCGGGAGAGGGAATAGATATCCATCTGGTTAGCAGAGCGCAAAACCGGCGTAATTAAGCCACCATCGGGCATAGCCACGGCTACGGCCACGTTAATCGCCCCGTGGTATTGGATTCCTGCGTCGCTATAGCTGGCATTAACTATAGGATGTTTAGCGAGGGTGTTGGCTACTGCTTTTGCTAACAGGGCCGTCATGGTGACACCCTTGGATTTTAGCTGTTGATAGAGTTGATCCAGTGGGTCGGTGGTGATAGTGTAGCCCACTTGGAAGGTGGGAACCTGTAGGCTAACCGACATATTCTGGGCGACGGCTTTTTGCAGAGTGGTGAGGGGAACAGTCCGACCGACCGGGGCGCTGGTTGGAATCGGGGCTTTAGGAGCCGCTACAGGGACGCTGACGGGTTGCGGAGGAGTAATGACGGGAGCGGGGGCGGTGCTGACTTTTCCTGTCGCTTTTTCTACGTCTTCGGCGGTAATTCGTCCGTGGGGACCGCTACCCACTAGGGTTTTCAGATCCACCTTTAATTCTTTAGCCAGTTTCTTGGCCCTGGGAGAGGCGACTAAACGGCCATTATCTTTAACGGCGGCGACAGGGATCGAAACGGGAGGCGGAGCGATTTCTGGGGTCTCTACGGGCTTGCTAGGGGCAGCTGTGGCGGTTTTTCCCTGAGCTTTGGCCAGTTCAATTTCCTCTTCAGTTTCGGCAATATAGGCGATCGCTTCCCCCACGGGTGCTTCCTGGCCAGCTTCGACTAAAATTACAGCGAGATAGCCATCATAAAACGATTCTACGTCCATGTCGGCTTTGTCGGATTCGACCACTAACACCGTTTCCCCTTTGCTGACTTTTTCCCCGGGGGACTTCACCCAAGAAACTATTTTTCCTTCGGTCATGGTGGAACTGAGCGCGGGCATGAAGATATCTCGAATCATGGTGGAGTACTTCTATCTCTAATGTTTTGAGCCATAGCGCATTTTACCACAGTTGATGGGGTTGGGGCTTTTCAGTTATCAGTGAGCAGTAATCAGTTATCAGTGAGCAGTAATCAGTTATCAGTGAGCAGTAATCAGTTATCAGTAATCAGTGAGCAGTAATCAGTGAACTGATAAGCTTTTGACTATAGCGTTTCCTAAGCTAGTGAGGTACACCTATTTTTCTTCCCTTTTGCCTTTTCCCTCTTGCCTTTTGCCTAAAACCCATAACTTTTGTACCTCAGCAGACTGAAAAACGCTATATCTAAATTGCTCGTTAAGATTGCAGGGGAGCGCCGGAGCTGCGGAGCAGGGAGAAGCAGTTTGAGCATTTGTACTAAAATTTCCAAGACGCGGTTTAAATTCAGTACAGCTTAACTCACATCTGATAACTGAAAACTCACATCTGGTAACTGATAACTGGTGACAAAGGGAAAAAGAGAAGGGAAAACAGACCCTTCTCCGTCGTATCTAGACAAAAATTGTTCTAGTTGCCAATAGGGACCGGTTGTGCTTGCAGAGATTCGACTAAACCGCGCACAGCTGCCACCATGGCCACTTCATTATCCAATTGATTGATCGCCGAACCAACACCGATACCGGCCGCTCCAGCAGCGATCGCCATAGGGGCGGTAACGCTGGATAAACCGGAAGCGCAGAGGACGGGAACTTTAACCGCATGGGAAATAGCGTGGGCTGCCGCTAAAGTCGGGGCAGCTTTTTCAATCAGTCCCAAAATACCGGCGTGACGGGGTTGACTGCTAGTGCCGCCTTCAGTTTGAATAATGTCAGCACCCTGACTAACTAGAGCTTCTGCTAGTCTCACCTGTTCATCGAGGGGTAGGATATGGGGAACTGTCACAGACAGGGTAATTTCGGGCAGTAAGTCGCGAGTTTGACGGGTTAGGGCTAAAACTTCCGCCGCCTCAAAAATGCGTCCTTGGGCATAAAAACTATCGAAATTACCGATCTCAATTAAATCGGCTCCCGCGTCCACTGCCATCACCAACAATTCTGGCTCGACGGCCGATACACATACGGGTAAATTTGTCAAGGCTTTTACGGACCCAATTAGGTCAGCATTAGCGGCAATATCGACAAAAGTTGCTCCTCCGGCTGTAGCGGCTTTAACTACTGAGAGAACCTGCGAGCGATCGAAATTATTTAACCCACTAATCACTTTCAGGGCATGACGACGGGCGAAGGCTTGCTGTAAGGCAAAATTGATCATTAATCTACACCTATCTGGAATTCTCAAAAAACATTTTCCCACCTTCTCGCCGATCAGAGGGTGGTGATTTTCCTTGATCTATCTGGGTTTCAGCGATTTTGGGCTTCTCGAAGTAAATCCCAAGCAGGGATTGGGGTTGAGGCTTTTCTCGATTTGTTTTTTGTCTAAGTCCCATTAGGGAAATTTTCTTTAATTTAGGTGTTGATTCTCTTGGTTTTTGCGCTTGAGGTTTTGCAGTTGTTGCAGCAGTACCTCGATTTCCGCTTCCAGATGCAGGTATTTCACCTGTTGGTCAGCTTGGTAGGTGGTGCGAATCTGTTTCATGGCGGAGGATTCCTTAGTTAGTACAGTTGTCATAGCGGTATCTATAGAATGCTGATTATGTTCAATTGTTTCAATTTGTGTATAGTACCTTGACAATGTCTTAAAGAAAACCTTTTTATGGTAGTTTCTCAACTGGCACAGGATGAAAGAGGGGAAAAATTCTTGCAACCAAGGGGATCGGAGTGCGATATACTCAGTCGCGAACGATATTGGCAAGCATGACCATGGTAGCGGTAGCAATTTTAGCAGCGGGTAAGGGAACCCGAATGAAGTCCAGCCTTCCGAAAGTTTTACATCCCCTCGGCAGTCGATCGCTAGTGGAACGGGTGCTTAATGTCAGCGAATCCTTACATCCCCGGCGAAAACTGGTAATTATCGGTTATCAGGGAGAACAGGTGCGAAATACTCTACAGCATCTTGAGGATATCGAATTTGTCGAACAAAGGGAACAGTTAGGCACTGGCCATGCTATTCAGCAGTTAATCCCCCATTTAGAGGACTTTCAGGGGGATTTGTTGGTCTTAAATGGCGATGTTCCTCTGTTGCGTCCCGAAACCTTGCAAAATCTTCTCCAGATTCATAAAAACCATGGTAACGCCGCCACCCTATTAACTGCTAATCTTCCTAACCCGAAAGGTTACGGTCGAGTTTTTTGTGATGGCAATAATCTCGTTAAGCAGATTGTGGAAGAAAGAGACTGTACCGATGCCCAAAGACAAAACCATCGGATTAATGGGGGTATATACTGCTTTAATTGGTCAAAATTAGCGGCGATACTGCCTAATTTAACGCCCAATAACGATCAAGGTGAGTATTATCTCACGGATGTGGTCAATTTTCTCGCTCCCGTCATGGCTGTGGATGTGGAGGATTGTTTAGAAATTAGCGGCATTAACGATCGCAAACAATTAGCCACCGCCTATGATATCCTGCAAACTAGAGTTAAGGATCATTGGATGGCTGCTGGAGTCACCATTATTGACCCCGATAGTGTCACCATTGAGGATACTGTCACCCTCAGTCCCGATGTGATTATTGAACCCCAAACCCATCTGCGCGGTGAGACGATAATCGCTTCTGGTTGTCGTCTCGGTCCTGGGAGTTTAATCGAAAATAGTCGGATAGGCAGCGATGTAACAGTCTTATTTTCGGTTATTTCTGATAGTCAGGTGGATTCTGGTTGTCGCATCGGTCCCTATGCTCATTTGCGCGGAGAAGCGAAAATTGGGGCTAATTGTCGAGTCGGTAATTTTGTTGAAATTAAAAAAAGTGACATCGGCAATAAAACCAATATTGCCCATTTATCCTATCTGGGAGATGCCACTTTAGGGGAAAAAGTTAACGTTGGTGCGGGAACAATTACTGCTAATTACGATGGCGTGAAGAAACATCAAACTATGATCGGCAGTGGCACAAAAACTGGGGCAAATAGTGTTTTAGTGGCTCCTCTAGAATTAGGGAAAAATGTCACCGTGGCTGCGGGTTCTACAATTACTAGAAATGTCCCCGATAACGCTTTAGTTATTGCTCGCGAAAGTCAGCGTGTGATCGAAAATTGGGCAGATCAGTTTCAGTAGGTTAATTCTGGGATTTAAGGTAAGAAAACTGTTGCTAAATTCCGAGATTAGAGTCAAGATAAACGGGGAGGGAAAGAAATGATTTGAGATATGAATCTTCTTTTGTGGGATTTTTAAAACCTAGACCCAAACTAACTTTTGGATGGGTGCAAGATTGTCATTCATACCTTGATTCAGCAACGCCCTTTTTTTTGCTTCCTCTCAGATTAACCCCTGTCAGTTCGCCGTAACAGACAAGGCAGTCAGTGATTTTTGTCTGTTGCAATTTATTTTAATTTTCCAAAGTCTTAATTGTAACCACCTGCGGCGGTGTAGAATCAGGTGGATAAATAACATCTAATTGTACTTTTAGTTGAGTTCCTGGTTTTAAATCTAGTTTTAATAAAGGATCTAAAACCTGCCCTGTTCTATGCCATAAATGTACATAACGGGTTTGTTGTTTACCTTGATCATCGCTATATTTTAAACGCACTGTACCACGGAAAAAGGGAAAGTCTAATGATGGTTTTCTAAATTTAATTCCTTTTTCAGATAGTCTATCTTCTTTTAATGGAGTTTCTAAAGTGATGCTAACTGTCTGATTTTTATTAGTGTTATTAGTTAAAGGTATGTTGAGTTGATATTCTACCCCATAGTTACCATGTGCTTCGTAAGCAGTATCAGGATACCGCACTAGCATTTTTGCGGTTTGGCTTTGTTCTGTTCCTAACCTTCCAGCCCGTAAGGTGGCTATGGGATAAGAAATAGTTTTACCTGGTTCGGGAATAGTCAGGGTTTGGGTTTTGGTGTTGTCTGTGAGGTTTGCTTTCCATGTTGCACCTTCGGATATACCTGCGACTCTGCTGTAAATGAATTGACCTCCTTTTGCATCTGGGGGTGTGGGGGTTTTATCTCTTGGTCCTGCAAAGTTACCGTTATTTAATAAGTCTTGCCATTCTTTTAATGTGGGTGCGCGCTCGCTACCATCAGCATTTTTTTTCGCAAACATGGCTAAACTCGCTGCATAAATTTTACCACTGCTATTTAATCGGAAAAAACTGGATCTCCCATTGACAGGTCTTTCTAAATTTCTGACTGGGATAGGATGGTTTAATAACATTTGACTTCCCCCGGCAGGAATGACTATTCTTGCTGGAAATTCTTTTTGACGTACTCCCCGCAAAACATCCGCTACTGCTCTTGCACCTGGTCCAGAAAATGCTTTACCATCGTTATTTTCTATGTAGGATGGCAAGGTGACAAACGGTGCTTCTGTCATTAAATAACTCGCACCTTGTAAAATGTTAATAGTGATAGGTTTTTTACTGGGATTATGTAAAATTACTCCTATATATAAGGTTTGTAAATCCTTGGGAGTGTGGGTATAATGATGAGCAAATAAATCAAATCTGCCTTGAATGGGAAAGTTTAAATGTGCGGCTGGAACTTTTTTGTTATTAGGTGTAAAAGTAGAAAGTAGAATACCTTCATTTTTGATCCATTCTGGACTGTTGCTATTAAAAACAGGTATTTTATCTAAACTACCAGGTAAAGGGCGCACTTCTCCAGTTTGGACAATTTCTTGGGGTGCTGGTTTTGCCGGTGTTTGGGCGTTTACTTGATTTTTCTGATGATAGCTATTGAAAGTTGTACAGCCGATAGTTTGAGTAATCGCTAATCCTGATATGATGATGAATACAGGTTTGAGGATGTGGTTTTTTGCTTGCAAAGTTCCCATAATTTGATTTTTCCAGTAAGTTTGCCAGTTTGCCGTTTGCCGTTTGCCAGTAAGTTTTCCAGAATGTTATGAACTGGATACAATGTATGGAAGGTTAATTTCTGATTTTCTGTAATGTGTGTAAATTGAAAGCAACCCAGTCATTTCGACTCAGGAGTTCAATAAATGGATATACTCATTGAATCTACTAATGACTTAAACGGCGCAACAGACCTAGGTTTTCCGCTCCATACCCCAGACGAATCCCACTGGCATCTTCAATAAGTGTAACATCGAGTACCCAATGGAGACTATTTTCAATACTCCAATGTCTGCGAATCACCTCGGCGTGTTTTTGGGCATCCGCTGCTAAACTACTGATGAAGAAGCGAATTTCTGTAGTAGTTTTATTCCATAATTGGCGGACACTGCGAACCATGACTACTGCAGCTCTAACCAGTAATTTAGATAGGTCAATGGCTTATCAGTTCACTGATTACTGTTTACTGTTTACTGATTACTGATGCGGGTTAAGGCCTTAAATTTGCGCGATGAAGCGTGAAATGTTATAAAAATCTCAGTCCTCCCTATAGAAAAGAGTATAAACTTTATGGCACGCACCGAGTCCACAATGTTAGATTTGGGGACAAAAGCCCCCAGTTTTGCCTTACCCGATGTGGTTTCGGGTGAAACTATCTCTCTGGACAGCTTTGCGGCTAAAACCGCTCTGTTAGTCATCTTCCTCTGTGAACATTGTCCCTTTGTTAAACACATTCAAGAAGAACTTACCCGTCTAGGTCGCGATTATGCTAACACCAATCTGGGCATCCTCGCAATTAGTTCTAATGACGTGGAGAAATATCCCGATGATTCGCCCGAAAATTTGAAAAAAATGGCGATAACTCTTGACTTTAAATTCAATTTATGCTATGACGAAAGCCAAGAAGTGGCGAAAGCTTACACGGCAGCCTGTACTCCCGATTTTTTCCTCTTTGATAGTCAGCGGATTCTAGTCTATCGCGGTCAATTGGATGATAGTCGTCCTAGTAATGGAATACCGGTGACAGGCAAAGATCTCCGCACCGCTATTGACAAGGTTTTAGCCGGTCAACCGGCGCCGACGGACCAAAAACCCAGTTTAGGCTGTAATATCAAATGGAAACCGGGTAATGAGCCACCCTATTACGGTTAATTAACGAAGGGTGTAGGGTGTGGGGTGTGGGGAAGTGGGGAAGTGGGGAAGTGGGGAAATGGGGAAATGGGGAAATGGGGAAGCTGTCTCATCACCCTATCGCCCCAAAACCCTATCACCCTATCTCCTGAATACTGACTCCTGACGACCGACTCCTAACCCCACCAACAAACTTTTTCAGCAAGCCCTACTTATGAGACTATTTCAATAGCGTAACCGATTGCTGTGCTAATAGGGCAGTACCATAGGCCGCTTGCTCCTGTTTAGATAAAAGCACAGGAACCCCTAAATGACGCTGACGAATTATTCTCCAAGTCGAATTTTTTGCCCCACCACCGGCACTATAAACTCGCTCTAATTTATTGGCTCCCAATTCCTGTAAACGCTGATAACCTAAAGCTTCAATGCGGGCAATACTTTCTAGTAAACCATGCAAAAATTGTCGAGGATTATCGGGGCGAGGAGTCAGTTTTGCGGGTAAAAAAGGATCATTAATGGGAAAGCGCTCGCCCGCTTTTAGTAGAGGATAATAATCTAAATTACTTTCTTTTTGTCCATCTATTGCTAAACTATAATTTCTCAATTCTTGATCAGAAAAAAACTTCTTTAACACTGCTCCTCCCGTATTGGATGCCCCACCAGTTAACCACAAATTTCCTAAACGATGACTATAGATGCCATAGTTACTATCATCAACTTTCTGGCTACTTAATAATTTTAAGACTAAAGTTGAACCTAAAGATGTCACCCCATCCCCTAAAGAATTAGCACCACTGGCTAAAAATGCCGCTATGCTGTCGGTGGTTCCCGTATAAATTAAACAATCTTTCGGGATAGCAAAACGAGTCACTAAATCCGGTTTAATAGTATCGATCGCTGTACCCGGGGCAAAAATTTGCGGTAATAAATTAAACATCGGTAAATTCTCTAACCAATCGGGATAACAGAGATTTTCAAGATCATAACCTAACTTTAAGGCATTGTGATAATCACTAATTCCCAGTTTACCGTGCAGGAGAAATGCTAACCAATCCGCTTGCGAGAGAAAATAACGCGCTTGCGAAAAAATTTCTTGTTCACTCCACCAAAGTAATTTAGCTAAACTGGAGGTAGCACTAATCACGGGATGGTGAGGGGGTGCTATAGCTTTAATTGCTTCTAAAAAGGCAATTCCTCGCCCGTCATTGTATAATATTGCCTCAGAAAGAGGATTACCCCAATTATCACATAATAACACCGTCGAGGAAGTACCATTAATCGCGATCGATTTAAGTTCTGAACGCACCGAATCCCCTAGATTATCCAATAAATAAAATAGGGCCTTTTGCCAATCCTGAAAATTGGCATCGGTGAAAGGATAATGAACCTCAGCGACGATATTTTTGCTAGAATCAATAGCAATCGCTCGCGCTCCCGATGTGCCAAAATCAATACCTAAAGATAAACCCATAGATGTCTTCACAACCCCCTCATTCTGGCTACCATTGGGATGGTATCACTCCCCGATTCTTTGAAGGTTGGTACTTCCGAGTCATGATTCCGCAATTAGCCGACGGATTCGCCTTTATGTATTCTATTCAAGACCCAAGGGGCGGTCAAGTCAATAGCGGCGGAGCAGTACAAATTTTAGCCATAGAATCTAATTATCTTTGTCGCACTTTTCCCGATACGGATAAATTTTGGGCAAGTCGTCAGCAATTAGCTATCATCCATTGGGGAAAAACTAACTTAAAAACCCGTCCCCGTCTGCTTTCTCCGTCAGATTTTTTTGAGTCTATTCAAGAAGGTTATCAAGCAACAGCAAACCAGCAGCAAGGACGAATTTATGATCCCGTCACTGGAGAAATCTGTCAATGGGATTATCGAATTGAAACTAGGTACAATTGGGGAGATAACAAGCGTCCACCCCAAGCAACAGCAGGAATATTATCTTATTTACCGATTTTTGACCCAGGTTGGCAGATTTTAACTGCTCATGGTTTAGCAACGGGAATGATTACCTATGGGGGAAAAATTTACCCATTTGAGAATGTACCTTTTTATAGCGAGAAAAATTGGGGTTATTCTTTCCCGGAAAAGTGGTTTTGGATTAATTGTAATGCTTTCCCTGAAAATCCCGATTTAACCTTAACCGCAGTGGGTTCTACCCGGAAAGTTCTCCACTGGACGGAATCGGTGGGAATTATCGGTATTCACTGGCAAAATCGCTTTTATAAGTTTGATATCTGGAATTCTCAACTAACTTGGACAGTGCAACCCTGGGGATATTGGGAAATGAGGGCAACTAACGAGAATTATACCATTGTCTTAATCGGGATCAGTGATCATCCTCCCGATCGCGTGCGTGTACCCACGGAAAAAGGTCTCTCTTTTGCTTGTCAAGATACCCTCAAAGGTAAATTATCGATAAAATTGGCTGATAGTCGTGGTAAAACCCTTATAAATGCCTCTAGTCGTCTAGCGGGCCTCGAAATTGGCGGTATTTGGCCATCAGCATGGATTAAACAGTGATTTAAATCACCATTACGACGGGAGAATATCCAGTTATCTGGCTGCATCTCAGACAACCTTGAGAGGCAGCCTCGATATTCTCTAGAAAATGCTCGATTACCAGCTAATTACTGTAACCGTTTCCTTAAATAAATTTGCTTCTAGGGAATCGGGGGAACTTGTCACCACACCGGCAATTAGATCTTCGGGTTTTATGGCTGCTTGTTTCATACAGGAGGGACAAATTAAGACTTTTCCCCCTTGACTGATGAAATCTACTAACATTGCTTGCAGGGTTTTACCAGTGATACCGTTAGTGTGTTGAGGAATTGTCTTCGCAGCCAGGTGTACCCCTGTAATATTCAAAAAAATAGTGGTTGAGTGACCTTTTTTCAGCATATTGGTAGCGACACCAATGGCCATTGCAGCTCGCCAAGGATCATCGGTGGTTAAATTAACAAATAAATCGGATTTTTGTTGACCGACAGCGATTATTGCTTCGTTAGTTTGTACTGGAGAAAGGGAAGGATTAGCCAAGACTGGGATAGATGTAACTAAGGATAATCCCACAAGGGAACCAAGGGCTAAAGATTTTAATAACATTTTCTTGTCCTCTTGCTGCTAGGTGCAATGAAAACATTTTCATTATGATAACTTCTGGAAAATCTTGTCAACAGACAGCCTGTCAAACTTTAATTTTTGTTGCGGATAACAAAAACAATCTACTAATTAAAGATGATAACTATTTACTTTTCTATGATTTTATCTAATCTTTCCTGAATCAATAAAGTCAGGGAAGAACGCAGAAAAAATAAACCAAATAACCCCGCTAAACTGAAGGGAATAATAGCTAGTTTACTATAGTTAGTGTTTAATAAAAATATGGCTGAGATAATGCTAAACCCCAATAGACAGACATTGATTAATACTTTAACTCCCAGATAAATTCTTTTCAAAAGTCGTTCATTTTCCCGTGACTTAACTTGAAAAACTAAATTTCCTCGCTCGATTTTTTCCTCTAACTGACGGAGCATTCTTTCGTTTTTATTACCTTTTTGCCATTGTTGTTGAAGAAAAGTGCGTGCTTGATTAGCTAGGGTAAGCATTGTCTTGGTAGTTCCTCCTGATACCGCTAGACTTTTCACAAAAGGTTGACTAGCTGCTAATAAATTATACTGGGGATCTAAAGAGCGGGCAATCCCATCCAAAGTGGTGACAGATTTAATAATAAAAGTCATTTGGGGAGGTAAGCGAAAAGGTTGCTGTTTAAACATTAAATACACTTGATCGCTTATTTGTTCAAAGGCCCTCACATCTACCGGTTTATCGCGAAATTCATCCAAAAGAAACTGCACGATATTTCGCACAGGTTGCAGGTCTCTAACGGGTTCAATTAACCCCATATACATCAAAGTTTTTAAGACTGTTTCCGTATCCTTTCTCAAGACAGCGAAAAAGGTTTCGATCATTTGATCTTTAGCGACGGACTTTAACTCGAACATCGTGCCGAAATCGTAGAAAATTAACTCCCCTTCCTGACTAACTGCCATATTACCCGGATGGGGATCCGATTGAAAAAAACCATCCTGTAATAGTTGTTTGAGATAGGAACAGATTCCCAGTTGAATAATCCCATCTACGTTAATACCATTAGCTACTAAAGTCTCTCGATCATCAACTTTAATCCCGGGTACATACTCCAAAGTTAAGACCTTGCGGGTGGTATATTGCCAGTAAACTAAAGGGACTTTTACCTGGGGATAATTCTTAAAATTTTCCCGAAAGCGATCAGCATTTTTGCCCTCATGAATATAATCGATTTCTTGAAAGAGTAGCTCAAAGAATTCTTGATAGATAGCTTCTAAATTATATTTTTTCACCCCGGAGAAAATATTTAACCAACGGGTGAGACGATGCAACAATTCAAAATCGAGATTAAATAGTCCTTCTAGATTCGGTCTTTGTACCTTAATAACGACTTCTTCCCCACTTAATAACCGCGCTCGATGCACTTGTCCTAAACTGGCACAAGCGAGGGGAGACACGGTAAAACTTTCAAATAAATTATCTATGGTTTGTCCTAATTCTGTTTCAATAACTCGGATCGCTTCTTGACTATTAAATTCGGGAACTCGATCCTGTAATTGGGTTAATTGTTCGATATATTCGAGTGGAATTAAATCTGCTCGCGTCGATAAAGATTGTCCAATTTTAATGAAAGTTGGTCCCAAATTCATGAGGCGATCAACTAACCATTTTGCTCTCCTTTGCCGTTTTTTGCCCCTATTAGCCCCCGTTAAACGATCCCAGAGCAAAAAAGTCAAAAACTGCATTGTAAAGCTAAATATCTCCAATTGACGAATAATTGGCGATCGCAAGCTTTGCTGCCAATGTAAAGATTTGGGGGAATCAAAGGGAGTAAGCATCAGTTATCAGTTATCAGTTATCAGTTATCAGTTATCAGTTATCAGATGAACGTAGGTTGGGTTGAAGCATGAAACCCAACGCCCAATCATTTTACGCTACCGCTAACCCATCCTACAAATAATTGTGCCTCCCTACTTAATATCCCACAGCGTTTCTCGTCAAGGTGAAGTATAAATTAAACCTTGCCGAAGTAAAAACTCCAGTCGCAAAAATGCGCTTCATCTATCTGAGAAACGCTGTCAAGTATCCCCTTCCCGTTTGCGAATTCGCTGGTAAAAATCCTGATTTTCAGCTTTTAATCTCTGCGACTAGGTAAACCCAGATCTACCGATAGAAGATGACTGCAAGCAAAACCAGAAAAGGCCACCGCGTTTAATCCTTGACCGGGGAAGGTACTATCTCCCACACAATAAAGATTAGGAATAGCTGTGCGATTAAAGGGCATTCCTAATAAACCTAACAGCTTTCTTCGCGGTATTGGGCCGTAACTGCCATCGATTCTATTCAAAAAGCGGCGATGGGTGCGGGCCGTGCCAATTTCGATATAATCTAATCCTGTATCTAGTTTGGGAAAGAGTTTTTTCAGGCGATCGATGAGACGATTAGCGGCGGCCTCTTTTTTCTGTTGATATTCTTGGGGGGGCAGTTTTTGCCATTGATCGATCCAGCTAGGGGTGAAAGTATGAATGATATGATGGTCCCGGGGTGCTAGGGAGGGATCGAGTAAGGTAGGAATAGAAACAAAGATAGTTCCCTGTTCTGCTTCCATATTTTCCCAATCTTCTAGTAAAATATGGTGACATTCGCTTCCTGATGGTAACACATCGGCCTTGACTCCCAGGTGTAAACTTAGGAAACTGGGGGATTTTTGATAGCGTTTTTGCCAATTTTTTTCGCTACCCGGGAGAGATTCCGGGGGGAGTAGTTTCTCGAAGGTATCCCAACGGGTGGCATTAGAAACAATCTTTTTAGCGCAATATTCCTTATCATTGGTCAATCTTACCCCGATCGCCCGTCCTGCATCTAAAATAATCTCAGCTACTCTCGCTTGATACTGGATTTCACCACCAGCTTTTGCCAATCCCTCGACTAACTTGAGGGCAATCTGTCCCACTCCCCCCCGGGGATAGTTAATTCCCCCGTAATGGCGATCGCTAAAGACCATTCCCGCATTAATCATCGGAGTGCGATCGGCGGGTACTACCGACCAACAATAACATTCCATATCGATAAATTTCAATAATTTCGGGTCTTTAATATATTTTCTGGCCACATCTCCCGCATTTTGGGGTAAATACTTGACCAATCCCAAACAGGATAAAGGATGCTGGAAAAAAACCCTAGTCAGATAGCGGGGTTCTTCCAATGATAGTAAATCCATACTATTTAGGCAATTAAACACCTGCCAGCATTCATCGTAAAAGCGCCGGATACCGGTTTTTTCTGCGGGAAAATGGCTAATTAATTCCTGTAAAAATTGTTCGTAGTCGCGGTGAACTTTTAGGTCTAATCCGTCCGGGAGATGATAATGAATCTGGACGGGATCGGCAATGGTTTCGATACTCATATCCACCGCTGCCAAAGCCTTGGTTAGGAGGTTAGTCGTCCCCTTTTTGCCAAAACCAAAAATCATCGAAGCGCCCACATCAAAACGATAACCCTCTCGTTCAAAATAACCCGCGCTGCCCCCCGGAATCAGATAACTCTCTAAAACTAGGACTTTTGCCCCTTTTGCCGCTAATTGCGTCGCTGTCACCAATCCCCCGATTCCCGACCCAATCACGATCGCATCGTACTGATTACTCATAACCCAACTTTATAAATTTTTGTTTCAGTCTTCCATTGTAACCCTTGACTAGCGGTCAGTTATCGGCTAATTTTTGGGAGCAAAAAATTTGCGGACGATATGCCTACGGCGCCAATATTGATTATGGACAATTGAAAATTAATTTAGACAGGGCAAGAAAAATCTACAGCAACTTAGAAAAAGAGATTGAAACTTAAGCTAAATTCTCGATACTATAATTATTATGTCGGCAAGTAACCCCTATCTTGAATACTGGCAAAAACGCCAAAAAGAGCAGCGGGAATATCATCAAAAATTAGCCCAAGAAGCTAGGAAAAAGCTTCCGCCAGTTATTGATTATCTAAAAGAAAATTTCCCAATTACAAAAATTATCCTGTTTGGTTCTCTAGTTAAAGGTAAATTTCAGGAAACTTCTGATATTGATCTAGCAGTGGCTGGCATACCCCCAGAAAGTTTTTTTCAAGCTTTAGGAAAAGTTAATTTAATTAGCGATCGCTGGATTGATTTAAAGCCCATAGAAGACTTAGAACCTCATTTTCTTAAAAGAGTTTTGCAAACAGGAGAATGTCTTTATGCGTCCGATGAGTGCCAGTGAATTACAAGAAATCGCCCTTGATATTGCCACGGAAGTTAATAGATTAAATCAGCTAGAAAGCCAAATGCGTTTAGTTCAAGCGGCAATGCTAACCAACCCAGCACTAGCCGATATTTGTGCCGAAAGTTTAGCTATAAAACTCCATAACTTCTATACAGGATGTGAACGAATTTTTCAAATTATCGCTTCTGAGTTAAATGGTGGTTTACCATCTAGTTATGACTGGCATAGAAGGCTATTAAATCCTATGAGTAAACCTCAAGACTATCGTCCTGCTGTATTACGAGAAGATACGGTGTATAAACTTAATGAATACCTCAGCTTTCGGCAGGTTGTTTGCAATATATACGGGGTTGAATTGGAAAAACAAAAATTAGAAAATCTGGTTAATAACTATTATAATACATGGACACAAGTCCAAGAAAATATTAATAGTTTTATCCTTTGGTTAAAAACCACAGCAGACAGTCTTAATTAAACTGATATGAAACTACTTTACACCTTAACAGCCTACCCGCCTGCCATCGGTGGAGCGCAACTGCATCAACATCTTTTAGCCCAACAACTGCACCAAAAACACCCAATCCAAGTTATTACCCACTGGAACCAAAATCGCACGGATTGGCTCCTAGGAACCACCCTTAAAGCACCCGAAAAAAGTCAAGATTATACTATTGATCATATCCCCGTTCATCAAATTGGTATTAGTCTTCAGGATAAAATTAAACTTTTGCCTTATCTTCCTATCTATTATCCGCTCATGTCTCTGGCTCTCCCCAAACTTGCCGATATTTTAGAGAGTTATTTAACTAATTATGCCCAAGATAAAGATTTAATTCATAACGTCAGAATTGGTCGCGAGGGACTCAGTTACGCTTCCTATAATCTCGCTAAAAAACTAGATATTCCCTTCGTTTTAACCCCTGTGCATCATCCCCGGTGGGTGGGGTGGCGCTATCGAGAATATATTAAACTTTATCAATTAGCTGATGCCGTGATTACCCTAACCAATAACGAAAAACAAATCCTGATTAAATTAGGAGTAAAAGAAGACAAAATTCATACCACTGGAGTCGGTCCAATTCTTGCTGCTCATGCTGATCCCGAAGATTTTAAACAACGTTATCAAATCAATGAACCGATGGTACTTTTTTTGGGGCAACACTATCCCTACAAAGGTTATCAACAACTCCTACAAGCAGCTAGTCAAATTTGGCAAAAAATCCCCGAAACGAAATTTGTTTTTGTCGGTCCAACTGTGGGCAATTCTGAACAGATTTATGCCCAATATCAAGACCCTAGAATTATTCGTTTAGGTAGCGTGGATTTACAGACCAAAACCGACGCTTTGGCTGCTTGTACTCTTCTCTGTGTGCCTTCAACCCAAGAAAGTTTTGGAGGAGTTTATACAGAAGCTTGGAGTTTTGCTAAACCCGTCATCGGTTGTGATATTCCTGCGGTTGCTGAGGTGATTTCTCAAGGAGTTGATGGCTTTTTAGTCCCCCAAGAATCTCAATCCATAGCCGAGACAATTTGTCAAGTATTATTAGCTAATAATTTAGCCGCTAGTCTCGGAATAGCCGGTCAAAGAAAAGTAGAAGAAAAATTCACTTGGCAACGATTAGCAGAAAAAACTGAGCAAATTTATCGATATTTACTAGCTAAATAAGTTAAGTCAAAAAACACAATCTTTCACTGATAAGTTAACCAATAAATGAACAAATCTAGAAATTATTGAATCGAACCATGATTTCCTCGCGATCTTTCCCCTTCTCAAATATTCATAAAAGAACCCATGAGCCTTCAGCTTACCACCGACTAAGGGCAAGAGCTTTAATCCATTTGAATTGACTTTTTCTCTGAACCGTCAACTTTATTTGACAGTGGTTATTCTGACTTGAGAAAGTTATTTAACCTACTTCCGATGATTGCTGTACTTTCTGACCTATTTTCGGTTCCGTCCCTGCCAACAATCTTTTAATATTACCCTGATGACGAACAATCACATAGATTCCACCCATCAAACTAAATAAAATATAGGGGAGAGGTTGACCCAAAACAACCATTAAAATATTCACCACCAGCGCCCCGATAATCGAACCTAAAGAAACAATCCGGAAAAGTGTGAGCATAACCAAAAAACTCGCCAAAGTTCCGCAAGCCACTAGGGGATTCATCACTAATAAAACCCCTAAACTGGTGGCGACGGATTTCCCCCCGCTAAAATTCAAGAAAATCGATTTACTATGACCAATGATTGCCCCCAATGCTGCCCCGATAATTAACCAATAATACCAACTTTCTGGGAGAGGATTGACATCCATAAAATATAGTCCTCGTACCAGGGCCACCGCCGCCATTCCTTTTAACATATCAATTAATAACACCGTCGCCCCGGCAGTTTTTCCCAGAGTTCTCAGCACATTGGTAGCCCCAGTGGAACCGGAACCATAGTCACGAATATCGATACCTTTGCTGTATTTACCGATTAAATAACCCGTGGGAATTGAACCGAGCAGATAGGATAAAAGCAAGACAGTAAGACTGATAAGAATCGGCATAAGCATAAATTAAACCCAATTTTTAGCAAGAGCGAGCGCCGTCATCAGTGTATCAGCCCGAAGACAAAAAAACACTCACAGGGAACCATAGACGGGAATTGCCGCCCCGCGCAAGTCTTTCGCCCCTTCCCCCGCTAGAAAACAGATCACCTCGGCTAGAGATTGGGGACTTACCCAGTCCTTGGCATTTGCCTCTCCCATCGCTTCCCGGTTGCCCGGAGTGTCAATAATACTGGGCAAAACCACGTTAGCAGTAATATTAGTCTGTTTGGTTTCTTCTGCGATCGCTTGGGTTAAAGCCACTACCGCCGCTTTCGAGGCACAATAGGCGGCCAAATTTGCCCCCGGTTGTACGGCACCACGAGAACCGATAGTGACGATACGACCATAATTATGAAGTTTCATCGAGCGTAAACAGTGTTTACACAGTAAAAAAGTGCTATGGAGGTTTAAATCGAACATTTTTAGCCAATCTTCATAGCTAAACTCCTCCGTCGCCCCCATGGTAAAACCCCCGACTAGATGAATTAAAACATCGACCCGACCGAGATCATCAATTAATCTAGCCACGGCAGTTTCTTGGGTTAAATCCACCCTGACAAAGCGAATACGCTCAAATTCCGCCGCACTCAGCCGAGATTTCAGACGACCCACCTCCCTTTCCTCCCGATAGGTCATGGTCAGATGACCGCCATGGTGTAAAACCGCCGGAGTGACTCCTAAACCCAGTCCTCCCGTACCGCCGGTCAGCAATACCCGTTTATCTTTCATATTGATTGATAGATAGTCGATCGCTCCAATTATAGACGATTTAACCAGTCAATTAGGCAATATTACAGCCTTTCTCCCTGAACTAGGATTCCTTCATCGCTTGTTTTTTCTCCGCTTTCAGGTCGCGACTGCTGGCGGCGGCAATTTCCGCATCCATCAGGGTGCGTCCAGTGGCCGCCAGATAGACATCATCGAGACTAGGGCGGGATTGGGCGATGCTAAACACGGGTAATCCCGATTCGGCTAGGGTTTGCTCAATTTTGCTTAAAGGATTGCTATTGGCCGTGACGATGAGATTCAGGGAGTTACCCTGGACGGTATTGACGATCACTTCCTCGACAAAAGGCAGACGGGATAATAACTCTTTCGCCTTAAAAGCTTCTTCCTCTGGGGAAAATTCCCGCACTTTTAGGGTAATGCGATCGCCGCCCAGTTGCTCCTTCAGTTGTGAGGGGGTACCGCGAGCGATGACGATACCATTGTCGATAATTGCCAAGTTATCGGCCAAAGCGTCGATTTCTTCGAGATAATGGCTGGTAATTAATACACTGGTTCCGGCCGCCCGCAATTGTCGCAGAAAATCCCAGACAATCAAACGACTTTCGATATCGAGTCCCACAGTCGGTTCATCCAGCACCAAAACTTCCGGCTGGTGCAGTAATCCCGCCGCTAAATCCAGCCGTTTTTTGATGCCGCCGGAATAGGTTCCTGTTTTTTTATCGGCGTATTCCTCTAATCCTAAAAGATTTATTAATTCTTTGATGCGATCTCTTGACTTTTGAGCGGGAATGTGATATATGGCCGCTTGTAGTTGTAACAGTTCCCGGCCAGTGAGCATTTTATCGAGGGCGACTTCTTGGGCAACGTACCCCAGGCGTTTACGGGCGGATTTGGGGTTATTCAAGGCATCGACACCCCCCACCTCGATTTTGCCGCCATCGGGTTTAGCAAGGGTACAAAGACAGCGAATCGTGGTGGTTTTCCCCGCACCATTGGGACCGAGTAAACCGAAGATTTCTGCCGCTGCCACGGTAAAGGAGATATCTTTAACCGCTGCCGTCTGACCGTAGGATTTTTTTAACTTTTCGATCGCCACCGCAAGGGTCATAAGCTGATTTTCGCCCACTTGAGCGAGACAATTTTTTTGTTAACTTTCTCGGTCTATTTTAACCCAGATTCCCCACTTCAAAAGGAAACTCTCAGCTAAAATTGGGCGTTACTTGCGATTTGATCACTCAATCCCAGCTTTTGCGGGGTAGAACCCCCAAAACCCAGAGCGCATTAGTTTTTCCGTGAGATGCTTACACGCAGTTGTTAATATATTTGTATAAAACTTTTTCAGCCAGCCCTATTTAATCCTGAGATTTTTAAGTTCTGTCCTTGTCTCCAGAATCTCTCCCTTAGTTAACTTCTTAACCCAATACCAGGCGCATAGCACTCTAGTACATTTCCCGTCAGACTGCAACTAATTAACAGATAATCACAGCGAGGACAGGCGGTGCTAACGAGATGGTGTTCTAAAATATGCTGTCTTTCGGCAAAATTTCCACAATTAGGACAGCGTACTTGTTGCAGGGTGATCATAGCAAACCTCGTTAATTAGTTATCTTTTGTATATAAAGCTAGTTTTTCTTGATCCCAATCGGTTTAAACCTATTTTTTTCTTGATCCCCATTGTAAAACCGCTCATCTGATCTTGCTAGTAATTTTTACTAAACTTTGCAATTTTTCAATAAAAATTTAATAATTTCTTTCTAGTGTTTTTTACCGTGATCTGATATGTGTCGGTAATTTTGGGCAAGAGAAAGCCAGAAAGCGAACTATTAAACTGCTGATCCCTTACTGCTATAATAACCGCTGAGATTATTGATTATCCTATGAAGTACGCTCTGGTTCACGAGTGGTTAACCCCAAAGGCGACGGGGGGATCAGAATTAGTGGTTAGGGAGATTTTACAATGTCTAGAGGCGGATTTATACGCTTTAATCGATTTTGAGTCCACCAATCCCGATAGTTATCTCTATGGTCGCTCGATCGGGACAACTTTTCTGCAAAATTTCCCGAAAGCGAGAAATGGCGTACAAAAATACTTACCTTTTCTTCCCCTAGCGATCGAGCAGTTAAATTTAGAGGATTATGATGTAATTTTATCCTCCTCCCATTGTGTGGCTAAAGGGGTTTTAATTCGACCGGATCAGGTGCACATTTGTTATTGTCACACTCCGATGCGTTATGCTTGGGATTTAACTTTTGACTATCTAGCTAATAGTAAGTTAGGACGGGGATTACCCGGTATTTTCACCCGTTATCTCTTGCATGGGTTGCGTCAGTGGGATGTGATTTCTGCTAATCGTGTGGACTATTTTCTGGCTAATTCCCACCACACCGCTAGACGAATTTGGCGCTGTTATCGACGGGAGGCAAAAGTCATTTATCCTCCCGTACAAATCGAGCGTTTTCCCTACCAAGAGAAAAAAGAAGATTTTTATTTAGTAGTCTCTCGTTTGGTTAGTTATAAAAAAGTCCCTTTAATTGTGGAGGCATTTAATCAATTGGGATTACCCCTAGTGGTTATTGGAGATGGTCCACAAATGTCTTTAATCCGACAGTTAGCGAGGAATAATATTCAGATTTTAGGTTCCGTGTCCGATCGAATGGTAGCAGAATATATGTCGAAAGCAAAAGCGTTTATTTACGCTGCCTGTGAGGATTTTGGTATTGCTTTAGTGGAAGCGCAAGCTTGTGGTACTCCCGTGATTGCATTTGCTGCCGGAGGTGCTTTAGAAACCGTGCGGGATCTGCGGGAAAATTCTCCCCAGGGAACAGGATTACTTTTTGGGGAACAAAATCCCCAATCTTTGGTAGAAGCGGTTAAATATTTTGTTGATCACGGTGATAGAATTGCTCCAGAAAATTGTCGGCAACAGGCTAATAGATTTACTCCTGAAATCTTTCAAAGTAACTATAGTTTATTTGTCGAGGAACATTCAATATCTAAAAATTATTGCTAAGTTTAATTAGAGCAGTTATCCTAATGGTGAGCTACGAGGTTTTCGTTTTAGGGAGTCAGTTATCGGTCGTTGATAACAAATTAGGTTACACTTTATCTTAAGGAGAAACGCTGTAAAAGAGGGCGAAAACAATAATATCATTTCCTCAATGGTGGGAGTGCATCACCTGCGCTCAAAATGTAATATTATGGATATTTCTCGAAAGTGGAGATGTACCTTTGCGTTAGACAATCAACTGTTTTTAGAAAACAAAGGTGGATTTTAATATTGCCCTAACCCAACAAAATTAATTTGGTTCTTCGGCAGGTAGTATGCTAGGGACTCTTTGCTTATCCTGAAAACCTTACGCGTCAAGTCCAGTATTTGTGATTGCATAACAAGTACCGAAGAACCATTAATCTTTGGGAGTGTTATTAACCTTTTTTGCCCGTTATCTTCTGAGAAAGCTTGCGTAATCCAGTCTTAAAAGGTAGACGAAAATAAGCCCTTTCTTTGGTATAGATATGGTAATTAGTCAAAAGTCTTTCTGATAAAATATCCAGTCCTGAATCTAGGTAACGGCTATTTTTAAACAGAACGTTACTAGCATAGAAACAAACAAATTTAAACTCAGGAATCAAAGATTGAATTGTTCTGAGATTAATCTGATTCTCGTACAACTCTCTATCGGAATATTCCGTATAAAAATATCTGGTTTTAGCTAAAGTTTCTAAACCACCTCTAATTAACTGTTCTTCGGCTCCCTGCACATCTGCCCAAATAAAATCAACTTCTGTGATATTATTTTCTTCTGCCCAAGTATCCAAGCGCATAGTTTTAACAGTGGTAGAACTATTAAAAGAGATTTTAGGATAAGCTTTCAAATGTTCCTGCGGTTTTTTCAGAGAAGAAGAAGCATCGTGTTTGAGTTGATCACCTACTTGCACACCACTTTGATAAAATACCGCCTCACCATCTTGATCGGATAGAGCCAATTCGTACAATTGAGAGCGAGGATCGTTGACTAGATTTCTGTGTTGTGCAATTACGCGCGTATCGGGTTCAAAACTATAAATTTTGATTCTGGGAAATTCCCTGAGAAATTCAAGAGTGTCAGTACCCTTGTGGGCACCTATTTCTAAGATAATCGGATTATCTTTTTTCAGCAATTGTTTGATTAGCTTTTTATCCATAAAGGGCAGTTATTCAAAGGGACTGTCAAGACTTTAACCTAAAGTTTCCTTGAAGTCAAGTATTTGCAGAAAAAAAAATTAAGCAAACTTAAGAATTATAGTAGCGAGAATTGGATGTTTTTTGTAGAATAAATATAACTTGTGTTCACAGAAAAGCGAGGATTATAGCCGTGCCTTGGAATCGAGTTAATCAATGGGTAGAAAGACGCTCTTTAGTGGCCCTAGAATCAGCTTATCAGAGAGCGCTGAAAATTAAAGCGATCGAAGATCAACATTTTGGGGGACAAAAAATTTCCCCGGCTGCCGTGGGAGGAAAAAGTGTTTATGATTACTTTCAAAGTACCCTAGAGCGAGAATTGTTCCAGATACGTCTCGATTTAACTCAAGTGCGTCTGGCTAATTTTTTTAATCCGCAAACTAACCCAGAAAATAATAACATTCTAGAGACTTTAAAGGCGATCGAGGATATTATCGGTAAATATCGCCTAGATTTAGGGGAATTGCTGCCCCCATTACCGAATAATCAAACCCCAAATCTGCCTAATACCAATCTCACCAGTGATAAACCCAGGGATAAAGATAACCAGATAATTTCTCCTGCAACCAGTAATAAATTTTTTAACTTCCAGCAAGAATTAACCCCCGAATACGAACAAACCGTTATTAAACAACTCCGTACCCTGCGACAACAGCAGCGCATCGCTATCCGTTTTATCCTGATTATTATTTTAGTTCCTCTCTCGGTGCAGGTTATTAGTAGAAACTTTATTTTTAGCCCTGTTTTAAACTATTTTGGTGTGGATAGAGCGAAAATATCAGAAGTTTATATTTCTCAGGAAATTGGCGAAAAATATCTCAGGGAATTTGCTAGACTTCAAGAAATACAAGAAATCAAGCACGTTTTAGGAGTAGCAAAAGTAGGACATGAATCAGAAGAAACCTTTCGGGAACAGGTCGAGGAATTATTTAAAGAAGCGGGTTATGAAAGTCAAGATGGTTGGAAAAACTTACTCTCCGATATAACTGGATTAATAGCCTTTATTGCCATCTTAATTTTTGGTCGTCAACAATTGGCAATTACGCGAGCTTATGTTAGTCGTTACTTTCTCAGCTTAAATGATATCACCAAAGCCTTTATTTTTATCCTCTTTACCGATATATTTGTCGGGTTTCACTCGGCGGAGGGTTGGACGGTAATCTTAGAAACTTTGTTCCGGCACTTTGGTTGGCGGGAAAATATTACATTTATTAGCTTGTTTGTGGCCACGGTTCCCGTTATCCTAGATACCATCTTTAAACTATTAATATTTAACTATCTGACTCGCAAATCTCCCACCGCTGCGACTATCCTAGAAAAGATGAACCAGTAACGCCCTATGATCCTTAGTATTGCCGATACCTTCATTAAAAGACCCGTTCTGACCACAGTTTGCTCGATTTTAATCGTTTTGCTCGGAGCGATCGCTATTCCCTTTTTACCCCTAGAAAAACTGCCCCAGTTGGCATTTATTCAGGTAGCGGTAAATGCCAACTATTTGGGAACCGATGCCAAAACCGTACAGGATAACGTTACCACGGTACTCGATCGGCAGATTAACGGGACAGAACAGATTGTTTATATGCAGTCCCAGAGTACCAACACCGGACAAAGTACGGTGAATGTCTTTTTCCCAGTGGAAATGGATCGTAACATTGCCCAAGTCTTGGTACAAAACCGTGTCAGTACCGCCGCCGCTAGTTTACCGGAAGAAGTGAACCGGCAGGGGGTGACAACCAATACCCAATCCCCCAGCGTTACCCTTGCCTACGGGATTTCCGCCAAACCGGACGAAAAGGGCAATTATCCCTACGATACGGTCTTTTTAAGTAACTTTGTTGATCGGGTCATCGATGCGGAGATTCGCCGGATCGAGGGAGTTGGTAGTACAACAATCATCGGGGAAAGGGAATACGCCCTGCGTTTTTGGCTTAATCCTGATGCTTTAGCCGCTAGGAATGTATCGGCGGCCGAAGTAGTACAGGCAATCCGAGAACAGAATATTCAGGTGGGTGCAGGGACAATTGGCGGTGATCCCAGTCCCGAGGATCAGCAATTCCAGATCGCCATTCGCGCCGTTGGTAGGGTTGCCACCGGGGAGGAAGCGGAAAATATCGTCGTCAAAGTCGGGGAAAATGGCGATTTAATCCGAATTAAAGACGTAGGACGCGCAGAAATCGGAGCCGAAAGCTACAGTACCGCCGCCTATTTCGACAAATCCCCCGCCGTTGTCTATATCGTCTATCAGTTACCCGGTTCCAACGCTTGGAATACTGCCAAACTGGTAAAAGAAAAAATGGCGGAACTAGAACCAAGTTTCCCTCCGGGGTTAAATATCGCCATTACCCTCGATAATACCGCCTTTGTCGCCGCTTCCCTGGAAGAAGCCTTTAGCACTCTGGTTGAGGCGATTTTACTGGTTATTCTAGTCATTTTTATCTTCCTTCAGGATTGGCGCACCACGATCATTCCGGCGATCGCTATTCCTGTATCTTTGATCGGAACCATGGCCGTCGCCCTGGCTTTAGGCTATTCTCTCAATAACCTCTCCTTGTTTGCCGTCATTCTGGCCACCGGTTTAGTGGTGGACGACGGCATCGTGATCGTAGAAGCGGTATCGGAAAAATTACGGCAGGGAATGCGGCCATTTCAAGCTGCCCTTGATGCCATGGGCGAGTTAACCTCGGCGGTGATTGCTAGTTCCCTTGTACTACTAGCGGTGTTTATTCCCGTCACCTTCTTCCCCGGTACGGTGGGGATCGTTTATCGACAATTTGCCGTGATCATCTCCGCTTCAATTATCATCTCCACCTTTAACGCCCTCAGTTTTTCCCCCACCATGTCGGCGATTATCATGAAAGCACCCCAACGCACCCGCGGACCCTTGGGACTGTTTTTCGAGGTCTTTAATCGGGGTTTCAACGCAGTTAAAGAGGGCTATCGAAGCTCGATCGAATTCCTGATCCGCATCCGGTTTCTGGTCTTACCCTTCTTTATTGCCGCCCTCTTTCTCACAGCTTGGAGTTATAGCACCACTCCCCAGGGTTTTATCCCCGAAGAAGACCAAGGTTATGCCTTCGTTTTGGTGCAAGCACCCCCCGGGGTTTCCTTGCGCTACACCGACCGGGTTATCCGTCAGATTAACGAAGAAATTCTCGACGGTATCGAAGAAATCGAACACTTTGTCGGTATGGCGGGCTTTAGTTTTGCCGGAACTGGCAGTAACCAAGGGCTATTTTTTGTCAAGTTAAAAGAATGGTCGGAACGGCCTGGCGAAGATAAGTCGGTTTTCGGGATTCTTAGGAAAATTAACCAACAATTAGCCACTAAAGTCCCAGATGCTCGCGCTTTCGCCGTTAATGCGCCCCCCGTGGATGGATTAAGTTCTACCGGCGGTTTCGAGTTATTTATCCAAAACCGCGCTTCTTTCCCCATGGACGCTTTGATTGCCAACGCTAATAAAGTCATGGCCGAGGCCCGAACAAGACCGGAATTATCGGGAATTTTCACCCAATTTACCACCGACACGCCGATGCTGGAACTTTCCATCAATCGCAACCAGCTACAGGCGCAAAACGTCGATATGCAGGCCGTTTTCGCTACCCTGCAAACCTATCTCGGTTCCAACTTCGTCAACCAATTCGTCTTGGGCGATCGCTTGTATCGAGTCTTTGCCCAAGCAGAAGCGGATTATCGTTCTAATCCTGAAGATATTAACCGTCTTTACGTCCGTTCCCGTACCGGGGCCAATATTCCCCTATCGGGTTTAGTTAGCGTCAAACGCTTCACCTATCCACCGATTATCACTAACTTTAACCTCTATCCCTCGATTAACGTTCAGGGTAATCCCGCCCCCGGTTTTAGTACGGGACAGGCGATCGCAGTGATGGAAGATGTTTGTCGGAAAGTCCTGCAGCCCGGTTTCGGTTACGCTTGGACGGGTACAGCTTTCCAAGAAAAAACTTCCGCTGGGGCAGCCCCAGTTATCTTCGGATTAGCCTTTATCGTGGTTTTCCTCGTACTCGCAGCCCAGTACGAAAGCTACATTGACCCGATTATCATCATGATTACCGTTCCCCTAGCGATCCTAGGTGCCATGGGGGCCTTACTGTTGCGGGCGAATTTCCTACAAGTGGGTAGTCTCTTCCCGACGGTGAATAATAATATCTATGCTCAGGTGGCTTTGGTCATGTTAATCGGTTTAGCGGCAAAAAATGCGATTTTAATCGTGGAATTCGCTAACCAGTCCCGTACTTTGGGTTTAAGTATTCCCGATGCGGCAGCCCGGGCCTCGACGGAACGCTTAAGACCGATTCTGATGACGGCTATTTCTGGTTTAGTCGGTTTCTTGCCCTTGGTTATCGCTTCCGGCGCTGGAGCGATGAGTCGTTGGTCTCTGGGAACTGCAATTTTAGGCGGTTATCTGATTTCGACGGTGTTGAGTTTATTTCTCGTCCCGGTGTTGTATGTGCTGATCAAACAGTTCGAGGCCCGATTCCTCTCCTCGAAACCCCCGAAAAGTGGCGGTTCTGGCAATGGTAAAACTCCCTCTCTCGGTGGGGAAAGGAATACATCAGAAACCTCCATAGAAGAAGGGGTCATTTCCTCTTTGAAAATCTCTCCTCAGTCAACGAATGACTAGGGTGTTAGGAGCTTTTTTCAGTGATCAGTGATCAGTGATCAGTAAACAGTAAACAGTAAACAGTAATCAGTAAACAGTAAACAGTAAAAAGACAGCACTGTTAATGCCATTTAATACTCCTTACTTAAGACTGTCCACTGATAACTGATAACTGATAACTGATAACTGATAACTGATAACTGATAACTGATAACTGATAACTGATAACTAAAAATAATGAGTCTAGAATCTACTGCTAACGAAGCGATCGCTCATAATTTAGAGCAATTCCTGCTAGTTTTGACCATTTCCTTGAGTGTCGCCACTTTATCGAGAACCGTTGCCTTCCTCCGCAAAATTCCCTACACCCTGCTGTTAGTTATTGTCGGTATGGGTTTAGCTTTTTTAGATTTGCGTTTGGTTAATCTTTCCCCGGAATTAATTCTGGAAATTTTTCTGCCTCCCCTGTTATTTGAAGCAGCCTGGAATATTCCCTGGGCTAAATTAAAGGAATATTGGGTTACTATCGTCCTTTTTGCCGTTATCGGGGTGATTATCTCCGTTTTGGGAGTCGCCTATCCCCTACATATCTTTGCTAATTTACCCCTATCGATCGCTTTTCTCTTGGGGGCTGCCCTAGCTGCCACCGATCCCGTCTCTGTAATTGCCCTCTTTAAAGAATTGGGGGCTAGTAAAAAACTGACTATCCTGATGGAAGGGGAAAGTCTCTTTAATGATGGGGTCGCTGTGGTTGCTTTCGTACTCTTGGTGGGGATTCCCTTGGGAGTCGATACCTTTTCCGTCCCTGTGACGATCGCTCGTTTCTGCACCTTTGTGGGGATTGGGATCGGTGTGGGTTGCGTGATTGGTTTCGGCATTTCTTACCTTACCCAACGCTTTGATTTGCCTTTTGTGGAACAGTCTCTGACTCTAGTTTCTGCATACGGAACCTATCTCGTCACGGAAAAATTAGGCGGATCTGGTGTGATTGGGGTGGTGATTGTTGGGATTATTCTCGGTAATCTCGGTTCGCGCATTGGTATGAGTCCCCGCACGCGCTTGGTAGTTAGCGAATTTTGGGAATTTATCGCTTTTTTTGTCAATTCTATCATCTTTTTACTGATCGGCGATCAAACCCGTTTTGAGAGTCTTGGTAGTCACTTAACCGGGATTTTAATAGCGATCGCTGCTATGGTGGTTTCCCGTCTGTTCTCAATTTTTGGACTAGGGGGAATTAGTAACCTAATTACGGGTAATAAGATCAGTTTCAAGGAAAGAACGGTGTTATGGTGGGGAGGATTACGCGGTTCGGTTTCGATCGCCCTAGCGTTAAGTGTTCCTACTTCTATCCCCTACCGTCAAGAAATTATTGACGTGGTTTTTGGGGTGGTTTTATTTACTTTATTGGTGCAAGGATTATCTATACAATGGCTGTTAAATTTCCTCGATCTTATTGGTGATCAACCGATTCGCACCGAATATTCGGCCTTAATTGCTCGTCAAATTGCTTTAACTAGGGTGTCTAATTATCTGCAACAACCAGAACGTTTTCCCGATATCGATCCCGAATTTTATCGCTATAAAAAAACCCTGGTGGAAGGACAATTAAAGTCCTTAGGCGATCAGTTGCAAAAATTACTAGAGGAACACCCACAATTAAAAGATGTGGTGGCCGAACAATTTCAAGATACTTTACTTGATATCGAAGCTAATACCTACGCAGAATTAATTCGAGCCGGTCGTTTAAATGAAAATCTCGTTCCCCTTTTAGTGGAGGTAGAAAAAGAAAAAGAGATGGTTTAATGATCAAGTCATGGAAAATCAAAGAATTTTTGCTAAAAATTGCTGAGTTCGATCGGATTGGGGATGATTAAAAAATTCTGCTGGGGGGGCAATTTCCAAAATTAAACCCTGATCCATAAATACCACTCGATCGGCCACTTCTCGCGCGAATCCTACCTCGTGGGTGACACAAACCATGGTCATCCCGGATTTGGCTAAACTTTGCATCGTTTCCAAGACTTCTCGCACCATTTCTGGGTCTAAAGCTGAGGTGGGTTCATCGAATAACATCACCTTCGGCTGCATAGCTAAAGCGCGAACGATTGCCACCCGCTGCTGTTGTCCTCCCGATAACTGAGGGGGATATTTAAGTGCTTGTTCGAGAATACCAACTTTTTCGAGGAGTTTTCTCGCTATTTCCTCCGCTTGCGCTTTTTTCCAACCGCGCACCCACATTGGTCCGAGGGTGACATTATCTAATACCGTCAGATGGGGAAAGAGGTTAAATTGTTGAAAAACCATGCCAACTTCCTGACGGATTGCCTCGATATTTTTCAGGTTGTGGGAAACAGTTATTCCGTCAATAATAATGCGGCCTTTTTGATAGGATTCTAACCCGTTAAAAGTGCGGATAAAGGTGGATTTTCCCGAACCAGACGGTCCCATAATCACGACAACTTCCTGTTTATTAACGGTGAGATTGACTCCCCGCAAAGCATGAAAGCGGTTATCGTACCATTTTTCCACAGCTTCGGCAATTATAATCGGTTCACTGTTGTGAGAGTCCATATTTTTGAGAGTTTATTGATTATCTGTATCGGGAAACCACTGTTTCTCAAGAATTTGTGTCAGAGAGTAGGGACAAATTATCGGTAAATTTTTTAATCCTGTCTTTTTTTCGGCAATTAAGCGAGCGTTTTCATAGATATTCCCTAACTCTAGTTCTAGAAATTTAGTTAAATTGGTGGTGAGCTTATCTTCTAATTGTACTCGAAAAGTGATAATCTCTGCTGCCCAATAATTACTATTTCTTGCTCTTTCTGTTGTCCAAAATTGATAGAGTAGGAGATGGATTATTATTGGTAAACTTAAACTTTTAACAGCAGTTTTTTCGCTTCGTCCCAAAGCTGCCAACTCCTCGATTAAATGTTCGTAATCTAACTGATCTAACTGACGATTTTTTAATAACTCGATCGTCTCACTTAACCAGCGATCGTACTCCCGTTCATAAAGCTGTTCTAAAGCAAGCATTGTCTTTGATCAAATGGCGACATTATTAAAAATAACCCGTCCCTAGGAATGATAGCATAAAAGATGCAGTTGATTAGTGTAAATATTTTTTATTTAGTTTTAAACGGAGATATTTCCGCATAATTAACTGATTTTATCGAATTTATTCATATTTACACCGAATATAGCGTTTCTGATTCACAAGAGGTACATTGCCGATCCTGAGCAGCTTAATAAGCAAAGGTTTAAGTGTGCCGCACATATGCGAGAACCGCTATAAACACCTGAATTGATTGAGGCAATAATCCTGACTTTACCCGAAGAAGTTGATTAAATTAAAACTTCAATACATTTGAGGAGATAACTTAGTTTTTTGTCACCCTTTTCAGCTAAACTAAGTTTATGACTAAAAGCCTAGAAAACATTACCATTCACCAGTTTAGAGGACTGCGAGAGCTTGAGCTAAAGAATCTCGGACAGATTAACCTGCTTGTGGGAATTAATAATTCGGGAAAAACCAGCGTTCTCGAAGCGTTATCTATTTATTGTCATCCCCTAGATCTAAAAGTTTGGCTAAATACTGCTAGACAAAGAGAACAAGAGTACAGGTTTTCTCGGACTCCTTATCTAGATTCCCTACAGTGGTTATTTACCCACGATGCAATGATTGAGCAAGAACAACTTAATCACGGGGTTATATCAATCACAGGAAATGGCTCCTTTAAAGTTCAGAAAATCGAGGCAATTTATGAAGAACTCGAAGGAATTATTTTAACTGACAGTCCCGAAGACAAGCTTAATCCTAATGAGATAATTAGCGAAGAAAACGAAGATTTAATCGATAATAATGAAGATTTATGGGAAACAAGAAAAGGTATAAATTTATCGATAACAGTATTTCTGGCTCAAGAACAACTAATAAGTTTAATTAATTATCCCCAAAATCCCCTGAAAGAAAACTATCAACTTTGGGAAAATAGCCCTCTCTCTAGACTATCGGGAAAAAAAGAACCTAGCTTACTAACTTCTCTGGTTAGTCCCGCTTCTCATCGTTCTGATATTGGTCAATTTCGATTACTTTCAGAAGTGAGATTTGCCAATTTCAAAACAGATGTTATCGATTTACTGCGTCAAATGGACAGTAATATTTCTGATTTAGAAATTCTCTTACCTCCTCATTCTTTATCTTCCAGATTTAACATTTATATTCAACACGAAAAATTGGGACTTGTACCCGTTAGTACCTTTGGTGACGGGGTGCGTCGCTTACTTCATATTGCCCTCAAACTTGCCAGTGTTAAAGGTGGAATTTTATTCATTGATGAATTAGAATCAGCTATTCATACAGAGGCACTGCAAAGTTCTTTTAATTGGTTAGTTAAATGGTGTCAAAAAATGAATGTACAACTGTTTGCTACTACCCACAGTCTAGAAGCTGTTGATGCTCTTTTAGAAGTCACCGAACCAGAATCAGATTTAGTGCTTTATCGTCTCGAACCAAAGGAAAATTATACTAGAGTAGTTAGACATGATTGGACTCGATTAAAAAGCTTACGAGAAGACTTAGGACAGGAGGTTCGTTGGTGAGTCGAGAACATATATTGATTGGAGTGGAAGGTAATCATGATCAAGCTTTTCTGGTGAAAGTTATGTGTAAACTTCTGGGGTTTTCTAAATGTGAAGAACTCTCAAATCTAGAACCAATTTGGAAAAAATTTATTCCGAAATATCCTCCTCCTAAAACTGGAAAACTTTACATCAGACTCGATATGCCATCTATTCTTTATACTGAGACTTTATCCGTGGCAATTTATGCCGGGGGTGGCAGTGAATTAATTAAAAATTTAACCAATAAACTTGCCGATATGGATTATAACAATGAATTATCAGCTTTTGCCGTTATTGCCGATGCGGATAAAGATAACCCGGCAGAAGTTGCTCGTAAATATCATCAGGGTTTTCGGGAATATTTTCCCGACTTTCCCAGGGTAGTAGCTGCCACGGGAACTATTCAAGAAAATAAACCAAGAGTCGGATTATACATACTGCCTAATAATGTTGATCAAGGTGTCTTAGATACCCTACTTTGTGATTGTGGAAAAATCGCCTATCCTGAATATATGAAGAGGGCAAAAGCATATATTCAACAGTTTTCTGAGGAGGAAATTAGTCAAATTGGCTGGAAACCTTTTGATAAAGAAAAAGCCACTATTGCCGCCATTGCTAGTATTCTTAAACCGGGAAAAACCAACACCGCAACTATTTCTGATGATCGGTGGATTAGCGAGCAAACTTTAACGCAAATACCATCACTACAAAATCTCTTAAATTTTCTAAAACAACTCCTCAAAATGGAGTCAATATAATTATATTGATCTGCTGAAAACTTGGAGAGTTACCAACTAGGAAGTTATGGTTAATAAGTGGTCAGGCAAAGGAGACAGTATATCCGAACATTATAATAAAAGTTTTCTCTCAAGTTAAGGTCAAACAATTCTAGCTGGGAGTTATCGAAGTGTAATTAAGCTTGACAAACTCAAATTAAGGTGTTACCATATTGGGCATGATTTGTGCAGATGTTAAAATTTTTGTTGTGCGGTAGTCTATGAATTTAACAAATTTACCAATGTCTCTTGATGAGGTGCCTTTACCTAGTTCTTTGCCGCCAGTTATTTTAACAGTTTTTACTCGTCCCGCTCTACTCAAGGAAGTTTTAAAGGGTTTAACCCAAAAGATTCTATCTGCGTCGCCTAGAATTTGTGAAGCTATTTATGGCTAACTCCCCCTTGAGTTTGAAAATATCTCGCCGTCGCCTAGGTTTATAGTTTAGTAGATACTCAATAAAAAATATGAATAGCTCTAGAAAATTTCTGATTTGTAAAGGTTCCTCTGGCATGGGAAACCGAATTCTGGCCGCCTGTGGTGCAATAATCTATAGTGAAATTAGTAATCGCCAGTTAGTTATTGATTGGCGGGATAATACTTATTGTCATGACGATATCAACTCCTTCCCTCTATTTTTTAACTGTCCAAAGACAAGTTCAGTAGAATCTATACCTGATAGCAAGTCTGTCTATCCTGAGATATGGATTGATAACTTAGATCAATCTTTTGGTGGACTAAGAAAAGATTTAAGGATTTCGGATCAATCTATGTCGGTTGAATTATCTAGAACAAATTATGAGAGTGAGATTCTGGTTTTCTGTGCCTATACTCATAAAATCAACCAGATGAGACAACTTTTTCATGGGAAGTTCGATTACTTGGCAAAAATGGATGATCGTACTATTATCAAACAGGTATTAAACTCTCATCTAAGCCTGAAACCTGAAATTGTTCAGTCTATCGAAGATTTTAAATCATCTCACTTTGGAGTGAATACCCTAGGCGTTCATGTCAGATACACAGACATGAAGATTCCTTTAGATAAGCTAATTACTAATACTAAAAAAATCAACAAAAACAATAAATTTAACAGCATTTTCTTGGCTACAGATTCTCAAGAAGTTGTTGAAAAATTTCAAGAGGAGTTCCAAAATATTATCACCACAACAAAATGGTTTCCACCATCGGGAGAAAGAATGCACCAGAACTGGGATCAATGTCCTGATCGCGTTCAAAATGGCATAGAAGCATTAATGGATATGTATTTGTTAGCCAGTTGTGATGATTTGATTTTTTCTTCACAGTCCTCCTTTGGTTTAGTGGCATCAATCCTAAGTAAAGCGAGGAAACAACATCTCCACGATGTGAATTCTTCTTCATTCATTGAAAAAGTAAAAGCGAAAATTAGAGGTATTGCCAAATAGTTTGTACGAGCAATTAACCCGAACCAACCTTAATGATGTCTATGCTATGGCAAACTTGGGGAGTTACCAACTAATGCTTAATTCTCTCAATCGCATTTTCTCGCCTTTAGTATCTAGCGTTTTGCTTACCATAATTATCTCCAGTTGTCAAGGAACAAATGTATTAACTTCGGCAAATAATTCCCAGACCAATCAATGGCAAAAAGTGACCGTAATCGAGGGTTTAGAGCATCCTTGGTCGATGGTTTGGCTACCTAACGGGGAAATCCTCATCACAGAGCGCCCCGGTCGTTTAAGAGTGGTTAGAGAGGACAAATTAGACCCGAAAGCCATCGCTGGAGTTCCCGAAGTTTTTGCCGTCGGACAAGGAGGATTGCTCGATGTGGCAATTCATCCCCAATTTGCCCAAAATCGCTGGATTTATCTAACTTATGCCCACGGAGACCAGGAGGCTAATCGTACCCGCGTCGCTCGTGCGGTTTATGATGGTACAAGTTTGCGAGATGTGCGGGTTATTTTTGAAGTTTCCCAGGCAAAAACCGGCTCTCAACACTTCGGTTCGCGGTTATTATGGCTACCGGATGGCACTTTATTGGTAGCGATTGGAGACGGGGGTAATCCTCCCCTACAATTAGCGGGAGATTTAATTAGAAAACAAGCACAAAATCTGCAAAGTCATTTAGGTAAAATTATCCGCATCAATGACGATGGTTCTCTACCGAAAGATAATCCTTTTGCGGATTCTAAAATTTGGAGTTATGGTCATCGGAATATTCAAGGAATCAGCTTTGATCCGATGACTCAACGAGTCTGGGCAACAGAACACGGAGCAAAAGGAGGGGATGAATTAAATTTAATTGAAAAAGGTAAAAATTATGGCTGGCCAGTGGTTTCTGCCAGTCAAGAGTACGGCACTAACACCCCCGTTTCCCGCGAAGAATCTCGCCCCGGTCTGATTGATCCCAAAACAATTTGGACACCTGCGATCGCTCCTTCGGGATTGGTCTTTTATACCGGTAATCGCTTTCCTAATTGGCAGGGAAATTTATTCGCCGGTGGTTTAGTTTCCAGGCATATTCGTCGTCTGGAAGTGGATAAATCGGGTGAAATTATCAATCAAGAAGCGATTCCCATCGGTCAGAGGGTGCGGGATGTGCGTCAAAGTCCCGACGGATTTTTATACCTGCTCACCGATGAAGGTAACGGTCAATTAATTCGCCTTGAACCGGCATCTCATAGCAATTCTCGCTCATAAAAATTACACATCAAATTATCGAATTTAAGTCCCCTTTTTTAAGAGGGATTGAGGGAGAGCAAATTGGGTGCATCTCATTTTTGTCAATCTACTAAGTTGGGATTTTTAAGGGAAAACTCTCTGCTAAAATTGGGCGTTACTGCCGATTTTATCACTCAATCTTTCCTACGGATCGGCGTACTGCTACCGGGTGCCTTCGGCATGGCACTGATAACCTAAGCCGCATAACGCCAAAGTTATGCCCAGAGCCCTCATAGCCTGTATTCTTCATGAAGATTTGGGAAAATACTCAAAAGCCTTGCTAGGAAAATCATTCAGGGATCTAGCTAAAAAACAGACTGTTTTTTGAGACCCTCTCATAATCAGGGTTTTGGCAATTGGTGAATAATTCAGGATAGATTCTTCTCCTCCAGCGATCGCCTACCCCCCTTAATTATAAAGATTTGTTTAGCTTGACCAGAGGTTGATAGTGCATAGGCTAGGATGAATCTTAAATGGATTCAAAATGAATTTTAAATGAATTCAAGATGAGCCAGTCTGGTGAACTGTCGTATTTTAATCATGGAGTTGCCATTTTGTGAGTAAGAAATGGTTCGCAGATAACAGTTTGTCGATCGGGCGGACTCCTCTAGTGCGCCTTAATCGAATCGTTGGCAACAGTCACGCCACGGTTCTGGCCAAGATTGAAGGTCGCAATCCGGCCTATTCGGTCAAATGTCGTATTGGTGCGGCCATGATCTGGGATGCAGAACAACGGGGACTATTGGGGCCGGGCAAAGAACTGGTGGAACCTACCAGTGGCAATACAGGCATTGCCCTAGCCTTTGTAGCCGCCGCTAAGGGGATTCCCCTCACCCTGACCATGCCTGAAACCATGAGCTTGGAGCGGCGCAAACTGTTGCTCGCCTATGGAGCCAATCTGGTGTTAACAGAAGGGACTAAAGGCATGACCGGAGCAGTGGCAAAGGCAGAAGAAATTGCCGCATCTAATCCCGATCGCTATGTGTTGTTGCAACAGTTCCGCAATGCTGCCAATCCCCGCATCCACGAGGAGACCACCGGCCCCGAAATTTGGCAGGACACAGAGGGGGCGATCGATATTCTCGTGTCGGGTGTGGGAACGGGCGGAACCATTACGGGAGTTTCGCGCTATATCAAAAAAACCCAAGGAAAACCGATTTTATCGGTAGCGGTGGAGCCAGAAGCCAGCCCCATACTATCCCAAGCCCGGGCAGGTCAGCCCTTAAAGTCTGGCCCTCACAAAATTCAGGGCATTGGGGCGGGGTTTATTCCCGAAGTTCTGGATTTATCCCTCGTGGATGGGATTGAAACCGTTGCCAACGAAGAGGCCATTCTTTATGCCCAACGGTTGGCCAAGGAAGAAGGGATTATCTCTGGCATTTCCTGCGGTGCCGCCGTCGCCGTCGCCGCTCGCTTGGCACAACAACCCGAACACCAAGGCAAAACCATTGTCGTGATTTTGCCAGATTCCGGAGAACGGTACTTGAGTTCCATCCTGTTCCAAGGGGTATTTAATGAGCAAGGGTTAGTGGCTTGACATCCTCGCCGCCCTAAAAGTGCGGCGATTCCTAAACCTCACGATTTAAGTTTCTGCTTCCACCACCGTCGCATACCACAGTTAAAAAACCATGTACTGTCTTACACAG
>VYLR01000125.1_pt1 | contig 45549 bp, 32 predicted proteins | sample 5114291 | NCBI WGS metagenome assembly VYLR01 (sample SAMN12291774, study PRJNA351875) | freshwater metagenome | isolation source: freshwater lake | place: USA: Michigan, Lansing Lake | collected 2013-08-14 | reverse complement strand
CTACTATCTTAGAAGAGCTACTAAAATTAGCAGCTACCGCTAATTCTCTCGCAGAATTTAGGCAGTCTTTGGCAAGAATCCAATAATCTTATCCTAATATCTAGAAAACGGGTTTCTCAAAGAAACCCGTTTTCTTGGAATAAATGTTAATTTCTGTTACAGGGGTCTTGAAAAATTGGCCATTGTTGAGCTAAAACTGTTAGCAATAAACCTCTGCTGTTAATGTCATGACTTCTTCTCTTTTGCCGATTCTTCCTGCTGTTGACGATGTTTTGTTTAATTTCGCTCAATCTGATGGCTTTTGGGCGAATTTAGAAACCGCTTTTGGCACAAGTTATGATGTGGTTAAAGCGACAGAATTACGACAGCAGTGGCAAAGCCGAGATTTTAGTCAACTTCCTGAGATTGAGGTTGTCAACAGCAGTGTTTTAGGTAGTGCAAATGGCGCTTATGGGATTAGCACCAATAAGATATATCTATCTGAAAGCTTTTTTGCTTCTGCTAGTTTAGATGCTTTGGTTGCGGTGATGTTGGAAGAAATTGGGCATTTTGTGGATGCTCAAATTAATAGGGTGGATACGGTGGGGGATGAGGGAGAATTATTTTCTCATCTGGTGAGAGGGGTTAATTTAACTGAGGCTGAGTTAACTTATATTCAAACAGAAGATGATCATGATGGAAGTGCCACTATTGGGAGTGGTTTATCTTTGCGGGATGCTGTTACAATTGCTAATAAAAGTCCTAATACTCCCTATATTATTAAGCTGAAATCAGGAACGACTTATGAATTGACTTATGTTAATAATACGACAACAGGCGATCGCAGTTTGAATACGAATGGTACGATTACCATTGAAACTGATGGAACAGCACTAGCTTCTATTATTAATAATGCTAGTCCTATCCCTGGGCAGAATGATAATAATTCTATTATAAATAACTCTAGTCAACTTGGAGTTATATTAAATAATCTCTATATCAGCAACAAAGCAGGAAAGGGAATTTACAACAACTACCTGGGAACATTAACATTAACCAACAATACAATAACAGGTAATAAGGCTACTTTTTATGGAGGGGGAATTGACAACAGGGGAACATTAACATTAACCAACAGTACAATATCTGATAATACGGCTAATAATGGTTATGGAGGGGGAATTTTCAACAGCGGGGGAACCTTAACATTAACCAACAATACAATAACAGGTAATACGGCTTTTTATGGAGGGGGAATTTACAACGCGGGAACATTAACATTAACCAACAATACAATATCTGATAATACGGCTAATTTGTATGGAGGGGGAATTTACAACTACCAGTGGGGAACATTAACATTAACCAACAATACAATAACAGGTAATAAGGCTGACTTAGGAGGAGGGGGAATTTTCAACAACTACCTGGGAACATTAACATTAACCGACAGTACAATAACAGGTAATACGACTAATAATACGGTTTATGGTTATGGAGGGGGAATTTACAACGCGGGAACATCAACATTGACCAACAGTACAATATCTGGTAATACGGCTAATTTTTCTGGAGGGGGAATTTTCAACTACCTGGGAACATTAACATTAACCGACAGTACAATAACAGGTAATACGACTAATAATACGGTTTATGGTTATGGAGGGGGAATTTACAACAACATGCTATCAACATTATTGTTGACCAACAGTACAATATCTGGTAATACAGCTGATTATGGAGGGGGAATTTACAACTGGGGAACATCAACATTAACGAATAACATTCTTACTAACAATAATGCCAACGTAGGTGGTGGTATTTACAATTCGGGTACATGGAGTTCAAATAGTACTATTAGTGGAAATACTGCGAACCAAGTTTGGTATATAGACAAAAACGGAAAATCTACTCTATTCAACACCGAAATTCAAGATCCAAAATATCCAAATATATTTGATATTGGCACTTACACAGCACTCCCACCCACTCCTAATTCTCCACCTAAACCAACGATATCAGTCAGTAATGCGTGGGTCGATGTTCCCGCAGGGACTAATCAAACAAAAGTGCTTAAATTCGAGGTTAAACTATCCTCAGCCTATGATAAACCGATAACCGTTGATTACTATACCCTTGATGGAAGTGCCAATTCAATAGACCCTAACCAATTAAAAGATTTTAACAATGTTGTCAAACAAACCCTCTCCTTTTTCCCAGGACAAACCAGCAAACAAATAGAAATTACTGTTTTAGGAAGTGCGCCTCCTACCGACCAAACCTTTGAAATTTTGGCCAAAGATACCGCTTATCGTAATTGGACAGATACGGACAAAGGCAAAGAAGTAGATAAGATCTATGACTATAGTGACCTGGGTTACGAAGGCTATCGTATCAATAAAGTTTTCAAAGATTCTAGCACAGGATTTGATGCTTTTGGTTTAACTTCTGATGAAAAATTCTTTCTGGTTTTAGCCAATCCCCTTAATGCCAATGAATTTACATCCAATAGCAATAACTTACTGCAAGATATTGCCAATACTTCAGGCGGTAACAATACCGCCGCCTATACTGCTGGACAGAATCTAATCAACCAACTCACCAGCGCAAATCAATCCTATACCTTCACTGATGGCACAATTTATGACCTTGCTAAACCTCCTGTTTTAGCGATTCGGGGTACTGAATTCTCATCTGGTAAAGATTTATTAAGTGATACTGAAACCGAAGGAGTTGGCTATAATCAATTTAATAACAATAAAGCCGCAGTCAATCAATGGCTTTCAGAAGTAACCAATCCTCTAAGCGGATTGACTCTAAAACCTAATATTACAGGACATAGTTTAGGCGGTGCATTAAGTCAGTGGGTAGGGGGTAGTTATACAGGACAACTCGGAAAGATTGTTACTTTCAATAGTCCGGGTATTTCCCAACAACCCGGCATTAATTTTAACGCTACTAATAACTTAGGTGTCACTCATTACATAACCTCGGCCGATGTGGTTAGCATTGCAGGTTCAACATACCTAAATGGACTCTGGAACTTAGACAAATATTCCAAACTAACATCTGCAATTACTTTTGAAAAACATTCAGTTCCCGTCTTAAATCAAACTATTACAAGAACTAATTTGTCAAAGCCGACAGATTTAACCCAGAAAGTTGCCAACGGAAATACCACTGATTTAAGTGATTCCTTGTTTACATATTTTCCTGATGCTGATTATTTTGCTCTTCAAGCAGCCGTTACTCTAATAAGTCCAATTCTGGGTGCAGCTTTAACTTTTCGTGGAACCGTTGAACTGAATCGAAAAGCAATCGGAATTGCCATTGATAGTATTGGAAATATATCCGATGCAGTAAAATCCGCTTACAATGCAGCTAAATCTTGGACTTCAGATGCGTGGGATGCGATTATTGGACAGTCTAAAAAGATTCGGTTCTTCGTTTTGATTAGTTCGCTCTAGACAAAAACAATTGACAAAAATCGCCAAATGCCTTTCTATATAAGGGTTCCATCCCTTATACCCCCCGTCCATTGCATAACACAAACCGAAGAACCAAAGATTCTTGGTTTATCTCCATCAACTGCAAATCAAAGCAATTCAACGCTAAAGCTTGCATCATCTTTTCTCGACACAAATAGCTATGAAATAGCAACAACAGCTACAGCATCACAGACAATTGATAACTTTTGGAGTGCCATACCTAACTGGGGAGATAACGCTTGGCAAGCTACAACTAAATGGTCAGGAGATGCTTGGAAAAGTATTGATGAATGGACACCCCAAACTTGGCAAGCAACAACAACCTGGACAGCAGCCGATTGGGATAAACCATTCTTTACTATCTCAAATCCGACAATTGTAGAAAACAATTCAGGAACAAACAACCTGATATTTAAAGTTACATTGTCAACCACAAGTACCCAAACAATTACCGTAAATTATGCCACTGCTAATAACACAGCAACAGCAGGAAGCGACTATACAGCCAAAACAGGGACTCTCACCTTTACACCTGGACAAATCAGCCAAGATATTATGATTTCCGTCAATGGTGATACTGCAATTGAACCGGATGAGACTTTCTTGATTAACCTTTCTAATCCTAGCAATGCGCTGATTACAGATAATCAAGGATTAGGAACAATTACTAATGATGATGGTGATAATACCAGTGTCACTCTTGCGGTTTCTCCCGCAAGTGTTACCGAAGACGGGACAACCAACTTGGTTTACACTTTTACCCGTAGCGGTTCCACAACTAATGCTTTAACAGTCAATTACACCCTCGGAGGGACAGCTACCCTCAATACCGACTACACTCGTACAGGGACTACCAATACAGTCACCTTCGCTGCTAATTCATCCACTGCTACCGTAACAGTTGACCCCACTGCTGACACTACAGTTGAAAATAACGAAACCGTCGCTTTAACTCTTGCTTCAGGTACTGGTTATACAGTGGGGACCGCCACCGCAGTGACGGGGACAATTACTAATGACGATTTCTCCAAACTCTCCATCAATAATATCACCGTAGTGGAAGGTAAAGATAATAATGCCATCCTCACCGTCACAGTTGATAATCCCAATCCGCAACCAATTACCTTCAACTATACCACTGCACCGATTAATGCTACCGCCAATGTAGATTACACTAGCAAAACCGGAACTATCACCATTGCACCCAATACTTCCACCGCTACTATTAGCATTCCCATCCTCAATGATAACCTCAACGAAGCCGATGAAGTCTTCACCGTCACCCTCTCCAATCCGGTTAATGCTACCATCAATCCCGAAGGAGGAATAGGAGAAGTTATCATTACTGATACCTGGCAAAGCAGTCTCACTCGCACCTTACCCAACAATGTCGAAAACCTCAGACTAATTGGCAGTAATAATATTAACGGTACAGGTAACGCTGGTAACAATAATATCACCGGAAATAGTGGCAATAATCAAATCAATGGAGGTGCGGGAATTGATAATTTAACCGGTGGTTTAGGTGCAGATACTTTCATCTTCCAATTTGGCCAATCTACCATATCAACAAGCGATCGTATCACAGATTTTGCCATCAATAGTGATAAAATCGACTTATTAACTCAAGGTGGACTACCCATGAATGCGCCTAGTAGTTTCAGTCGTGCTGCTGATAGCACTGTCAGCACTTTAGACAATTTAATCAATCAAGTATTTACTGATGCCAATGGAGCCACTACAGGTAATCAAGAATTAGCGGTTAATAGTGCCGCCTTAGTGCAAGTAACAACTGGTGCAATAGCTGGAACTTACCTCGTTATTAATGATAGCACGGCTGGCTTCCAATCCAGCAATGATTTATTAATAAATATCACTGGATTTACTGGTGCTTTGCCAGCTTTAGGGAACATTCCAGTGAGTAATTTCTTTATCTAAGTGTCTAAGCTCTCCTTCTAAGTCACCTAGAAAACGGGTTTCTCGGAGAAACCCGTTTTCTGGACTTTAAGACAAAAAAACGTTTCGCTGGCAAACTCTATAAAGAACGTAGGTTGGTTTGAAGCATGAAACCCAACGCCTGCTCATGTTAAGCTTTTCACGACTACTTATAGTTAATCATGTATTTCTGGCAATTTCGTGTTTATCAGCGTCCTTTGCTGCATCCCCTACAAACCCATCACGGACTATGGGAAATTAGGGAAGGAATTATTATTCGCTTAGAAGCGGAAGATGGACGTATAGGATGGGGAGAAATTGCTCCTTTACCTGAATTTGGTTCAGAAACATTATCGGCCGCAATATTATTCTGTCAAAGTCTCGAAAATCCCCTATCAATAAATTCAATTTTTTCTATTCCTGAACAATTTCCCGCTTGTCAATTTGCCTTTGAATCAGCTTTAGAAGATTTAAGTATAGAGAATCAATTAAGAGAATTAGAACCGAAAAACTATAGTTATTTATTACCCACTGGTACGGCAGTATTTCCCTGTCTGGATGATATTTTAGCCGCTAATCAAACTAATACTTATAAATGGAAAATTGCAGTTAATTCTCTCAAGCAGGAGTTAAACTTATTTGAAAAATTAATTGACCGATTACCCAGGGAAATTAAATTGCGTTTAGATGCCAATGGGGGATTAAGTATTGCTGACAGTAAAATCTGGTTAAAAATTGCCGATGAATGTCAAATAATTGAATTTATCGAACAACCTTTACCCCCGTCTCAATGGTTAGAAATGTTGCAATTAAGTCAAGATTTTACCACAGGAATTGCTTTAGATGAATCGGTGGCCAATCTTCGACAAATAGAGGAATGTTATCAACGGGGATGGCGAGGAATTTTTGTGATTAAACCTGCTATTACCGGTTCAATACAAGGGTTAAGAAATCTCTGGAAAAAATATCCCTTAGATTTAGTATTTTCCTCCGTTTTAGAAACTAATATCGGCAGAAAATCCGCTCTACGTCTAGCACAAGAATACCCCAAAAAGGAGCGAGCTTTAGGTTTTGGTGTGCAACAATGGTTTAATGATAGTGACCCCGATTGGTTAGAAAAACTGTGGACGACATCAGCGAACAATTAGCATATCTCAGTCAAAAAGATTGGTTATATGGATACAATAGCCAGAAATTTTATCAATTATATCAGTCCTATTCTCGGCAATTTATCGCCGCAGATAATCCTCGATTAACTATGCTTCTTTCCGAAGGCAATCCCCTTAAATTCTTAGCTATATTCTTGGCTGCCGTCAGTGCCAAAAGTTGCCTATTTCTAGCTAATCCTGACTGGAAAACTAACGAATGGCAACAGGTTTTCTCTCTGATGCAACCCGATTATATTTTTGGTGAAAATATCGAGGTTTTTAACCATAATTTCCCTCCCGTCAATCCTTTGACTAATTCTCTGATGATACCCACGGGAGGAACATCGGGAAAAATTCGCTTTGCTATCCATAACTGGTTAACTTTAAATGCTTCTGTTAAAGGTTTCTCTGAATATTTTCAAGTCAAGCAGGTTAACTCTTTTTGCCTATTGCCTTTATATCATGTTAGTGGTTTAATGCAGTTTCTCAGAAGTTTTTTAACAGGGGGAGATTTTGCTGTTATTCCTTACCATAAAATTAAACAAAAGCGCATAAATAATCTCAATCTTCAAGATTATTTTATCTCCTTAGTCCCCAGTCAATTACAATTCTTTCTAGAAAATGATCCTCGCTGGTTAGCCAATTTTAAAACAGTTTTACTAGGAGGTTCCCCTGCATGGCCATCTTTACTAGAAAAAGCTAGAGAATATAATATTTCTCTGTCTCCCACCTATGGAATGACGGAAACTGCCTCACAAATTGTCACTCTTAAACCAGAAGATTTTCGACGAGGAAATAATAGTAATGGACAGCTATTACCCCATGCTCAGATAAAAATTAATCCCGATAACCAGAAAATTATTATTGAAGCGAAATCTTTATTTTTAGGCTATTATCCCCATCTTAATCAAGTAAGCTATTTCGAGACCGATGACTTAGGTTACTTGGATGAAAGTGGTTATTTATATATCATTGGTCGGGATAGTCAAAAAATAATTACTGGAGGAGAAAATGTGTATCCTTTTGAGGTAGAAACTGTCATTAGACAAACTAATTTAGTTAAAGATGTGGTGGTTTTAGGGGTGCCAGATTCTCGATGGGGACAGGTAATTGTCGCTTTTTATGTACCCGTTAATTCTCAGATATGCCAGACAATTATTCAATCCCAGATTAAAGATAAATTAGTCAATTATAAACTGCCGAAACATTGGATAAAATTACCAGAGATACCAAAAAGTCCTCAAGGTAAGATTAATCGAACTAATTTAATTAAATTAGCTAAAACTTTTTTTACACCGAGTCAAACTCTCGACGATACTTAACCAAACCTTGCACTCCTGTTAAAAATGCGGGTTTCCTAAAACCACCACTGCATCAATTCCTCTAGCGGCACATTCCCTTAGACTATATTGAGTTAAAAGAGAACCGATGCCCTTGCTTTGATAATCGGGTAAAATGGCTAGGGGTGCTAATCCCAGCAGATTTAAATTAGGTTTATCTTCCGACTCTAAAGACACTGGACTATAGAGAATATGACCGATAACTTTTTCTTCTTTTACAGCAACAAAAGACAAGACAGGGACATTATTTCTTAAAGCATTGACTAAATTGGCTTCATTTTCCCGGCCAAAAGCCAAGGGATTTACTCGGTATATGGCAGCAAAATCGCTGTTTTTTTCCCGACGAATTTCTGGTAATGGTAATCTCTGGCTCATTTTATTAATAAATGTTAAAAGTTGATAGCTATCTTGCTAAAGATTGACCGCTTAGGCAATAATATTAAGTTTATCATCCCCATTAAAGTAAAGAATGCTCAACGCTTTTATTTGGCTACCGATTATAGGGGCGATACTGATTGCCTACACGCCTCTAGAGGCGAAAAAAGTGCGAGGATTAGCTCTAACTCTTGCTGTCGTTCTCTTACTGCTTAATATTCTCCTTGGCTGGCAATTTGACCCTAGTAACCCGCAAATGCAGTTCACGGTTAACCTGCCTTGGATTAATTTCCTCGGTTTCAATTATGCCCTCGGGGTCGATGGCTTATCATTTTCATTACTTTTTCTTAACAGCATCTTGACAATAATTGCTCTTTATGCTAGTGGTACAGAGGTTAACCGGCCGAGATTTTACTATTCTCTGCTCTTGTTACTCAATGCTGGAGTAGCGGGGGCCTTTCTAGCGCAGGATTTACTGCTATTTTTCCTATTTTACGAATTAGAAATCGTTCCCCTTTACTTTCTCATTGCCATTTGGGGGGGTCAAAGACGCGGTTATGCGGGCATGAAATTTTTATTATACACGGCAATTTCTGGCTTTTTAGTGCTAATCTCTTTCCTCGGCTTAGTTTGGCTAACTGGTGCTAATAATTTCGCCTATAACCCCCTTTTATCGAACAATTTAGACGTTAAAACCCAATTACTGCTCCTCATCCCCCTTCTGATTGGATTAGCCATCAAAATCCCGATTTTTCCCTTTCATACTTGGCTACCGGATGCCCACGTCGAAGCATCTACCCCCGTTTCTGTGCTTTTAGCGGGAATATTACTCAAATTAGGAACCTATGGACTGCTGCGCTTTGGAGTCGGTTTATTTCTTGATGCTTGGGTAACTCTCGCCCCTTGGTTAGCAACGATAGCAGCTATCAGCGCCCTCTACGGGGCCAGTTGCGCTATTGCCCAAAAGGATATGAAAAAAGTAGTGGCCTATTCTTCCATTTCCCACATGGCCTATATTTTACTAGCGGCGGCGGCCACCACCAGATTAAGCATCACTGCGGCGATTTTGCAGATGATTAGTCACGGTTTAATTTCCGCTTTGTTATTTTTGTTGGTGGGAGTAGTGTATAAAAAAACTGGCAGCCGGGATGTGAATTATTTACGCGGTTTATTAAATCCGGAAAGAGGTTTACCAATCACGGGAATGTTAATGATTTTAGCGGCTATGGCCAGCGCTGGCATCCCCGGAATGGTAGGATTTATCGCCGAATTTTTAGTCTTTCGTGGCAGTTTCCCGATTTTCCCGATACAAACCCTCTTATGTTTGGTCGCTAGTGGTTTAACCGCAGTATATTTTCTCCTGATGATTAATCGGGTTTTCTTTGGTCGTTTAACCCCTGAATTATCGCGCATTCCTCGCAGTACCTGGCCCGAAAGATTCCCCGAAATTGCTTTGGCTTTATTTATTATTGTTTTGGGATTACAACCGAGTTGGATGATTCACTGGAGTGAAAACCAAGCATCAATGTTATTAACTGGGACGGCAATCAGTCAAAAGCAATCATAGAAACCTTTTCTGGTATTTTTAAAACCTAGACCGAAACTAACTTTTGGATAGGATGCACAACCTGCTATCCGTCAATTACTTAAGTTGTATTTTGAGCCAAAAGTATCAGCGACAATTCAGAAAAACTTCTACCAACCCGTTAATAATACTCTGAAAAATCAATTGATACCAATGAACAAAAAACCAGCGGATACTATTCTACAACAGTAGAATCAAGCAGGTTCTTATGTAATTGGTGAACAACAATTAGAGACTGTCCCTGAAGTTGTTAATCACTCCAGCAATTAATGGGACGAAATTATCGGCATGAATTACTTTTGTTTAATTCTTTTGAATGAGTAATTGCCCCCTAGATGAATTTCGGATTAGGTAGGGTGTGTTAGCGAAGGGGAATGCACCCCCCAAAAGCGAAGCGTAAACCCCAAAAATTAACTCAATCATCAAATATGAATAAGCAAATTACTGTCCGTTTCTCTATCATTATTTGGCTTAGTTTACTGGTGATTATTTTGTTAGCTAATCGCTATATTTTTACTGTGCCAATGTACGAAGATGGTGATGCGGCGGCCAACGCTTTACAAATTATTAATGCTAAAAGTTTTAACGAAATTTATGGCAATTATTCCCGTTGGCGTTTTTATCACCCTGGTCCATTTTTCTTTTATATGTATGCTTTCTCGGAAATTTTATTTTATGACCTTATTCCGATTTTTCCCGCTCCCCAAAACTCCCATATTTTTATGGGAATTGCTCTACAACTAGGATTTTTTGTCTGTGCGCTTCATATTACTGCTAATTATTTTCGGGCGACTTTTTTTCTGCCCTTAGCACTCTTTGGCGCTTTTATTCATTTTAGCCTAGTGAATCGAACCATACCGGGCAGCATTTTTCTAAGTATATGGCCTCCTCATGTACTTTTATTTCCCTTTCTTTGTTTTTTAGTCAGTTGTGCTTCTCTTGCTAGAGGAAAAATTCAACATTTACCCATAGCAGTTTTTTGTGGAAGCGCCCTAGTTCATGGTCATGTAGCGCAACCTTTATTCACAATAATAATCGGTTTAAGTTCCTATGGTCTATTTTTATTTAATCGCCCCAAATCCTCTGCTCAAAAGAATTTATGGGATGACAATATTTTTAAATATTGCCATATTTTTGCCTTGCTAATAATCGGCATATTTTTTCTACCAATTTTTCTAGATTTTCTCAAAGGAGAAGACAGCAATTTTGCTAATATACTTGACCATTTAGAGCGTTATCAAGCCCAAAAAACTTGGCTGCAGGGATTTTTGTACGTCGCTTCTTTCTTCAGCTATTTTGGTACTCAGCAAATTTTAATTTTACCCGATGCAGTAACGATTTTGGCTGAACGCTGGCCCTATTATCTAGTTTGGCTAACTATATTTATTTACATGGGATTTTCTCTGTATAAGCGGAAAAATGAACCTACTATAGATAGCAGCTTTGAAAGATACTTTTTGGGTATTGTAATTGCCGCCCTAATTTTATCAATAGTTTGGGCAAAAAGACAAGATGGGCAGATGTTTAACTTCAACGGGTTTTATATCTTTTCAATTCCTTACTGCATCCTGCTGATTTTTGCTAGTAGATTTGCTTCCCAGATAAAATTTTCCCTCAATCATTCCTTAAGACTAGCTATTATTGCTGGAACTCTAACCTCTTTTTTAGTTTTTACGTCAGGAGTGAACCGGGATAACATTCAAATAATGACACAAGTGAGTCAAGCTTTACAGTCTGATCCCAATGGTAATAATCCGAAAAAACTTCTTGTTAATAATGATAATTGGCCTATAGTAGTGAGTGTGGCTGTGGCCCTGAAAAGAGCAGATGTTCCTTTCTATGTTGAACCAAAATGGGGCTTTCTTTTTGGTGAAAAAAATGTCCTTAAAGAGGATAACCATCTTCCTTTATCTTTATGGTCAATTAGTGCTAGAAATAACCAAAATAAGGCAATTCCTTTTATTGCTAACACTTCCATAATAATCAATCCTATCCAAGATTGACTAACGCCTCCCCTTGAATATTTTCTCGATCGATCGGCTTTTGCGTACCCAAAATCCTTACAATGGGAGATAAAGATAGCCTGAAAAGTTGGAGAATATGAATTATCTCATTGCCGTGTTAGCTGATCGCATAGAAGCAGAAGAAGCTGCCGTTGCCCTGGAAAAAGCGGGAATTCCCCAATCTCAAGTGACCATTCTCGGTCGCGGCTATAAAAGTGCCGATGAGTTCGGTTTGATCGATCCCTTCCAACAAGCCAAAAAACGGGCTACTCTCATGGCTTTTTGGCTAATTCCCTTCGGTTTTGCCGGTGGCTACCTTTTTAACCTGATTACGGGATTGCATACCTTTGATTGGGCGGGAGAACCGGGGAATCATATCGTGGGCGGCATTGCTGGGGCGATTGGGGGGGCGATGGGCAGTATTTTCGTCGGTGGTGGCGTGGGTTTATCCTCTGGCAGTGGTGATGCACTTCCCTATCGTAATCGTCTCGGTGCGGGAAAATATATTATTGTCGTGCAGGGTTCTGAAAACCTGAAAAATCGAGCGACTCTTATCCTGCGTCAATTTAACCCCGAAAATCTGCAAGGATACGCCCTAGAACAGTGAACGGTTATTAGGAATAAGTTATCATTCATCTGATTTTTTCCTAAGAATTTTTGATTAATTACCACAAAACAATGTTACCAAGAGAAGAATTACTAAAGGGTGTCGAGAACCGCGAGGAGATAGCGAAAGTTATTGATAAAGCCGAACAAGCGATTAAGACTTGGGAAGTGACGGTGACAGACTTTCTTTCTCCCGCAGTTTTGGCGGAAGTAGAACGGGTTTTTCAGCGTTTAACTGATGTGTCAATGGAAAAATGGGGCGGTTATCCCCAAGCAGAAAGACAGCGCCTCGGTATTGCTAGAGTTGATTTACCTTTGGCAGTAACAGATATTCCCCTATCTGCCCTTGATATTGCCGGTAATTTTCTTTTTGATACCGCTAACCACCGGGATTTTTTAGGGGCGATGTTGGGGACGGGGATCGTCCGGGAAAAAGTCGGCGATATAATCGTTTTAGGTGAGCGAGGAGCGCAGGCGATTGTAGTGCCTGAATTGGCAGATTTTTTATCTGCTAATTTACTACAAGTGCGTTCGGTTCCCGTGAAAACTAGCCTGATTCCTTTGACGGAATTAAAAGTTAGACCACCGCAAAAAAAAGAAATTAATACGGTGGAAGCTTCCTTACGTTTAGATGCGATCGCATCGGCGGGTTTTGGCATTTCTCGCAGTAAAATGGCCGAAGCAATTAGCGCCGGGGATGTGCGAGTTAACTGGAAAGATATCAGCCAATCTAGTTATAACGTTAAAACCGGTGATTTGATTTCTTTTCGGGGAAAAGGTCGTCTAGAAGTGGGGGAGGTTACTATGACCAAAAAAGAGCGCTATCGTGTTCATTTAACTAGATTTATTTAGTTTTTTTCTGTGTCTATAATTTGTTATTGGACAGATTGATTGCCATGGCTGAGAATTTCGCCGTAATCGTGCAACTGTGTCAAGTTAGTCCCATCGGTAAACTATTACCGGGGGCGCTCTATGTTCATCGAGAAGCATTACAGCAACTGGATCCTATCCTCCAGAATTACGAACAACAAGCAAGAATTAATCAGCATTTATCTGAGGCAACAATAATTAAATTTAGCACCGATAAACAGAAAATATCCTATCTTTTTTATCCCGATTTTGATCGAGAACCTCACCCAGTTTTAACTAAAAGTTTAGTGGTAGATATGGGGACATTAATCTTAAGTGAATGGAATTATCAAAATGCTGATAATCCCCCTATTTTACACCGAAAAGAAACTTTTGTTACTAGGGACTATCCTCTTTATGAAGAATTCGAGCATCTCACAAAAATCGAGAGTGCTTTAGGACTTTTAAATAGTTCTTATCCCATCGGTACTAAACAGGAATGGCAACGGCTTTTAAGAAAGCATCACCTTGATTTTGCAGGAGATTATTTAGTTTGTAATCTAGAGGGACAAAGGGAAAAATCGATAATAATTGATCGCCATAAAGCCGCTCTTGTTCGCAAAACCCTTTCTCGTCCGGCAAGATTAGCATTAGCGGCGGGATTATTTCTTCCTGAAACCACTTTTTTTGATTACGGTTGTGGTTATGGAGGTGATATAGAACGCATAGCTGAACAGGGTTATCAAAGTGAAGGTTGGGATCCTTATTATCGTCCCGATAGTCCTTTAATTGAATCTGATATTGTTAATTTAGGCTATGTAATTAATGTTATTGAATCCGCCGAAGAACGGCAGGAAGCTTTATTAAAAGCTTGGCAATTAACCCGTCAAGTTTTAATTGTTTCGGCCCAGATTCTAATTGATGATAGCGAACGGGGTTTAATGGCTTATGAAGATGGAATTATAACCCGTCGTAATACTTTTCAAAAATACTATCAACAGGAAGAACTAAAACAGTATATTGATAGCAGTTTAGGGGTTGATTCTATTCCAATAACTTTGGGAATTTATCTAGTTTTTCGAGAGGAAGAAAAAGCCGAAACTTTTCGTTTATCCAGATGTCGTTCCCGCACTACCACTCCTAAAATTAAAACCCATCTCAAACGCTTTGAAGATTACGAAGATTTATTAACTCCCCTGATGGAATTTTATACCCAGCAGGGACGTTTACCCGTTGCGGGAGAATTATTACAAGAGGAAGAAATTAAGGCAGAATTTGGCACTTTTAGACGCGCTTTTCAAGTGATTCTACAAGTAACAGAAGGGGAAGAATGGGAGATAATTGCCGATAAAAGACGCGCCGATCTTTTACTTTATTTAGCTTTAAGTCAATTTAGCCACTGTCCGAAAGTACGGGAATTATCCCCCGCTACCCGTGCCGATTTTAAAGGTTTATTTGGCAGTTATCGCAATGCTTGCGCTTTAGCAGAAGAAGTGTTAATAAGTGCGGGAAATTTGGCAGCTATCGCTCGTACTTGTGAAAATAGTTCCTTAGGCAAACTTTCCCGTTATTCCCTAACTATTCATATTAGCGTTCTGGAAAAATTACCGATGTTATTACGCTTATATGAAGGTTGTGCTAGTCAAACTATCGGACGGTTAGAAAATGCTAACGTTGTTCGTTTATCCTTTCGTCAACCCAAAATTTCCTATCTCTATTACCCCAATTTTGATACAGAACTTCATCCGATTTTAGCTACTAGCATGGATGTATATTTAGGTTCGGCTGATTTTAGTTTTCGCGATTATCGGGATAGTCCTAATCCGCCAATTCTACACGAAAAAGAGCTTTTAGTAACGGCGGATTATCCCAACTATGATAAATTGCTTCGCTTAACTCAATTAGAAAAGGATTGGGGATTGTTAGAAGATCGAAAAGCGATCGAACGTTTACAGGGTTGGCAAAAATGTTTAGAGGAGCATTGTGCTACAATCAAAGGCTATCAGATTCTGTGGCGAAAAGATGCCGATCCCTATAAAGTTAGGGTTTTACGCGCTAAAATTAACGCCAGAAGAAATCAAAATAAGTCTTCCTGAGTAATTAAGTAAGATAGATGAGGTAATTAGTTTTATGATGACTACGATTCGGTTACAAGGATTAGAAGGTTTCGAGTTAAAAGCTAGTGATCCCGAACAAAGAATGTTAATTTCTGGGGTTAATTGGCAACAGTACGAAACCCTCTTAAAACATTTAGAAGATAGTTCCAGTTATCGCATTACTTATTTAGATGGAATGGTAGAAATTATGGCTCCTAGTCGTCGTCACGAAGTTAGCAAAAAAAACATCGGTAGATTGGTAGAAGTTTATTTAGAATATGCTGAAATTGATTTCTGGGGATTAGGTTCCACCACGTTGCGAAAACAGGAAAAGGAAGCGGGAAAAGAACCAGATGAATGTTTTTGTTTATTTACAGAAAAAGAGTTTCCTGATTTGGCGATCGAAATAATCTTAACCAGTGGCAGCCTGAAAGTTTTAGAAGTTTATCAAAGATTGGGAACTCAAGAGGTTTGGTTTTGGCAAGATAATCAGTTAAAAATTTATTCTTTGCAAGAGAATGGCGAATATATTTTAATCCCTAAAAGTGCTTTATTACCGGATTTAAATTTAGAATTATTATCCGAATACGTCAACCATCCTAATCCCCGTCTTGCTGTCAAAGAATTTCGCTTGCGTTTAACAGAAAATTCCCAGTTATCATAACTATTATCTTTCCATGAATTCTCAAGTAAAATTGAACCTATCTATCCTAGGTATATTTGTATTTTCTCTAGGAATAAGATTCTGGAATCTCAGTCAGTTTAATACTCTTGTTTTCGATGAAGTTTACTATGCTAAATACGGCAATGAATATCTAATCGGTAAAGAATTTTTCCAATCTCACCCACCGTTAAGTCAATATTTAATTGCTATTAGTATCTGGATTGGTTCTCATTTTCCTGCCGATCCTGAAACCATTAATAATTTAACGGGTTCCCTGCGCTCAACTTTTAGTTATCGCTGGTTAAATGCTTTCACTGGTTCTTTTATTCCCCTAATTATTGGGGGAATTGCTTATCAATTAACCCAGAGAAAAACTGTATTTTTAATCACAACTTTCCTCGCTAGTTTAGACGGATTATTTCTGGTGGAATCCCGTTATGCTCTCAATAATATTTACTTAATTTTATTCGGTTTGTCTGGACAATTATTTTTTTTATTAGCACTCCAGAAAAATTACCAACTCAATTGGCTATTATTATCGGGAGTTTCTTTCGGTTTAGCGGCAAATATTAAATGGAATGGCTTAGGATTTTTACTGGGAATATTTATTTTTATCGGTGTTGCTTGGTTAATAAAATTATTTAATCAAGAGCAGTCAAAAGATCATCTTTGGACAAAGGTAACTAACCTGAGATTAGAGGAGATTTTTATCGCATTAATTGTCTTTCCCCTAATTACCTATAGTCTGCTGTGGATACCGCATCTTCTCGTCAACCATCAATATAATTTTTGGCAAGTACATCAAGAAATTTGGTCATTTCATCAGAGAATCAAGGGTAATCAAGCTGATGTCCATCCCTATTGTTCTCCCTGGTATAGTTGGTTAGTAATGGGGCGACCTGTGGCTTATTATTTTAAGAGAGTAGGTGATAAAATTTATGATGTTCACGCGATGGGAAATCCGTTTTTGTGGTGGTTTTCTACGATAGCAATTTTAGTGGTTTTTAGTCGATTATTTAACCGAAAAGAGCGAGTAATTTCTGCCTATCTTATCTGTAACTATATTGCTAATCTGCTGCCCTGGTTAAAAATTAGTCGCTGTACCTTTCTCTATCATTATATGGCTGCCTATAGCTTCACTTGGATTGCTCTAGCTTGGCTCTTAGCCGATGGTTTAGAAAGTTCCAGTCCTATTGATAAAAATGGCTCGCGCTCGCTGATAATTTTGATAATTTTTGCTTTTATCCATTGGCTACCAATATATTTAGGCATTCCCCTGTCAGTGCGGGATTATTATCTAAGAATGATTTTTCCCAATTGGATTTAGGATGAAATTAGCACCAAAAACTGATACAATGAAATCATGATAAAAAGCGATCGCAGGAGTTATGGGTAAACAAAGAATCTTATCTGGTGTGCAACCAACTGGCAATTTACATTTAGGCAATTATCTCGGTGCGATCCGCAATTGGGTGGAGGGACAAAAAGACTACGATAATTTCTTTTGTGTGGTCGATTTACACGCGATCACCGTTCCCCATAATCCCGCCACTCTTGCGGAGGATACTTTAGCAATTGCCGCTCTATATTTAGCCTGCGGAATTGATTTAGAATATGCGACGATCTTTGTCCAATCCCACGTTAAAGCTCATACAGAATTAACTTGGTTATTGAATTGTATCACCCCTTTAAATTGGTTAACTGATATGATTCAATTTAAAGAAAAAGCGATTAAACAGGGGGAAAATGTTGGCACGGGTTTACTCGATTATCCCGTACTGATGGCTGCCGATATCCTACTCTACGATGCCGATAAAGTACCCGTGGGAGAAGATCAAAAACAACATTTAGAATTAACCCGCGATATAGCCGTTAGAATTAATCATCTTTTTGGGCAACCGCAACAACCAATTTTAAAACTTCCCGATCCGATGATCCGCAAGGAAGGAGCGCGGGTGATGAGTTTAACCGATGGCCGGAATAAAATGTCTAAATCCGATCCTTCTGAGATGAGTCGGATTAATATTCTCGATAGTCCCGATGTAATTGCCAAGAAAATTAAACGCTGTAAAACCGATCTAGTTAAGGGTTTAACTTTCGATGATCCGGAACGTCCCGAATGCCATAATTTATTAACTCTCTATAGCATTTTATCGGGAAAAAGTAAAGAGGTGGTTGCGGGAGAATGTGCCGATTTAGGTTGGGGACAATTTAAACCGATGTTAACAGAAGTCACCATAGAATCTCTGCAACCTATTCAGGAAAAATACGCCCAAATTAGAGATGATAAAGATTATTTAGCCACAGTTTTACGGCAAGGTCGTCTCAAAGCAGAAGCGGTAGCTAATCAAACTCTCGATCGAGTCAAAAATGCCATGGGTTATTTACCACCATTTTAGGGATAATTTTCGGGTGCATCTCATAATTATCAATCTACTCAGTTGAGATTTTTTAAGCAAAACTTTCTGCTTTATCAGTCAATCTTTAACTCTTGGTGGGGTTCTACCTCCCCCATCCAGGGTAAGGGAAGGAGAATGATTACAAAAGTTATTAAATTAAGCGCAACTCCAGTGATATTTTGGTAAAATAAGGACATAATTGAAACTATCAAAACACTTACCTGTCCTTTGAGATTATGGTTGTAGAGTCCCAGCGAAAACAAAAAAAACTATCGGAAGATGAGTCTCGTCCAATTGCCAATAAGGAACAAAACTCTTATCTAGCAGAGGGAATTGTTGATCATCAATCAACTCAGATTGCCCCTTCCTCCTTACTACAGCCATTTTCTCCAGAGTTAGAAAAAGATAGAGCCAAGAAATTTAATTTTCTTAAAGAAATTCTGATTAGTCATCTTGGTCAACCTTTTTACTCAGACAACGGCTTTATTCTTTATCAAGGAGATGCCACAGACTTTTTGTCTAAACTATCTCATAGTGACATAAAAATTGACCTCACTGTTACATCACCACCTTATAATATTGGCAAAGAATATGAACGAGTTCTTTCAATCAATGACTATGTTGATTGGTGTGCTAATTGGCTGCGGCAAATTTATCAGATTACTCAAGATAACGGTGCTTTGTGGCTAAATGTTGGTTATTTAGAAGTACCAGAAAAGGGATTATGTGTTCCGATTCCCTATCTTCTTTGGGATAAGTCTCCCTTTTATCTTTTACAAGAAATTGTCTGGAAATATGGGGCAGGTGTTTCTACAAAAAATCGTCTTAGTCCTCGCAATGAAAAATGGCTTTTTTATCTCAAAAATTGCCAAGAATATACTTTTAACTTAGATAATATTCGTGACCCTAACGTTAAGTATCCCAATCAAAAGAAAAATGGTAAATATCGTTGTAATCCCCTCGGTAAAAATCCTTCTGATGTGTGGGAAGTTCCTAAAGTCACTACAGGAGAAAAGCGCAGTTCTAAGGAAAGAACCGGACATCCTGCACAATTTCCTTTAGCAATTGTCGAGAGAATTATACAAGCTTCATCTAATCCCGTAGAAATAATTCTTGATCCCTTTGCTGGTTCTTGTTCCACGGGAATAGCAGCCTTGGGATTAGGAAGAATTTTTGTGGGTTTTGAAATTCGACAAGACTATTGCGAGATAGCTGCAGAGAGATTCAAAAGATTTAAAAAAGAAAGAAGCAATACTTATATTCAAGGATCATTATCCTAGATTTTTCGATACAAAGTGAGGAAAAAAAAACCTGCCCCTAATGCCGATGTTAACCAGAAAAGGGACAGATTGGCTCAATTGCATGAGATTATTTTGAGGGGCCAGACGGCATCAGGAATTACATCATACCCATGCCACCCATGCCGCCCATGCCGCCCATGCCGCCCATGCCGCCCATACCGCCCATATCGGGGGCTGCGGCTTCTTTAACGGGTTTTTCGACCACGAGGGCTTCCGTAGTTAAGACCATACCGGCGATAGAAGCGGCGTTTTGAACGGCTGACCGTACCACTTTAGCCGGATCGATAATTCCGGCGGCGATTAAGTCTTCGTACTTGCCGGTGAGGACATTGTAACCGATGCTAAAAGCGGTATCGCGCACACCTTCCACGATCACATCCCCTTCCACACCGGCGTTATTAGCTAACTGACGCAGGGGTGCTTCTAGGGCTTTAGCGACGATATCGGCGGCGACTTTTTCCTCATCGTTAGTGAGAGAAGCTTTGAAAGCCTTCACCTTAGAAGCCAGATGAATCAAGGTTGTACCACCGCCCGGGACGATACCTTCTTCCACGGCGGCTTTGGTGGCATTGAGGGCATCTTCGATGCGGAGTTTGCGATCCTTGAGTTCGGTTTCTGTGGCTGCCCCGACTTTAATCACGGCCACACCGCCGGCTAATTTAGCGATGCGTTCCTGTAATTTTTCCTTATCGAATTCGGAATCGGTTTCTTCTAACTGTTTTTTCAGTTGGGCGAGACGTTTCTGCACATCGGCCTTATTGCGGCTGTCCCCGGAGGCGACAATAATTGTATTGTCTTTTTCCAGGGTAATTTTTGCCGCTTGCCCTAGCAGATCGAGGCTAACGGTGTCAAGACTTAAGCCCACTTCTTCGGAAATCAGACGACCGCCGGTGAGGATGGCGATATCTTGTAAAACCGCCTTGCGACGTTCCCCAAAACTGGGGGCCTTGATGGCGACGACATTTAAGACTCCCCGGGCCTTGTTGACCACTAGAGTGGCTAAGGCTTCGCCGTCCACATCTTCGGCGATAATTAATAGGGGACGACCTTGACGGGCAACGGCTTCGAGGACGGGGACTAATTCAGCGATCGCACTGATTTTTTTATCGGTAATCAGGATCAGAGGGTTGTCGTACTCGACGATCTGTCTTTCCTGATCGGTGATGAAATAGGGAGAGATATAACCGCGATCGATCTGCATCCCTTCCACTACTTCTAATTCGGTGGTTAAGGATTTCGATTCTTCCACGGTGATTACGCCATCGGTGGTGACTTTTTCCATGGCGGCGGCGATCATTTTTCCCACTTCTTCATCGTTCCCGGAAGAAACGGTGGCCACTTGAGCGATCGCATCTCCAGCGATCGGTTTAGCGACGGCGGCGATTTCTTCCACCAGATAGGCGATGGTTTTGTCCAGTCCGCGTCTTAAGGCGACGGGATTGGCCCCGGCGGTAACGTTTTTCAGACCTTCTTTAATTAAAGCCTGGGCGATGATGGTGGCGGTAGTGGTGCCATCTCCCGCTAAATCTTTGGTTTTTGCCGCTACTTCCTGAATTAATCTCGCCCCGGTGTTTTCGAGGGGATCGGACAATTCGATTTCTTTGGCCACGGTGATGCCGTCATTAACGATCTGGGGGGCGCCGTATTTCTTTTCTAGCAAGACATTGCGTCCTTTCGGACCGAGGGTGATTTTTACCGCATCGGCCAAGGCGTTGACACCTCTTTCTAGGGCGCGACGGGATTCATCTTTAAAGGCAATGATTTTGGACATGGTATCGCTGTTGTAATAGGACTCCTTATAGTTAATTTAGCACTCTTAGGGCTTGAGTGCTAACCCCGGTGTGCGGTTATTGAGGAGATAACGATGTTGAGGAGATAACGGTGTTATGTCCCTACGGCAGACTGAATTGAGTTAAAAAAATAGTAAGGATTCAGGTGTCTCAAATGCAGTCACAGAGCGGCTTCTAAAATCTCAGAACTCGCTAAACTAACAGTTTTATTCTCAATAAGCACGAAAATTAAGGCTTTCAGCGTTTCTTAATGAGAATGAGCATTTGTCCATAATTCCCCTAAATGCTTACACAGCAAGGGGTTGACTGCTTTTTGTATGACCTGAATCCTTACAAAAAATAAAAATTTATCAAGATTTATTAATAATTGCGGAAAATCAATGATAACTATTGTAGCATCGGGAAGCTAACAGAATTTTAGCCCATTTTCGCCTTTTTTTTAGGAGAAGACAACCATGATTAATCTGAATCCTGCTATCGAACAAAAAATTAATCAATTTATTCTGGAAACCCAAAATAAATTTAGTCAGGATAAATCAGCTACCCTTGCTAGTTACCAAACAGAAGCGACAAATATCACTCAAGAGACTCAGAATTTAAGAGATGAACTTATTCAAAAACTAGGTGAATTAACTTTTTCAGACCCTTTACCTAGCAGAGAAGAATTAGAAAAACAAATAATAGCTCATACCGATCAGCTTGTGGAGACAATCCACCTTTTATCTACTGGCAAAATTTCAGAAACTCCTCTTGATACTTTAAGCCAAGAAACTGATAGTTTAGTTACAACAATTACGACTCTATTCGATGCTAATGCTAACGATGCAAACTGGCCAAAACTCAAGGAAAAGCTAACTGCTTGGCAAACAAAAGTTAAAGATACTTTGGTTAAATTTTCCACCACTGTGGAATTACAAAAGAAAAATGAGTCTTTGATTGCTGAACTGAAGGATAACTTATCTAAATATAGTTCAGTAGATGAACACTTTGAAAAGTTAGTTAAGGAATTTAAAGATAATTTTGCACAACTACAAGAAGCAAGTGTTTTATTTCAAACTTTAGACGATTTAATCAATGAAATTAAAGCTAGAGATGAGGCAATCAAACTAAATCAAAGAATTGACATTTTGCTGGAAAAAACTAAAGAACAAGTAGCGGGATTCCCTCCAGAATTAGACCGGGAAGTACAGGGAGAACTAGCCAAATTAATTAAAATACTAGGGATAGCGCAGGTAGAACTCATGAACATTTCAAAACCTTGTGATATCATGCAAGTAAAGGCGGTGGTAGATGCTGGAGAAATTGCGATTAAATCTTTAACAGGTCAACCTAATATTATTTTGGCACAAAAACTACGCTATGCCGCCAAAACAGGATTAAGAAAAATTCAGAACGGTTCTGGGTTTATTCCAGCAAACTTCAGAGATAATCTTTTCCATTCTGTCAAAATACCTACAAAAGTTTTAATTGGATTAGTGTTAGCTCTCCCTTTGAATTGGGGTATTATGAACTCCCCTCCCGTGAATGATTTGCTTATGTCTTTACCTCCAATCATAAATTCTAGTAACCAAAATACTGAGGGTCAAAGTAACCAAAATACTGAGGTCAAAGATGAAAATTTTAATTTTAAACTCTTGATATTGATATTGATGACAGGCACTTTAGGGGGAGCAGTTAGTCTTCTAATTCGTTTGCAAGATTTTGATGATCCCAAAAATCAAAAATATGACGATGACTTCTTGCCATTTGCAATTGGTTTAACCAAACCCATTTTAGGGGGAAGTTTCGCTTTCTTTATTCTGCTAATTCTTAACTCTAACATTTTTCCCATAGAAATTCGGCCTAGCACTAAAGGTACGGGTGATGACACCTATTTATATGGACTTTTGGCAATGGCTTTTGTGGCTGGATTTAGCGAACGTCTTGTTCCCGATTTAATTAGTCAAGTAGAGAAAAAAGTGACTGTAGAGGCTAGTTCCACTGGACAGGGACTACCTCGAGCGATTTTGATTGCTCCGCCTATCGAAAGTTTAGCATTAAATGGAAGCCAAGAATTTACCATTAACCCCGTTGGTAACTACACCATCACAATCTCACCGCCAGAAAGCGGTAAAATTGATAAAAATACCACTGATGCCAAATTTACCTACACTGCACCTGCACAAGGAAATGCTGGGGATAAAATTACTATTACTGCCACTTCTGATTCTGGACAAACTGCCAAGGCTACGGTCACTTTAACTGCATAAAAAAAGACCGAGAGAGCCTTCTAGTTTGACAAAAAAAGTATAACTCCCATTTACCCCGATTTCGGGTTAATGGGAATAGCCAAGGCTTGAACTTGAATTTTTTTTAACTCGGAAACTAATCGAATCGCCTGCTGTTCGTAGAGGGGGGCGCCGAGGGTCGCTGGCAAATTTTCCATGAGATCACTGGCGGTTTTCAGGGGACAATTAGAAAAACGACTGATCACGGTGGGTGCTTCTGCGGCAATATTGCGGTTAAAGGCTTTTTCCACCCGCACGCGCCAAGTTTTGGGAGTGCGACGACCCTGTTCCACCCGTCGCAGTCCGTTGATGGTGGCCAGCACCACAATGCGATCGCCGATGCGTAAATTGAGATAATCTTCGGGCATTAATTTCGGGGCTTGCCGTTCTCGTTGGTGTAGGATCGGCACGACTCGATAACCGTAGGCAATATCCCCGATCGAGCTACCATTGAGAGTATCTCCGGCTTCGATCTCGTATTCTGTCACCAGAATCGTTTTTTGCGCCCAACGGAACAGATAGATGATATTTTCTCCGAAAGCCGCTCCCGTAAAGGCTTCTGCCGCTACGGTGTTGGTTCCTAAAATGTGAGATTGGGGCAGAATTTGACTTAATTGTTGACTAAGGGTGTCGTCGGTGGTGCGGATGACTAAGTAGCTTTGGGGGTTGAGTTTGCGGGTGGTTAGGGCCACTTCTAAATTGAGGATTTCGTCATCGGTAACAATTGCTATACTTTTGGCCCTGTCTAAATTGACATTTTTTAAAGATTCTTCGATATTTCCCGTCATCAAGGGCATTTTTGGCAGCATAGTCACATCAAAATCCCTATTTAAGCTGACCCCGACAATCGCCTGTTTCATTTCTAGTAATAAATTAGCCACTTCTGTGCCGACTCGACCTAAGCCCACAATAACGATATGATTCTGTTGGGGAACTGGGGGACGGTTAGGGATAAATTGAAATCTTGATGATAATAAAGTTTCTGTCAAAATGGCGTAGAGAACCCCGATAAAAGCGGTTCCAGCTAAGGTTAAAAAGAGACTAAATAGCTGCATCCACCAGGGGACTGCATTTAAATCTTCGGGGTTAGAGGCACCGAAAACATCACCGTAACCACCTAATAAAAGAATCGCCGTTCCTGAAAGAGCGGAAATAAAGGAAGCTCTCGGGGCGTAGAGATGGAAAAGAAAAGTCCCGATCATTACCAGCAGGATAATGATAAATACTGACAGGAAAGCCACCCGGTGAATTTGCTGCTGAAAACTCAATTGCCAGAATTGTTGTATTTCTTTGAGCAATTTTTGCCAAAAATGCCGCAACTTCTGGCGAGAATTTGACGGTTTCTGGCGGGTAGCATCGATATTTTGATAGGTAGTTTCGATGGTGGTAATGGTATCACCTGCCCGGATAGTGGTGGTGGGGGACCATTGATAAAATCCAGCCGTTAAAGGTTCATCGGGGGCTGTGTGTGCTAACAGACGACGGGTGGGGGTATTTAAATCACCTAAAAAGCGATCAATCAAACCATCTTCGGGGCTAATTTGTCTCTGGATAATCCGCAATTTCTGACCGTCGAGATGCAAAAAACCGAGGGTTTCCGTGCCTAATGTGGCTAAAGCAAAGGCATTGGCGGGTAGTTGGGTGGGTTCATAGGCGATAAAATTGCCTAAACGTTCCTTGAGTAGCTCATTGTCCCGCTCTTGCTAAAATGTTTTTTTGACGACAATCACCGATAATTATTTCCTCTAATAAATCGGGAAAATCATTAATTTCCCAACTGGGAGGCTGTATTAGTTCGATACCGACAACGCTAACCCCAAACTCTTTTAAAGACTTGACGCAGTGTTGTCCAAGACTACCCAATCCACAAACTAAAAAGCGATCGGCTAACTTGACATTCCCATGGACAAAGCTGAGAGATTCTTGGTTCATAGATTCTGCTTGTCTTAAAAAATAGAATGCTTTTTCAGACTTTTAATCCCCCCTTAATCTACCCTTAATTTCCTTTTAACCAAGAGGGGTGTCTGACAATTTTTAACACCTAACTAATTATAACATCCCTGCATTTTTATTGCGTACCCGTTGATACATTTCTTCCATTACCTCGATAAAGGAAGTATCCTTATCCCAAAATGCAGGATAATCACCAGCTTTTTTAATGACAATTGCGGGAATAATTGCCGCTTTAACTAACTGAGGATTTTCGGGTAACCGGTGATGAGAGTGCCAAAATTCTTTGAGATCAATTGTTTCTACTGCTGGTATAGTTTCGGGTTTAGTGTGATAGGAAGTAACGGGTTTAAGAGGAATTTGTTCCTCTTGGATGGAGGAGGAAAGCAGCTTACCGAGGGGAGTTTTTGCTAACTCTTGCAGTAATTTTTGACGAGAGATACCTCGTAATTCAAATAAGAGGAAAGGATCCTGATCTAATTGGGAAGCAACGAGGTAATAAACTCCAGCAATATGTTTACAGGGATTTTCCCAATCGGGACAGGAACAATTAGTGATAAAATCCTTTTGACTGTGGGGTAATAAGTGTAGATTCAGATCGCTAAATGCTTCATCAATATTATCAGGAACTTCTTTGAGCAGCAGTTTAGAGATCATACTCGCTCTTGAACCAAGATTATATAAAGCTTGTGACCACTCTGCTTTAGTAATTGGTTTAATCTCGATACTCACCCTATACAAAGGTTCTTTGTAAACTCCAAAGTAGGGATTAATGGAACCTCGCACCTGAGCAGTAATTAAATTACCATCAATTTTATAATTCTTGACTTTATCATTTTTTGCGTAGGAACGTCCTCGACTCAAGCGCGCTGAGTCAGTAAATTCCTCTAATGCTTCTATAAAGCGTTGTCCCCACCAAGTTTTACTAAATTTATTCATGGGTTTACCTCGATTAAATAATTGTCTGTTTATTCAATGCGATTAACTGACGAAAACTTTCGTTATCTAATTCCGTTAACCAGGATTCATCATTACTAACAATAGCATTAGCTACCTTTTTCTTTTCCTCGATCATTTCATCAATTCTTTCCTCTAAGGTTCCCAAAGTGACAAATTTATGCACGAAAACATTTTTTTGTTGACCAATTCTAAAAGCGCGATCGGTTGCTTGATTTTCTACCGCAGGATTCCACCAACGATCAAAATGAAAAACATGATTTGCTTTGGTTAAAGTAATCCCCACCCCCCCAGCTTTTAAGGATAAAATAAATACGGAAGGTTCTGTTTCGGGATGTTGAAATTCTTCGATCATTTGTTCTCGTTTTGGTTGAGAAGTCCCCCCGTGAAGATAATAAGTATTATAGCGAAAAGTTTGTTTCAGGTACTTTTGTAAGGAGTCCCCGATTTCAGTAAATTGAGTGAAAATTAGCAAACTATCTCCCTCTAAAATTACTTCTTCTAGCATTTCTCCCAAACGCTCTAACTTATGCGATCGCTCAGGAGTAAAAGCACTGTTATCCTGTAAAAATTGACGCGGGTGATTACAAATTTGTTTCAAGCGCATCAGGGTAGATAAAATTAATCCTTTGCGTTTTATTCCCTCCGCTTCTTCTAATTGTTTTTCCACTTCTTTGATAACAACTTCATAGAGAGAAGCTTGTTCTTTAGTTAAATTACAATACTGTTTGTTTTCCACTTTGTCAGGCAAATCTTTAATTATCTGCTTATCGGTTTTTACCCGACGCAGAATAAAAGGTTCCACTAATTTTTTGAGAACCGTGGACTGGAGACGATCATTTTGTTTTTGGATTGGCACTTCAAACGCTTTACGAAATTGAGTTTCTTTACCTAAATAACCGGGATTAAGGAAGTTAAAAATTGACCATAAATCAAGCAGTCTATTTTCTACTGGAGTTCCCGTTAATGCGAGACGATGTTGTGCAGATAAACTCAAGATTGCTTTAGTTTGTGCCGCTTTAGGATTTTTGATATTTTGTGCTTCATCAATTACTAAACGTTGCCAAGATTGCGAGTTAAATAATTTCAAATCCTTGCGAACTAAGGTAAAAGACGTAATGACGATATCCTTTTGACTAGCTACTATCTGAAATTCTTTCTCATCTTGATAGCGCTTACTACCATGGTGAATTAAAACCTGAAGATGGGGGGCAAATTTTTCAATTTCTTTTGCCCAATTTCCCACCACGGAAGTGGGTGCGACTAGCAGAGTTGGTAAAACATTATTATCTCCCTCTCTTTCCCCAACCAATCTAGCAATTACCTGTAGAGTTTTTCCTAATCCCATATCGTCAGCAAGACAACCATTTAAACCCAATTGTTCCAGGTATTGAATCCAAGCAACCCCGCGCTTTTGGTACTCCCGCAGCGTTCCTTGTAATTGGGGAGGATTTTCGATCGGTTCTAGTTGACTAGGATTTTGTAATTTCTCTAGCATAGAACCCAAAAATTCATCGGTTTCAACAATAATTTCCTCCGGGTATTCGGCAGCTTTTTTCATTAATTCAATCAGATTCATCTCAGGATTTTCCTGCTGATATTTCTGCCAAAAATCCAGCATTTGCTGCATTTTATTTTGTTCTAATTCTACCCATTGACCTCGAAATTTAACTAGGGGTGTTTTGGTGTTAATTAATTGTTGCCATTCCTCTTGACTAATAGTTTCTTCACCGATGGCTAATTCATATTGATATTCAATGATGTTTTCGAGGCTAAAAATCCCTTTACTAACGGGGGTAGATTTGCCCGATTTAGAAGTAGTTTTTAGCCGAACTTTGGCGCGCTGACGACCTTGGGGAGTCCACCAAGCGGGAATAATCACTTTATATCCCGCATCTTCTAAAATCCAAGCAGTTTCTTTCAAGAAAGTAAAAGCTTCTGTAAGATTGAGAGAAAATCCCGTCGGTTTATCCGTTTCTAATCCTTGCCAAATAGGGGGATAAATACGGGCAGCATAACCCAAACTTAGTAAAATATTTTTGTCTAAATCTTGACCAAAATGCGCTCGTATGCTTGTTCTAGTTTCGGGGACTGCATACCAATATTCGTCTAATTCTAATCGCAGGGAGGGGTCTTGTTTAGAGATGAGGATAAAAGTAATTTGCCACTGTTCAATATTATCTTCTGGTGCTTCTGTTAGTTTAAAACCGAGGGTAAAACTAGATATATTTTGGTCTCCTAGTAATTGCTGTCTCCAAGTTTGCCACTGTTGATATTTTTCTAAAGCGGCAGCGGTTTGCAGAAATCCAGCAGTCTTAGTCACAGAGAAGCAATCACCTATAATTGTCTCGCTAATTTTTTTATCAAAACTGGCAGGAATTGCCGTATTAGTGACAATTTCATTGAGGAGACATTCGGAGAAGTGCCGGAGTAGGGTTTTGGGATCGTATAATTGTGGTGAAGCATGGGGATTTTCAGCACCAGCAAGACAAATGCGGGGAAGATATTCGAGATAGCGATCGAGATTGGTTTCGTAGGTTGCTGATATAATTTCCCAAAGAGGGTAGATGGCAAAGTTAGCGGTTTTCTGGTTATTTGTGGCTAATTCTCGATATTTAAAGGCAGGAATATAGTTATCTTTGAGAATTATTTCTTTAAAAGCTTGACTGTAGTGATACCAAAAAAGTAAATCTGCACCTAACTGAATATCTGAGGAGTTGTAAAGACAGATAAAGTGCAGATCATTGAGCAGTTTAAGTACAGGATTAAGGGGATAACAATCAATTTGCCAAGATTGCCATTGGCTATTTTCTGGGGGTTCTTTTTCTAGATAACGCAGTAATTCTAAGGAGGGTACAGGTTGATTATCCTGGCTAGGTAAAAGAAAGTAGCGGGGGACAAATTGCCGACTAAGAGGATTATAATTCGATTGAACTATTCCTAATTCTCCAGTGAGAAAGCTAGTTAATTCTTCTTTGCTTAACTGAAAAGGATGAGGATTATCAGCAGTAGTGCGACTCTTTTTCGGGGTGCTAGTTTCTCCCCAAAGACAAAAGTTACCCTTCTGAATAAATTCATCCGTTGATTGGGGAATCCAAGTACCGTGAAGAATTTTCATGGTTTTTAATGAGTACAAAAGAACTTAAATGAGAGCAACACTTAGCCTCTAGAAAAATTGTAGCGATTATGGGGGAATTCTCCACACTTTCTTATTCTTATCCCTTTGGGAACCCAAAAGTCCTCTGGATAGGAGAAAAAGGTTAATAGCGCTTCTAGGACAAAAAACCATTGAGAGGACGTGATCGGCGGTTTTTTGAGCTTAAAGCTTATCCCTACATGGGTTTAAAGCTATTTTTGTTCTAGGTTTTGTTGAGGTTCCACTAAGAGGGATGTCTAATTATATCAATTCTCCGAAATCCGGCTACAAGAGTTCGATCCCCCTGCCTTCGTCTCCCTTAAAATGGGAAAAAGGGGAAATGGGAACTTAAATTCGATAATTCGATCTGTAGTTTTGATGGGTGAGAATTGGTATTAATTAACTTTTACCCAAATACTGCGGAAATATTTTTCGGGATTATTTTTATCGATAATATCTTTACAGGGAGTATTGCCAACTCGCTCGATTGTACCATCATCGCTTAAAATCTGAAAGCGATCTTTGAGATGCGGATAAAACAACAAAGCTTCTGGACGAAAACCGTCAGGGAATTGCAGTGATTCTATCTTTTCTGGTGCATCTTCTTTTTTTCCTGACCAAGTATAGAAAACAAACTGATCCCCTCCATGAAATTCTCCAGCAATAATTAAATATACTCCTAAAGCTGGCCAAAATTCAATGCTACGAATTCCTAATCCTCCCAAATCTAACAAGATAGGATCACCAAATTCAGCCCGATCATTGGTGGAATTAATAACTAAACTTTGAGGATTTTTTAGAGTTAATAAAAGAGCTTTATCGTTTGGGGTAGGATTACGAAAACCGATTAAGATATTTCCGTCTGGAGTTGCCGTTAAACCTTCAATATTTAATCCACCTTTAGCTTTGGGAGCTTTGGTTTCTGCTGTTTTGAAATCAAATATTTTAGCCAAGTCAGAGTCTTCGATAATATCGCGCAAGACTAACTGAGTATAAGACTCACCCACTTGAACTATACTAGAGCCGTCATCGGTAATTTTACTGGCAAAAAATTGATGACGAGGGAGTTTTCGTTCAGCATTTTTATTGCGTCCATGGGAAGTAATCCAATAGATTATGTCATTTAGTACAGTTACCCCCTCCAAGTCGATTTCTTTATTGTTAGGATTGTTTTTCAGCCAACCGTTAATGTCAATTGTTTCCAGTGCTTTTCCCGACTCTTGAGAGGAATAAACCCAGAGTAAATTACCTAATTCTGTATCCGTTTCATCATTACCAACAACAAATTTATTTTCTCCTAAAGCAGTGGCTGCAGAAGCATCACAAATTCCTTGATGTTTGATTTCTTGGATAATAGAAAATTTGAGAGATTGCATGATTGTATTCTCCTTGTTAACTGAAAAAGTGAGGATTGGGAAAATTGTCGGCAATAAAAGAGAAAAAGGCAGAAAATGACTGGGAGAAAACCGGGAAAGAATTTGTTTGAGCATTGGTTTAAACAGGGCAATTAAGTCCCCACTCAAAAATAAAGTTAACTAGATCGACGAAAGAACAGGGAGCATATTAGCTACATCAAAGAGATTCTCGCAAATAAAGTACAAGGCAATTCCTCCTGCTTGACACTGAGACTTTTCAAGGGTTATATGCGATATTTTACATGAACAACAATCTGTTTTTTTTTACTATTTTCAGGAAGAGATACATAGTGTGGTGTGGTGATTTAGGATCATCTTTCTCCCTTTTAGGTTGTCCTCTATTTTTTCTCCTGAAATAAAGTAAATTATTTAAACAATTACCATCGCCTTAGCCATTACTAATAGCGGCGGGATAGATTGTTGCTAATAAGTCCACAGATTTACTGATCAAAATGCCTGCAACAGTTGTAGTAATCTGCCAAGTATGACTAAAATCAAAAACCTGAGAATGAATACTATTCCAAGTAAAATATTCCGCAGGTATATTATTAATTTCTTGCCAAGTCTGCCCCCCATCATTGGTTTTAAGAAATAATTGAATATTTTCTCCTTCAACATTAAAAGTTTTGCCAATAACAATACCTTCTTGTTCCGATTTAAAGCGTAATCCTTGGGCTTCGGTAAAAGAAGCAACTCCACCTTTAGCCGTAATCGAATCATGAATTGTTGAAAATTCTTGCCATGTTTCTCCAAAATCATTGGTCTGATACAAAGTTGGGAATGTTCCCGCAACTTGCCATTGTGTTATAAACCAACCCTGAGTTTCATTGAGGAAAAATATTTCTTCTTTCACTAATGATCCTTGTGTTGCATCTAGAGTTAAACGCCAATTATTCCCACCGTCAGACGTTTTAAGCACAACCGTATGAGTTCGCATTAAACTAGAAGAAAGGGGAGCTTTTTCAGCAAAAACAACAAATAGTAAAGCTGAATCTGGACTAAAACCAATCAATTCTAAGCTGTCGATAATTGCTATAGCAGAGTCTGGATTATCTGTGGGAAAATCAGGGTTAATCGCAGCTTGAGAGAGAACTTCACTAAGATTTGACATGGGTATTCTCCAAAGTTTTAGAAATCTTTGGGGCGCAAGGCTTGCGCCCCTACAACAAAACTGAATTATTTGCTAAATCGAACATGAAGATGATCGTCGTGACCAGGCCAAGGCTGAACTCCCTGTAACTTATTATCATTACAAAGGATCAACTTGACCTTGAGAATCGGATTGCTTTTTATTGTATTGACTAATGCTTGGGTTCGAGTACGAGAATAGTTAGGATGGTGAAAAGTGATACCAATTCTTGCACCATCTGTTCTTAATAAACGAAAATCAACATCTAATCCCGTTTGATGACTGCTATGGGGCGGTACGGGACCACCTCCTTTCTTGCTGATGTTTCCTATGCCAATGACAGGACCAGTGCGATGACTTGCAAACCATAATTCACCAATTTTTTTGATTGCTTCGATGGTTTCAGTTAAGCCAAATTGCTTCTCACGGAATTGGGAATAGCTGTAGTAACCCGTTCCCTCGATAGGGAGTTGAGTATCGACTGCGGGAAAAGGAACAGCTTCTAAGATTAAATCCTCAAGACTTTCCTCACCTAGGGGAGAAAAACAGGGAGTATCTTCCAACTTAATAGGGGTTTCATTATCAACAGTTTCCACGTCAGCAGGATTTGGGAAAATGATGACGGGAGATTCTGCACTATCAAGTAGCTTGGATGCTCCACGAATTGCGCCGATGGAGACACCAACATTAGCCCCAGAAAATTCTGAACATCCTCCATTCGTATGTACGCCAACTACATTACCGTTTTTTTCTGCCAGAATTGGAGAACCTGATGAACCCCCTTGTGTGTCAATGTCATCATAGAAAAGTTGACCTTTTTTATGATCGATTAAAGGACCAGCTTCAATTTTCTTAGGGTTGCCATTGGGATGTTGAATGACGCATAGCATTGAACCTATATGAGTCAAGTCTTGTGGAGACAAATTTAATGTTCCATACTTCCCTGATGGCGATTCTCCTGCTTCGTTTCGACCTAATTGAATGATTGCATAATCAACCTGATCTTCTCGGTATTCTAGAAGATTAATAATCGGAAAGCGATCATCAGGACGGGGTTTGTCAGTGGTGGGATCGATCTGAAAGTTAAAATTTACGTGCATTAGTGTCGCAATTTCTTCTGGAGAAATCACTTTATTACCACGAGATGGCCTTTGCCATCCACCGCCAGTTTGATCAAAACAATGACCTGCTGTTAAAAATTTATCCCCTTCAATTAAACATCCAGTACACCAGCGTTTTCCTTCAACATTTCCGGGAGATTCTCCTTCTTTACTAAAAAGATCGGCCAAATTCTCTTGCCATTGTAATTGACCTACTGGAGGAGAAAATTGATTGACAAAATCCTTTGTAACACCTAGAGTGCCATCATATTTTTCCACATCTTGACTATCATCCGTGTGACCACATGGTGTCTCATGACTACTCACTCGTGTAATCGAGATATCTAGTTCTTCAACTTGAGCCATTAATGCTTCTCTTTGTTGAACTAAGTTATCACGAGTTTCTACGCTAGGCTCTAATTCAGGACTCTCTCCTTGAGGAGGAAAAGGAAGGCTATTGCGTTTTTCAAACATATTTGGTCTCCATTTTTTGGTAATAAGGACAAAATCAAAATCAAACTTGACTACGGACAACCCAAAGATTCTTCTTCAAAGATTTGGGCATCATCTAGGACTTTAACCATAATTGTAGCGGTTGCATTGGGTGTTCCTGCGGTTGCGACTAATAGGGTTTGTCCTTCTTCTTCAGCTAAGGATACGATACAACTTTGCCAGTTTCCTTCTTCATTTTTAGTTGCTTGAGGGATCAGAGAAATAACTCGCTCCCAAGCAATATCAAGGGGAATGGTTGCTTGTCCTTTTTCATCCAAAGAGAAGGAAATGCTGTAAGTTATCAAGTTGAGATGGGGTGTAATCTCCATTTCTACTTGTGAGATAGAAGAATTTAAAGTAACCTCCGCTTCTCCGCTTCCTAATGCTTCTGGTGAACCGACAAATTCTAAACTTCCTCCCATGATAATTTCTACTTCAGCCCGGGTATAACCTGGGTCCCAGTGGTCGTTTTCAGGAACATGGGAATGTCCATAATGTCCCCCTTTAGTATTCCAATTTGTTGCATTACGATTATGTCCACCTGGATCTGTTGTCCCAGTTCGGGGAAGTCCATTCGGCCAAACTTTAGGGACTCCATGAGTGGTTTCAATCCATCGGCATAATTTGGCAACATTTTTGAGAGTTGCAATATTTTTCGGCTTACCGGCAAAAGCGACGACTTCAATTTGAATTGCTGAATCTCTGTTAGTTTGTACACCTCCGGGTAGATTTTTCAGAGATCGTGCTGTACTAGCTGTGTCGATATGTTGGTAAATGGTGGTGGAATCAACGGTGAAATGAGGATCGGATTTATTGGCTTTATACGCTGCCATCGCACCAGCTGCGGTTGAGCCTTCAGTTGTGTGATGAACAATCTTAAAACGAGATCCTGGTGAATAATTGCCAAGTCCCCCTGTAATTGGTTTCTGTGTAGCAAAAGGACAACGTGCCATAATAACCTCCCAAAATTAATTATTGTTGAATTTGAACACAAGGAAGGGATTGAGTTAATTCTTGTAATCGACCCCAAAAGTATTGAGTGGGTTTACTTTCTACCCCATAGCGATCAACTAAATTGTGTGCTTCTTGAGCGGCTTGCTTTCCCGCTAGGGCGTGTTGTTTATCACAATCACAGGTCGCCAAGTCCGCCGCTTTCTGATAATAGGCGATCGCTGTTTCAAAATTGCCTTCAGCTTCCTCCTTATAAGCTAGGCGAAAATAACGGTCTAAGTCTGTTTCTTGAGGTTTTTGGGCTTCATCGGGATTAAGAAATCTAGGAGAATCATCACAAGTCTTAGGAGTAAGAGTGGGTATAGGTTGGGAATAAGTAGCGGTTGGTAATTGTCCCTTATCTGGTAATCCACAACCCACCAAGAAGCAAAACCCTAAGACGGCGATTAACCCACGATGAGTTAATGACATAAGTTTCAACTGCTCATAATTTGCATCAGCATTAGTTCTTCAATCCCTAACAATTCTTCTGCTAATTCTGGATTCTCTGGAGATTCTGGAACAACTCCCTCAAAAGAGATAGATTCAGCGTTAAGCTTGGATAACCAATTTTGGGCTAAACCAGCAATAAGTTGAGCTTTATCACGAGGATTGATTACATCTCGGGCATTAAAAAAATCTGTTTTACTGCCATTGACATAAGTCCCCAATTTTTTGCCTGTAAATTCCCCTAGTAACATACCATCTACTAGAACAAATAAAGCAATGTTTGGATCTAGAGCTTTCTCCTTATTAGCTACTAAATCAATGCCCAATTTTCGACTATATTTTTCATAGTTGGATTTAAGAGTCAATTGGACATAGCCCCTTCCATAATAGGGAAAGTAAAATTTAGTTTGAAGATGAGCCATTTGTTGAGATCGAGGCTTTAAAAAGAAGGCTTCTTCCACAGGCTTAAAAGAATTAGCGGTTTCATGCTCAACTGTTGCTAAGACATAAGCGATTTGAGAATTAAGGGTTAATCCTCGGCGTTTACATTCGTGGATAATGGCTTTTTGAGTTCCTTGCTTCGTGCTAGGATCATGAACTACCGGGCCAATGGATTTCTTCAGATTTAACAAAAATTGGGCAGTAGTAGGACCTAAAATATCTCCCCCAGATAGAGCAAAGGCTTCTTTGAAATCTCGTAAGGCTTCCCGTGTAATTTTACCGTAAAGTCCATCTACTGTAAAGTGATAGAAGTTGTTTGCTTTGAGAATTTCTTGAATTTCTCGACAGAGTTGCTCATCAAATGCTAATTGGGAAGTGGCGATATCTTCATAGGATACCTGAAGTTGATTTTTGACGATATCTTTAAGAGTAGTCATGAGTTTTATCCTTAAATAAGTTCCAGTTATGAATTGAACCTCTCTAACAAAAAACAGTATATTTCCTTGACTAAAAAGATAGTTGTTTTTGTTACAATTATTTAATATTTTTAGATAATAAAATTGAACAAAGAAAACTATACTTTCTCGTCTATTGGACTAGGAAAGCTTAAATTTCATGGGCTACTATTAATTAATGGTAAATAGTTATGGCTCTCGTGGGGTTATGGTGATAAAAAAATTTATCAATAATTGTAGGATGGGTTAGACGGCACTAAGCATTAAAACGCAAGGATAAGTGTTCGACCCTTTGTAACCCATATTCCCAGAATTTGTAATATGGACAAACATTTTACACCCAATATTCAAGAGAGCCATAATTAGTTTTGCTTAGGATTATTAACTTGCCCTCTGGTAGCAGTAATAGTATCAGAGACTAAAGCGGGCAAGCCATGAAATAGCTTAGTTCCGGTGGCAATACCCAAGGCTGATAAAACTAAATCTAATTTGTAGAATGTAGCGATTTGCTCAGGTTTCGTTGTCGTCATATTTACCAAAGGTTCTAGAATACGAATCCCTGTAAAACTTGCCATAAAACCAAAGACAAGACTTAAGAGGAGAGCATATTTTTTGGTTAGAGTTATGTACTGGAGTAACTCTTTTTCTTTTGAGATTAATTGTGGTTTTTCTTCTGGAGGGGCAAGATTTTTCAAAAGACTAATCTCTTGTTCTAAAACCTCTTTCTCAGGATTACGCCAAGCGGCAATAAATAACTCTACGCTACGTTCCACCACCGCAACAATAGCAATTGTGCCAATGAAAATTTTATCTAGGGCAATATCTCCCCGCAGAGTTAACGAGGGAAAAATGGCAATATTGGCAAGTAATAGAAAAGCCACCAATCCGATTAGAAACAGCAAAAACCAGAAAGGATTATTCAGCAAAAAAGTTTCGATTTTTCTAGTCATGCTATTCAAGGAAACAGAAGATTGAGTCATGAATTTAGCTCCTTTTATGGATAATTTTGAATCTCGAAGAATAAATTAAACAAATTGATCTGTAGCAAGAATTTGAGCCAATTTCTTCTCCCTGTCAGCCACGGTTTCTGTGGTGGGAATATGGTCTAATAAACTGCTATAGAAAAAATAGGCAAAACCAGCAAAATCTCGCTCACGAGTCTCCTGAGTTTGTGCTTGAATTAATTGGAAATTTACCCGTCTATCACTGGGTTTTAAACCAGTGAGAATACCGATGACGGTGGGAATATGTTCTCGTGCTGCTTTTACCTCTAATTTATCGATTTCGCCTTCAAAACTAGGCAAATTTGGACGATAAACTTGTAAGGCCATTTCTTCGATTAATCCCTCCTTTTCCCATGCTTGCCAATCAGCTAAAGCATGATCGATCGAAAATCCTAAAGGATTGGGAGAAATGGAGAGAATACAATCATCTTTTTCCGCTTTAATGGTTTTAAAAATCAATCGCACTAACTGAGTTAACTTCTCCTTGCGCCAATCTTTAAATTTCGCTAATTGGGGATTGCTTAAGGGACTAACTGAACCAGTTTCCTCTTGAAAAAGTTTGATGGTAAAGGAGTCAAACCCCATACTAAAATCAAAATTTTTAGTACCATTAGGCAAGAGTTTTGCGTGATGAATAGCGAAGTGATCATCTAATTGAATACCATCAATTTCATAGTTTCTTACCACTTCACGAATGATACTAATCCAAAAATCTTTAACTTCAGGATGAGCAGGATTTAAGCGGCAATTCCCATCACCATCAACTGTATTTTCCTGTTGATGAGTAAGCATAAACCAATCTGGTTTTTGAGCAACTAAGGGAGCAGCCAGAGGAACCATTAAACCATATTCAAACCAAGCAATAATCCGAAAGTTATACTTTTCTGTCTGGTTAATCTCAATGATTTCTGCTAGTATATCTCTACCGACTAACTCTTTTTCAAGGTTGACTTTTTGGAGTTTTTCTTCATTAGCAGTGAAGACATTATCAGCAATTTGTGATTTAAAAAACACATAGCCTTTATTCCAAACTACTAGATAAAGAGTATTAAATCCTAAATTTTTAAGTTTTTCCAACCCAGTTTTTAAGTTGTCTTTAGACTTGAGAATATCACTGTCAACATTGGTGATCCAAACTCCTCGTATTTCTTCTACTTGTACATGATCATCAAAGAAAAATCCCGCTTTTCCCACTGAACCTTGTTCTTCGGCTAACTTGACAGAATAATGATTCAGAAAAAGCTGTGGAAGACTTGAAAAACGTATCCTGAAGAATATGAATGTGCAGCATATTTTTTACTCTCTCTCAGACAAAGGATAAATGAACCTCAAATCCGCAGCAGCGACAGGTTCGGAAAACAGACAAAAGGCAGCAGGAACAGGGAATAACTCCACGTTCTCAAGCGCACTTAGTTCTGATTAATTCTCAGAATTTGCCCACGGCAAAATATAGTCAATAACCGAACCCAACTATTGCTGGACAGTTACCGTTACTCAACTGTTTACCTAGCTTGAAAGCAACACTTAAACAGGCAAACCAAGAGCCGATGGTTCCTCTCATTGACGTAATGTCAAGGCAAAAGGGTTTGGGATCAAAGATTGGTTGGTTAGGGAAATAATTGGGGAACAATTTAACTTGCTCTATGATAACCATAGATAAACAAAAAAATACTTAAATGTAACAAAAAAACACATAAGTGGGGAGATGTAATTAAATATCAGACTTATCGAGGTTGAATTAAGCTACTAAACCCACAACTGGCATAGGCGATCAACTACACTAACCTATATTACAAATCATTAAGCCGATTGACAGCCTTTCCGATCAAGATGAAGTGTAACCTAATTTGGTATCGACGACCGACTCCCTAAAACCAGAGAGTTCTTGCCTCACTATTAAGATAACTGCTATAAAAACGCGGATATCACTGCCAATAGAGTTCGGTTTTACCGTTATGGGATGAGCATTAACGGGGGTAATATTCTAGGTAAGGAATTTGTATCTAGTCAGTGATGAAGACGATGTTAGAGGGGTCTTTACCGAAATTAAGCGATATTTTCCCGCCGACTGACCATCAGGAACGGGAAACTTTCACCCCCAATGCTTTTTATCCTAATTTATCGGAATGGCTCAAGCGAGCGCAACTGAAAGCGGAAAGTGAATGGTTCGCAGCGATCGCATCTTTAGAAAATATCTTATTACAAAACCAAAATAATGCTGCCGCCGGTCGGGGTTTAATTCTCTCCGGTCCGACGGCTTTAGTCAGAGAAAGCAAGGCTTTAACGGGTTTTAAATTCGGTGTTTTTACCGTTAAAGCTTTAAAACATTTACAATGGCCGGGTTTGCAATTGCCTTCTCAGGAAAAATCCGCCGCCGATATTTCCCCGACAGAGATTCATGAATTGCCTCTCTTGCCAACGGATCCGATTGCTAATGAAAGATTTTGTCTGGTTTTTAGCGAAAGTTTCTCTCTTTTGCTGGTTTTAGGCGAAGATCAGTGGGGTTTGTCCTCTTTTCAATTTTCCTTTGATCCCGTCCTCACTCAGCAAGCTTGGCAGCAGTTGCGGCAAAGATTAGTGAATCTGCGTTATCCGCAAATCGGGACTTTAGAAGCAATTATCGAAGCTAATGGCAGTCCCTCGCCGGATTATCGTCTAGTTAGCCAATTTAGTCGCCAATTACTGCAAAATTTACCCAACCAGCCTAATTTAGACCTGAAAAAAACGAAATCGTCTATCAATACCGAAATCACTCCCCCAGAGGAAGATAATTCTCATTTAGAATCGGGTTGTGATTTGGAATTATTGCGCGCTTTAACCCACGAAATTCGCACCCCTTTAACCACCATTCGCACCATTACCCGATTATTACTAAAACGGGCAAAAATAACGGAAGATGTCCAGAAATATTTGGAAACAATTGATTTAGAATGTGGTGAACAAATTCAGCGCATGGAATTAATTTTCCGAGCCGCAGAATTGGGTATTAATCCTCTGGGAGATAAACCAATTCAATTAATTCCAATTGCTCTAGAAAAGGTCTTTCAAGATAGTATTCCCCGGTGGCAAAAACAGGCTAAACGGCGCAATGTCAATTTAGAAGTTAATGTACCGAAAAAATTGCCTTCGGTAATTAGCGACCCGAATTTATTGGATCAAATGTTAAATGGAGTCGTGGAAAAATGTACTCGCAGTATGGCTAGTGGTGGTCTGTTGCAAGTAGATATATCAATGGCAGGAAATCAATTAAAAATGCAGTTCCAAACTCAGGTAAAATCGCCTAATCCTACCCTCAAAGCTTTAGGAAAAGTCTTAATGTTTCAACCAGAAACTGGTAGCTTAAGTCTGAATATGAAGGTAACTAAAAACCTTTTTCAAGCTTTGGGAGGTAAATTTATTGTGCGTCAAAAACCCGAAGAAGGTGAGATTTTAACCATTTTCTTGCCTCTAGGACGCAGTAAATAAGTTGAGATTATTCTGAATTTTTCATCTTGAAAAATAGGCAAACTTGCCAAAAGAATGCTATACTAGGGCAAACATTATTGATAGTTGCCATGGAAAAAACTGTTTTAATTTTAGGTGGCACTGGTCGCATTGGTCAAAGTGTCGCCCTAGATATTATTAATCATACTGCAGCTAAAATTATTATCACCGGACGCAAGGAAAAAGCCATTAAATTACTGCCAAGAATGCAGTTTTTGGCTTTAGATTTAGAAGAAATAGACAAGCTTAGACAGGCAATTAAAAATAGTGATTTAGTCATTCATTGTGCTGGTCCCTTTCACTATCGCGATGGCAGGGTAGTAAAAATTTGCATTGAAGAAAAAGTCAATTATATTGATGTTAGTGATCATCGTTCTTTTTATCAAAAGTTAATCCCCTATCGAGAATTGGCAATAAAAGCGGGAATAACTGCCGTGGTTAATACGGGAATTTTTCCCGGTATTTCTAATAGTATAGTGCGAGAGGGAGTGGAACAGTTAGATAGGGTAGAAACAATCCGTTTAAATTATGCCGTAGCGGGTTCAGGAGGTGCGGGATTAACCGTAATGCGGACAACTTTTCTCGGCTTAAAAAAGCCTTTTTTAGCCTGGATTGAGGGACAATGGCAAGAGATTAAACCCTATACTGCTAGAGAAGTAATTGACTTTCCCGCTCCTTTGGGTAAAACTGGTGTTTATTGGTTTGATATGCCAGAAACCTATACTTTTGCCGAATCTTTTCCAGTGCAAAATGTGATCACAAAATTTGGTTCTATTCCCGATTTTTATAATCATTTAACTTGGATTACTGCCCATATTTTTCCCGATGCTTGGGTAGAAAGCTCTCGGGGAATTGAATTTTTTTCCCAAGTTAGTTATCGCATGACAGAAGTAACCGATAAATTTTCGGGAATTGGGGTAGCAATGTTAGCAAAAGTGGCAGGATGGCAAGGGCAGCAAAAAGCAGTTTATCAAGCAACTATGGTCCACGAAAACACTGCCCAAGCAGCGGGTTGGGGAACTGGGAGCGTGGCAGAATTAATCTTAGCGGCAAAAATCCAAAAACCCGGGATTTATCCCGTGGAACAGGTGTTATCCACAGAACTATTCCATGCTACGATGAAAAAAAGAGGTATTAAACTCGATCGCTCCTGTGCAATTGTGGCTTAGAAGATGAAAAAAATCTGGCGTTACTTAGGGCTGTTTTGTTTAGTTTTGTTACTGACTTTATCCCCCATCTTCATGATAGCAGCCCAGAATAATCCTGCTAAACAAGGACAGGAAACACCCCTGGAAACTTTGGGAGAAGTTTTTCCCGTCATGCTTGATAATCAAGAACTTTTTAAGATTCGGCAAGGAATAGGTTCTTTTTCAGCGCAAGAAAGAGCGAAATCGATTACAGCTAGAATTGAAAAAATTGCCGATGACGATGCTCTTTCTCCTGAAGATTTAACCATAAAAATCGATCCTGAAGACAAAAACCCTTCGATTATTTTGGGAGATACGGTTATTGCTACTATTACTTCTAAAGATGCCAAATTACACGCAGTCAGTCAAGAAGTATTGGCCGAACGAGCTTTAGCAAAGATTAAAGCGGCCATTGTCCGTTATCGTCAAGAACGTCAACCAGATAACCTCTTAAAAGATGCAGTTTTGACGGTAAGTGCTACCTTGGCCACGGTCTTAATTTTCTGGGTAATAATTTTTATATCTTCGCGGGTTTTTCCCCAGATTCAGAGATTAATCACCTCCCTAGTTCCTGGGGTCGTATTCCAAAATTTTGAGATTATTAGTTCCCAGACAATAGGAATTTTTTCCCTAAGAGTTTTGCAATTTATCCGAACTCTAATTATTTTAACTATTCTCTATTTTTATTTAACTTTTGTCCTTCGGCTTTTTCCCTGGACTAGAAAATTTGGTGATGGTTTTTTGCAATACTTTTTCCGTGCTTTGGAAGTTTTTTCCCAAGAGATAGCAAAATATTTACCCAATATTTTTATTATACTGCTAATTATTTTTATAACTCACTATCTGTTGAGAGCAATTAAACCATTTTTCACGGCATTGTCAAGAGGAACTTTAGTAATTCATGGTTTCTATCCCGATTGGGCAAACCCAACCTATAATTTACTGTCACTGCTGATAATTGCCTTAGCTATAGTCATCGCTTTTCCCTATCTACCCGGATTTAATTCTCCTGCTTTTCAGGGGGTGTCGGTATTTTTAGGGGTGCTATTTTCCTTGGGTTCTACCTCTGCTATCGCTAACGTGGTGGGAGGAATTATCCTCATCTATACTCGCTCTTTTCAACTAGGAGATAAAATTTCTATTGGTGATGTTATTGGAGACGTGATTGAAAAAGGATTATTAGTCACCCGCATTCGCACACCAGCTAATAGAATTATGGTTCTTCGTTACTTGGTATGGTTCGATAGGGATTAGTTCGCTCTAGACAAAAACAATTGACAAAAATCGCCAAATGCCTTTCTATATAAGGGTTCCATCCCTTATACCCCCCGTCCATTGCATAACACAAACCGAAGAACCAGAATTATCACGATTCCTAATTCATCGCTGTTAAACACCAATGTGATTAACTTTAGCGTTTCTCAAAGGGAATTCGAACAGCCTTTAATTTTGCAAACCACAGTCACTCTCGGTTATGATTTACCTTGGCGTAAGGTTCACGAAACCCTGAAAGAAGCAGCCTTAGCCACTAAATTTATTGTCTCAGAACCTGCTCCTTTTGTCTTGCAAACCAGTCTCGATGATTTTTATGTCAGCTATCAGCTAAATGCCTACACCGACCATCCTAGCAAAATGGTGTATATTTATTCTGAATTACATCAAAATATTCAGGATAAATGTAACGAAGTCGGTATCGAAATTATGTCTCCTCACTACAAGGCTCTCCGGGATGGCAATCACAGCACTATTCCTGAAAATTATCTGCCGGAAGATTATCAAAGTCCTGCTTTTGGTATTCAGTCAAATCCTCAGAAGTAATAATTTTCCTAATAGCTTCGATCGCTTTTGTCAAGCCCTTTTGAGTTATTGTTGATAATTCTTCACCAAATTCACAATTAATAGCAGGAATAAATATTCCCAAGGCCCTGGGAGTTTGTTGATAAATTGCTTGAGTTAATGCTAATAAAGAAGCGGGACTTTCTGCATGACCTAAATTATTCCATTCGGTAACTGCTGCTAATTTTTCTATCCGGATATCAGTTTGATTAGATAATACCGCATCAACAAAAATAACTAGAGAAGCATCAGCTATATCGGCTGCTAATTCAGGAGTCAATTGATGGGTAGCGATGACTTGCACATTAGTCCAATTCTCCTCGGCAATAATTTCGGCTATTCTCACTCCCACTCCGTCATCATTTCTTAAAGTATTACCGTAACCGATGATCAGTATTTTAAAATTATTCATGGTTAAATAGAGGAGACAGGAGTGGGAAACTTGACAGTAAGTAACTTTTCCCTAATCAGCTTAATTTGGTTCGGGATTTACTTTGTTGCCATGAAAGACGCTGTAAGCGGGAAAAATTAGTTTAAATACTAAGTAGGTGGGTGGAATTAAATATAAGATGAACGTAGGTTGGGTTTCATGCTTCAACCCAACGCCCGCTCATGTTACGAAGTGCGCTAACCCATCCTACAAATAATTGTGCCTCCCTACTTATAAAAATCTTCGAGATGTTGTTTTAGTTGACGAATTGCCATACTACTATTGCGATTGTCGGCAATTTCTCCACAGAAAGAAACTAAATTTTGTAGGTTAAAGTTAGGAAAATATTGACTTTGATGGCGCAGGATATACTCTTGATTATCTAGCCAATAAATATAGAGATTTTTCTGACGATACAACCAAATTTCAGGCACTTTATAAGGCAGATAATCATCCACATTCGAGTAACTGGTGACATCAATTTCTAATACTAAATCGGGAGGAGGATCATTTACCCAGTCAATTCTGGCTTTCCCTGCTATAGCCGGCCAATGGTCAATATAAAAACTATAATCTGGTTCAATACCACTTGTTTCTGGTAATTCCATGGTTACGGGAGTAAAAGCCTCGTACTCACGCCCCAGATAATCCAATAAGGTGATGATAATATTAGCAATTAAATGGGCATCACGTCCATGCTTGGGAAGTGGAGACATAAGCAAGACTTCTCCATTGTGATATTTGATTTTAGGTCGAGAATTGTCGCCCCTTTGCCGAGACAAAGTTTGATAATCTAGCCAAGTGGCAGGTAATCTCACTAAGGACCCCGCCGGTAGCTCGATTTTATCTAGTGAAACTAAAGCAAACATGGTGCAAGGTTTAAGGTAAATAAGGAACTCAAGGATTTAGCATTTATCTTAATGATGAGGTACAAAGTTTTCCTTGTGGGGAGTCGGTGGTCGATACCAAATTAGGTTATACTTCATCTTGATCAGAAACGCTGTAAAATAAGTATAGGATATCTTCGATGCTCTCGATACACAGCTTAACCTAATCGATAAATTAACTGAGTCTGGTAAGAAAACTTAAGCCTTGATAGTAGTTTCTTGATGAGCCAAAAATTATGCTATCGACTAACACAGTTTCCTCTAATATTATTCCCCCTCTCGAAAATGGCGATAGATTAACTCGTCCTGAATTCGAGCGCCGTTATCAAGCAATGACACAGCTAAAAAAAGCTGAATTAATCGCAGGAGTTGTTTATATGGC
>VYLR01000064.1_pt1 | contig 45565 bp, 46 predicted proteins | sample 5114291 | NCBI WGS metagenome assembly VYLR01 (sample SAMN12291774, study PRJNA351875) | freshwater metagenome | isolation source: freshwater lake | place: USA: Michigan, Lansing Lake | collected 2013-08-14 | reverse complement strand
AATACATCTATCCAACCAACAGTTGTTATTGTTACAAAATGAGCTTTGTCATTATCCTTTACTTTGTACTTGGTTGACATCAATCAAAGATAGAATTTTAAAATAAAGAAGCAAAATGTTTATCATCAGGTGCACGGACACGGATTAGCCAACACACAGCCTCACTCACAAATCCGCGCCATCAGGTCATCAGGTTAAATAATTAAAACAAAAAAAGCAGTTGAAATTTCAACTGATTTATTAATGTTTTGTGAAGCTTAATTGTTAAACGCTACGGTACCAATGAATTGTAAAAGCATTATGCTTTTAATATAATGTATGTCAAATCTAAAAAAATGGATACTAGAGCAAGGACTAACTGATACAAAGGCAAGTAGGCAAAATAGTGAATCGTGTGAGCTCACAAAATTAAAACTCCGGTAAATTCCCAATATTTTATAACTTTGATTAAAATAATGTGAAATTAGAATAAAACTGTTATTCTACACGTTACCTAACCTTTTGATAAAATTGAATCGAATAAAAGATAAACTTAAGGAACTTTTTAATTATAAAAGTTTTAATTTTTATTTAGTGCTTTTTTTTGTATTAAGATTATATCATATTACTGATCCTCCTCTTGAAGCAGCTCATAATTGGAGACAAGCAACAGTAACTATGGCAGCAAGAAATTTTTACACATCAGATAATAATATTTTTTATCCAAGGGTTGATTTTGCTGGTGAACTATCTGGCATTACAGCAATGGAGTTTCCGGTTTTAAATTATTTAATTTATTTGATTTCTTTGGTTTTTGGATATGAGCATTGGTATGGTAGATTAATTAATTTATTTGTTTCAACATTTGGAATAAAATTCTTCCACAAGATTATCACTAAATATTTTGGAACTGAAATAGCTTTTAATTCTTCCATAATATTACTTTTTTCAATTTGGTTTCCTTACTCACGAAAGATAATGCCTGATACTTTTAGTTTTTCACTCGTAATCATTGGAATTTATTACTTAACAAATTACTTCGATAATGCTAAATTAAAGTATCTGCTACTTTATATCTTTTTTACATTGATTGGCGTTTTATCAAAATTGCCTTGTGTTTTTATTTTAAGTATATTGCTAATTTTCATTATTGATAAAAGTAATTCAATTCAACAAAAAATTTATTTTAGTGTTTCTACTATGATGCTGTTATTAGCTGTGTGGTGTTGGTATTTCTATTGGGTACCTTTTTTGACAGCAACATTTAAGTTTGAACATTTTTTTATGGGAAATAATGTTTTAGTTGGCGCAAAAGAGTTAATAAATAATTTGGAAGCAACTACCAGAAAATTTTTTGATAATGCAATTAAATATATTGGATTTGTTTTTTTTATAGTAGGTATGGTGTTTATTGTTTTACGAAAACAAAAATTGCTAGGTTATATTTTAATGTTATCTGCTTTGAGTTATAGTGTTATAATGCTTAAGGCAGGAGTAACATTTTGCAGACATTCATATTATATTGTTTCATTTGCACCAATAATGAGTTTAATTGCTGGTTTTGGATTGACAAATATAAAATCTAAAAAAATTGTAACTATTGTTTTAATTGCTATTGCTATTGAAGGTATAGGAAATAATATAGATGATTTTTTTATTCCAAAAAATAATTATGAATTGATTAATCTTGAAAAAGATTTAAATATTTTTGGAACTAGAAGAGATAAAATTATAATTAATTCAGGCAATATGCCAACTCCAATGTACTTTGCTAACAGAAAAGGGGCAATTACATTTAATGATAGTTTAACAACAAATGAATATTTAAAAATTAAGAAAAATCAAAATTATAGGTTCATTGTGGTTCTTAAAAAGGTTATGGGTACTAATATTGAACTTCCCTTAAAGGAATTAGTTTCGAATACTAATTATACAATTTATAAATTGGAATAAATTTTATTTGTTTTTTAATACTTCGAAAAATTTCTATAATTAGATTTTTTGTCTGGTGATATTAGAGCTTCTTAATATTACTAAATCATTAGATAACCGTAACTGATTGGGGGTTCTTTGTAAATTTTAGATAAAAAAAAGCAGATGAAACTTCAACTGCTTTTTCTTTGAATGTTTAAATTTATTTAGTTGTTAAGCGCTTCAGCACCTCCAACAATTTCAAGAATCTCCTTGGTAATAGACGCCTGACGAGCCTTGTTATACATAATTTTTAAATCTTTTTGCATTGATTTAGCATTATCTGTTGCTTTATGCATAGCTGTCATACGAGCGCCGTGTTCACTGGCAACGCTATCTAATAAGGCTTTATAAAATTGTGTTTTTAAACTGCGTGGTATTAAATCGTTAACAATAAATTCTTTGCTTGGTTCAAAAATATAATCACCGCTTGCGGCACCTCGCTCTCCAGATGATTCAATCGGTAAAAATTGTTCTTCTGTTGCAACCTGAACTGCCGCATTTTTGAACTGATTATAAACCAATACCACCTTATCAAATTGTTTGTTAACAAAGGATGCCATAACTTTTTCTGAAATGGCTAATGATTTTGTAAAGCTTAAACCATCAAATACTTCATTGGTATGGTGCGGTACATCTTGTCCGGAAATAATATACTTAGTACGTTTAAATGCATCTTGTACTTTTTTACCCACAGGTAATACAGTTACATCGTAGTTAGCGTATTTTTCTTTAATAATACTGTTGGTTTTTTTAATGATGTTAGCATTGAAACCACCTGCTAATCCACGGTTAGAGGAAATGGCAATAATCAAAACACTTTTACCGTCGGTTTTACGTGCATAAACATTTTCACTTGCATCAACACTGGCGCTTACATTTTCTAAAATTTCTTTTAGTTTGTTAGCATACGGACGCATTTGTGTAATGGCATCCTGAGCACGCTTTAGTTTTGCAGCACTCACCATTTTCATGGCACTGGTAATCTGCATGGTACTGCCAATGGATACAATTCTGTTTCTTACTTCTTTTAAACTAGGCATTCCTATTTAGTTTTAAGTTTTAAGTTATTAGTTTTTAATGTTTTTATTTGTTAGTTTTTAATAATTACCGTAATTAAAAACTAAACACTAATAACTAAAAACTAGTTATACTTAGCGATTAATTCCTTAGCGCAAGCCTCTAATGTATTGGTAATCTCATCGGTGTATTTACCGGCTTTTAAATCATCTAATACATTTTTGTGTTTACGCTCCATAAAATCCAAGAATTCTTTTTCAAATTCTCTTACTTTATTAACCGGAACACTACGTAATAAATTTTTAGTTCCAAGGTAAATAATTGCAATTTGTTGCTCAACACGTAATGGAGAGAACTGACCTTGTTTTAAAATTTCAACGTTACGTGAACCTTTATCTAATACCGATTTTGTAGCAGCATCTAAATCAGACCCAAACTTAGCAAACGCCTCTAATTCGCGGTATTGTGCCTGATCTAATTTTAAAGTACCTGCAACTTTTTTCATTGATTTAATTTGAGCGTTACCACCTACACGAGATACAGAAATACCTACGTTAATTGCAGGACGAACACCCGAGTTAAATAAGTTACTTTCTAAGAATATCTGACCATCAGTAATCGAAATTACGTTGGTTGGAATATATGCAGAAACGTCACCAGCTTGAGTTTCAATAATTGGTAAAGCAGTTAATGAACCACCACCTTTTACTAAAGCTTTAATAGAATCCGGTAAATCATTCATGCTTTGTGCGATAGAATCGTTAGCATTAATTTTAGCCGCACGTTCTAATAAACGACTGTGTAGATAAAATACGTCACCAGGATAAGCTTCACGACCTGGAGGACGACGTAATAATAAAGATACCTCACGGTAAGCAACCGCTTGTTTTGATAAATCATCAAATACAATTAATGCCGGACGACCGGTATCACGGAAAAATTCACCAATAGCTGCACCTGCAAACGGAGCGTAGAACTGCATTGGAGCAGGATCTGAAGCATTAGCCGCAACAACTACTGTGTAAGCCATTGCACCGTTTTCTTCTAAAACGCGTACAACGTTTGCAACTGTAGATGCTTTTTGACCAATAGCAACATAAATACAATATACCGGTTTTCCGGCTTCAAAAAATTCTTTCTGATTAATGATTGTATCGATACAAACAGCTGTTTTTCCAGTTTGACGGTCACCAATAACCAACTCACGTTGACCACGACCAATTGGAATCATCGCATCGATTGACTTAATACCAGTTTGTAAAGGTTCTGTAACCGGCTGACGGTAGATAACACCAGGTGCTTTACGCTCTAATGGCATTTCATATGTAGCGCCGGTAATTGGCCCTTTACCATCAATTGGAGTACCTAAGGTATCAACCACGCGTCCTAACATACCTTCACCTACTTTTAATGAAGCAATACGATTAGTACGCTTACATGTACTGCCTTCTTTTAAGCCTTCGCTTGGTCCAAGTAATACGGCACCAACGTTATCTTCTTCTAAGTTTAATACAATACCTTGCAATCCGGTTTCAAATTCAATTAATTCACCTGATTGAACTCTAGATAAACCATAAATACGGGCAATACCATCACCCACTTGTAAAATAGTTCCTACTTCTTCTAATTCAGCTTCGCTTTTAAAGCCGCTTAATTGTTGTCTTAAGATGGCAGATACTTCTGCCGGTTTTATTTCAGCCATATTTTATTGATTCAATTCGTTAGTTTAATTCAGGTAAATATAAATTTGTTGAGAAATTTTTTCTTAGTTGGTTTAATTTAGTACGAATACTTTGGTCAATTTGTGTGTCGTTAATCGTGATGATAAAACCACCAATTAATTCAGGATTCACCTTTTCAACTAATTCAATTTCACCGGTAACTTTTGTTTTTACCAGGCTTAATAATTGTTGTTTAGAGGCATCATCCAATTTAACCGCACTTTCCACCTTAACCGCAGTAATATTAAGTTGCTGTTTATATAAATCGTCAAAAGCATTAGCCATATCATCAATATAACCTTCACGCTTTTTAACCGCAATAATATTTAAAAATGATTGGGTTGTTGCCGAAATTTTTCCTTCAAAAATGGTTTTAAAAATGGCCATTTTCTTGTCGGTTTTTACAATCGGACTTTCCAGTAAATTCACAAAATCACCATTGCTCTGGCAAACAGATTTGATTAGTTGCATATCTTTTCTAACCTCTTCTAATTGCTTTGTTTCAATGGCTAAATCTATTAAAGATTTTGCGTATCTGCTTGCAACGCTCATGTGCTAATTAATTTAGGTTTAAATCTTTCATTAAATTGCCAACAAGTGCCTTTTGTTTTTCATCTTGCGTCAATTCTGATTTTAATATTTTTTCAGCAATATCAATACTTAATGTAGCCACTTGATTCTTTAAATCAGTGATAGCTGCATTCTTTTCATTGATAATCTGTTCACGTGCTGTTTGCATAATACGCTCAGCATCTTTGGTTGCTTTAGCTTTAGCTTCGTTAATGATACTTTCTTTCATTTCACGAGCTTCTTTTAATAAGTTATCACGTTCAGCACGCCCTTCAGCTAATAAACGTTCGTTGTTAGATTTTAATTCTCTAACTTCATTTAAAGCTCTGTCGGCACTTGCTAAAGCATCAGTAATACCTTGTTCGCGGGTTTTAATCGCAGTTAAAATAGGTTTCCAGGCAAATTTTGCAAGGATTACTAATAATAAGATAAATACAATTGTGGTCCAAACTATTAAGCCTAAACCTGGTTCTATTAAACTACCTAAAATTATTGCGTTCATTATTTTATGTTTTTTAAATACTTTTTAAAAAAGCCTGTAACCAACCGTTACAGGCCTTTTTTGAATTAACCGTTACCCAATAAAGCAACTACAACACCGAATAAAGCTACACCCTCAACTAAGGCTGCTGCGATAATCATTGTTGTTTGAATTTTTGATTGAGCTTCTGGCTGACGTGCAATGGCATCCATTGCATGACCACCAATTTGTCCGATACCGATGCCGGCGCCAATTACGGCTAAACCTGCTCCGATTGCTGCGATACTTCCTGTCATCGTTTTTTGTTTTTTATGGTTATTGTTCTTGTTTTAATTTTAATGTTTTGCTTTTACTGAGGCATCATGTTCATGCGAATGCTCTTCATTATCATGATGATGCTCTTCAACTGCACTTCCAATAAATAGGGCTGTTAACATTGTAAATACATACGCCTGTAAAAACGCAACTAAACACTCTAATACATCAATAAATAATGCGAAGGCAATTGAAATTGGAGATACAGCAATTGACTTGAAAATGAAGATTAAACCAATTAAACTAATAATGATAATGTGACCTGCACTCATGTTCGCAAATAAACGAATCATTAAAGCAAATGGCTTTGTGAAAATACCAACGATTTCAATTGGGATTAAAATAGGGTATAACCATTTTGGTGCAGGAGGCAAAAATAAGTGATGCCAGTAATTAGCATTACCATTAATATTGGTAACAATTAATGTAATAAATGAGAGTACGAAAGTAAATGCAATGTTGCCGGTTAGGTTTGCACCAATTGGCAACATACCTAACACGTTATTAATTAAGATAAAGAAGAATACAGTTAAAAGGAATGGAACAAATTTGGTGTGGTTTTTACCAATGTTTGACTTCGCAATATCATCTCTTACAAAAACAATTAATGGTTCAAAAAACGATTGTTTTCCTTTAGGAGCATTCGTAACACCAGTTTTACCGTAGCTTTTTGCAATAGAAATAAATAGTCCAAATAAGATCAACATTGAAATCATCATTTGTGCTACATTTTTGGTAATGGAAAGGTCATAAATTTTTTCGCTTTCATCCTCAGATACGATTTTTTCGGCAACCAAAGTATAACCATTGTAGGATTGATCTCCATGACCGAATCTTGATGAAGAAAACATGTTTAAACCTGTTTTATCGGAATAAAATATAACAGGTAAATGAATAGAAACTGCATCTTCACCATGTCCCCATAAATGCCATGCGTGTGAATCTAAAATATGCTCAATTGCTAAAGCGCCGATGTTTACCTTTCCATCATGTTCTTCATGATGTGCGCCAGCTGCAGAATGTTCTTGTAGTGAATCATGAACAATAGCTGCGTGCTCATCAGGGTCTGACGCCTTTATGGTTTGAACGCTGAAAAGTAGAGAAATAAATAAAATTAGGTTTAAAATTTTATGGCTCGGGTTTATACAATTTTTAACGAACATGTGTAAAAAATGGACAATTTTTAATTTTTCGAGCGCAAAGGTAGGTGTTTTTTGGTTATAAACAATGATTTAAGTCTATAAAAAAAACACTTTATAATCTAGTTATTAACATCCTTTATTGGAGTTTCTTTATTCTTTCGGTTAGATAGAAAATAAAACACTAAACCTACAAGCACAGTGCCCATTCCGGCAAGGGATTCGGTGGTTTTGGAAATGAAGGTATTTACTAAAATCCAAAGCAAAATTAAGATAAACAAAACCGGTGTAATAGGGTACAAAAAGGTTTTATAGCCGGTTTGTATTGATTTAAAGCGTTTTCGGAGTATAAAAATTCCTATAACCGTTAAAAGGGTGAATAAATTGAGGGTAAAACCAACATAATTAATTAAAGATTCAAAACTACTGGTGCAAACCAGTGCAATTGCTATTAAACTTTGAAAAATAATGGCAATGTATGGCACTTTATTCTTGTTGGTTATGGAGAAAAAACGTAAACCTCTGATATCATTTCCCATACTTTGCATCACGCGAGGTCCGGTTAAAATCATAGCGCTAATTGTACTAATAAGGAGTAAAGCGATAATTAAACTCATAAATTGTCCCAATTGCGGTCCAAATATCTTATTCGCACTCAAATAACCAACTTCTATCACACCTTTTAATTCATCAATTGGCACTGAATATAAAAAAATGGCATTTAAAGCCGTATAAACTGCCATAACCAACAGAGTTCCAATAAACAAAGCTTTAGGCAGATATTTCTTTGGATCTTTCATTTCACCACTTATGTATGCTGCGGCATTCCATCCACTGTATGCATATGTAACGTATATTAGAGATGAAGCGAAAGAGGCAGAAAAGATTCCGGACCAAGCCTCCTCATTGAAGGCAAACGAAACTGAATGTTTTGGAATGTGAAAACTTCCAAAACCAACAAACATAACAATACAAATGACTTTAACCATCGTAAATACACGTTGAAAAGCAGCTCCTGCTTTTAAGGTAATGGCATGTATGGTAGTAATGGTAATTATTACAATGATTGCCAAATACAATGGATTTACCTGGGTGTAAATCTTGTTAACGTATGAACCTAAAGCTACAGAAGCAGCTGCAATTGGCGCTGCAAAACCAACCGTCACACTTACCCAGCCGCTTAAAAAACCAACTGCCGGATGGTATAGTTTAGATAGATAATTGTATTCACCACCACTTTCAGGAAAAGCTGATCCAATTTCGCCATAGGTTAAAGCACCACATAAAGCCAAAATACCTCCAACCAACCATAGAGCAATAATAGCCATTGGGCTTTGGATGCCCATCACCTGAAAACCGATGCTGGTAAAAACACCTGTTCCAATCATGTTAGCTATCACAATTGAAATGGCAGTGTTAAATTCGATCTTATGCTGCGTCATTAATCAAATGATTGTGTTGATTTTTTAGATAGTTCAACCAACTGCTGATATTGTTGCGGGGTTAAATCATTGTAATAAAAGTTGATTGGATTAATCTTCTCATTATTCTTTATCACCTCGTAATGTATGTGCGGCGCGGTACTTAATCCAGTACTTCCAACGTATCCAATTAACTCGCCGCGCTTTACTTTTTTACCTAAAATGGTTTTAATTTTACTCATATGCCCATATAAGGTCTGATAACCGAAGCCATGATTAATTACCACATGGTTACCGTATCCTTGGGCCATTGCATCTGCACGTTCTACAACACCATCACCTGTTGCATAAATAGGCGTTCCTTGCTCTGCACTAAAATCCATTCCCGGGTGAAATTCCTGTGTTTTATAAATTGGGTGCGTACGCCAACCAAATCCGCTGGTTACGGCATGTGTTAAATCCTTTTGATTAATTGGCATAATGGCGGGGATCGATGCTATTAATTTTTCCTTGCTTCTAGCCAGTCTAACCACATCGTCGAAACTTTTGGTTTGTACGTATAATTGTTTGGTTAAGCGGTCAAGTCGCTCAGTAGTAGAAGTTAATAAGTCACTGTTATCAAAACCCTCTAAATCAGAGTATTTATTGCTGCCGCCACTTCCGCCATAACGAATGGTTTTTGGTAATGGCTCCGCCTCAAAAATGGCTCGGTAAATATTATCATCCCGATCCTCTAAATCCTTCAAAACGGCTTCCATTTGCGACATTTTACCGTTTAATAGGTTGTACTGTAATTGCAGGGCTTCAATTTCACGGTTTTTACGCTTTTCGCCAGGAGAAGGTAAAAACTGCCTCGCCAACAAAATAGTTATCGTTGCAAATACTAAACCGGTTGCTAAATAGGAAAGTGTTTTCCAAATTACATCCTTTGCCGTTAACTTTACCTTTTCGTAAGTTAACGATTTAGTATTAAATCTATATTTTACCTTGCTCAAGCGTTTATCTAGGTCTTAAATTTACAAAAATGTGTTTATACCGCAACTGAATTAACCAACAAATGATAAATTGTGCAAAAATACAAACCTAAATAGTTTACCAACTGTTAGGATAAAGTAAATTTGCGTTTTTAAAATTTTTTATGAGTAAACCAGAACATATACATTGCCTTATTATCGGTTCAGGACCTGCAGGATACACAGCAGCAATCTATGCAGCGCGTGCTGACCTTAAGCCGGTTTTATACACAGGTCTAACACCGGGAGGCCAATTAACTGAAACAACAGAAGTAGATAACTTCCCTGGCTACCCAAAAGGAGTAACAGGGCCGGTATTGATGGAAGATTTAAAAGCACAGGCTGAACGATTTGGTACTCAAGTGCGTTTTGGCTTAGTTACCAAAGCCGATTTACAAAGTACGCCTAAACGTTTATGGGTTGATGAATCAATTGAAATTACGGCAGACACTGTTATTATAAGCACCGGCGCAAGTGCCAAATGGTTAGGTTTAGAAAACGAAACCCGTTTACGTATGAATGCCGGAGGGGTAAGTGCTTGTGCAGTATGCGACGGCTTTTTCTACAGAGGGCAAGATGTTGCTATTGTTGGAGCAGGGGATACCGCTGCTGAAGAAGCTACTTACTTAGCAAAATTGTGTAAAAAGGTTTACATGATTGTAAGAAAAGGTGAAATGAGAGCAAGTAAAGCTATGCAACACCGTGTGTTAAACACACCAAATATTGAAATGGTTTGGAACAGTGAAACACATGACATTTTAGGAAAAGATGCAGTGGATGGTGTAATAGTTAAAAACAATCAAACAAACGAGCAACGCACTTTAAACGTTACAGGTTTTTTTGTGGCTATAGGACATAAACCAAACACAGATATTTTTAAAGGGCAATTAGATATGGACGATATGGGCTATTTACATGTAGTTCCAGGTTCAACTAAAACCAATATTCCAGGAGTATTTGCGGTTGGAGATTGTGCAGATAAAAATTACAGACAAGCTGTAACTGCTGCAGGTAGTGGTTGTATGGGAGCTTTAGATGCTGAAAGATACTTAGCATCAACCGGCCACTAATTTATTTTAAAGTGATATAATATAGCACCTTGGTTGAACAACTAAGTTGCTTTGTTTTTATATACTTTTTAAAAGTACATTTGTTATAGTAAGTTGAATGACACCAAGAATTGAAAAAATTATCGAAAAGAAATTAGTTGGTAAACGACTAACGATGAGTTACGCAAATTATAGAGTAGGGGAACTTTGGCAAAGTTTTATGCCAAAACGTAAGGAAATAAATGGCAACCTGAATAATGATTTAATTTCAATGGTCATATACCAAGCGAATCATTTTACAAACTTTAAACCAACTAACGAATTTGAAAGATGGGCAACAGTTGAAGTTGTTGACTTTGATCATGTTCCCAAAGGAATGGAAACCTTTTTGTTACCTGCAGGACTCTATGCTGTTTTTATTCATAAAGGTGATACAAAAGAATTTGCCAATACTTTTAGATACATTTTGGAAGTTTGGTTACCTGGCTCAGAATATTTGCTAGACGATAGACCACACTTTGAAGTGTTGGGAGAAAAATATAAAAATAACGACACTGATTCAGAGGAAGAAATTTGGATACCGATTAAAACTAAATCAATACAAAATTAGTCTCATTTATTAAGCTTACTGATTGGCTAGGGGCTTTGATAATAGTCATTAATCCATATTAACAAAAATATTAAAGTACAAATTTTAATAGAAAGAACATGGCTAGTTTTAAGTTTTGGTTACAACCCACTTGAATTTTTTAGAGCCAATTTAAAATTTAAACGAAAATAGCTTACTAAAACTATTATAGATTGAATATTAATCTTTTGTCGAAAAAAACACTTTATTATAAGAATTAACTTTAATAAAATATTTACTTAACAATTTTGTTCTATTTTAGATTTTGATTAATTATCTTACTATGTTTCGGATTTGGTTTCTTATATTATTTTTCAGCTTCAATTTATTGAACTCACAGTGCCTAAAAATTGAAAGTATTTTGGTTGATGCCTGTAATAATGGAGCAGCATGCTCACCCTCAGTATTAGCACAGGAAAATCGTAACGAAATGTTTATTTTTAGTGTTGGCAGCACCTCTATTAATACCGCTAGTTTAACCGTAAATTGGCCAAACAATAGTTTTCAGGGTTGGAAAACGCCGGATGCTTATACGGCCAGTAACGTTAGTTTAATTAACTCAACTATCCTAGGTTGTGGATTGTTAATAGAACCTACTAATAGTGTTATCCCGGCTAACAGCAAAGTAATTGTGGTATCAGGCTTTAGTATGTGTCCATTGGGTAACTCATTTGCTGCGCTCACTGAAACGCTTTATATATTGTTTCAAAATAATCAAGCAGGCACTGCCGGGCATTTTAAAAACTTCTGTGGCATTAATATTGGTGTTGGGCCTAGCACTGTTTGTCCAACTACCACATTTACACCACCACCAACCACCTGTTGTGATGGAACGGCTACATTTAACAGATCCTTAACCATTTCATACGCACCTTTAAGTTGTACAAACACTGCAGTTTTTGACATTCGCGAATTAACCAATATTTTTGGTACTAGCGGTGGAACCTCCAATCAAAATGATGGGGCAGCGGTTTTTTATGATAACAGCATGAATCCATCTTATATAAATATTGGCTGTCAGGCTCCATTTATACCGCTTTCCGTAACTGCCGCAGGCCCCACTTTGGCAATCTGTAATCCAACAAGTATTGTTGTTACAGCCTCAGTTGTTGGCAGTTATTCTACTTTTGCATGGAGTGGTGGAATGGGTTCATTTTCAAATCCAAGTTCTTTAACCACAACTTATACACCTTCTCCGTTTGAAGGTGGTGCCATAACCCTAACATGCACAGCCAGTAAACCTTGTGGAACTACTACTGCTGTATCAAGCACCATTGTTACATTAAATATTAATAATGCACCTGCTTTACTAAATATAACATCTACCAACAATGGCTTTATCTGCAGCGGAAATTCCATCACACTTTCCGGATCTGTTAGCAACGCGTCTTTAACTAGTGGTTTAAGTTATACATGGCTACCGGGCGGAATTAATTCATCTAGTTTAAGTGTAAATAGTGCCGGCATCTATTCTTTAATAGCCCAAAATGCCTGCGGTCAAACAACTTCTCAATTTACTGTGAGTTCAGGTATAGCTCCAACTATTAGTCTATCGGCTTCAAGCACAACTGTATGTGCAGGTTCAACAGCTACCTTAGTTGCGGCCTCCAGCTCACCGACGTATACCTGGAGTAATGGTTCAACATCTAACAGCATCGTTGTTACACCAAGTAATACTGCCTCTTATTCGGTTATAACTACCAATACATGTGGAAGCAGCAGTGCGAGCGTGAACCTAAATGTGATAGCAATTCCAACCTTGCAGCTAAGTACTTCAAATGTTAACTTATGCTACGGAACAAATACCATTATTACAGCATCAACAAATTATACAAACAACTTAAATTGGAGCACCGGTGTATCTTCAACACAACTTACTATTAATAATTCAGGTGTTTATACAGCTAGTGTTACAAATGCCTGCGGCAGCGCTGTTCAAAATGTAACGGTTAACGTTTATCCTGAGCTAAGTTTGGCTCCTCAAGGGAATTCTGTTATTTGTAATGGCAGTGTAACCGGTTATTCCCTAGCAACATTATCTGATGCTATATATAACTGGGCTGGACCATCATTTGTTGGTCCAATAAATCTAAATAACGCTCAATTAAACGCAGGAGGAATATATACAGTTTCGGTTACTAACACAATTACAAACTGTAGTAATTCAGTTACATTTTCTGTTAATCAAGTTAACACCAATGCTCTTTTTAGTGCAAGCAGTTTAAGTGGCGATGCGCCACTAAATGTTAATTTTAATAATTCATCCTCAGGTGCTAATAGTTACCAATGGAACTTTTCAAATCTAGGTACATCAACTGCCACTAATACCGGTTATACTTTTAACAGTCCCGGAATATACACCGTAACTTTAATTGCAAGCTTAAATGGCACGTGTAGCAGCATTTACACTCAAGAAATAACAGTAAACGAAGGTTTAGGTATTATTCCTGAAGTAGTAACAGCAAATGGTGATTCTAAAAATGATGTTTTTGAAATTAAAGGTTTGGAACGTTTTGTAAACAATCATTTACAAATTTATAACCGCTGGGGTAATTTAGTTTATGAAGCCAAACCATATAAAAATGACTGGGCAGGAAAAAATAATGTGAATGGCAATGCAGGCCTATTACCTTCGGGTACCTATTATGTGATTCTTAATTTTGGTACAGAAAACATGGAAGTTTACAAAGGCTATGTTCAATTGCAGTATTAATTAAAACTAATTGATCACTATTTTTTTTGTCAACACTATATCATCAAATTCAACGCTAGCAAAATAAATTCCAGGTAAAAAGCCTTCAATGTTTAATTTCATTAAATTGTCGCTAGTACCTACCTTCATTGGCAAAATAGTACCATAGATATTACATAATTCAACTTTTTTAGGAGTTTTGTAAAATTCAAGGTAGATGATTTCCTTAGCAGGATTGGGATATACTATTAATTGTGTGCTATTTTTCGTTTGCTCTGTTAAACTTATGCAATTATCCACATTTAACGTAAGAGTTACAACTGATTGATTGCACATACCACCGCAGCAATACCCAGTAACTGTATATACTGTTGTAACGGTTGGGCTAAATGTTGCTGTTCCAACTGAAACATGAGAGTTACTTGGTGTATATAATGAAGTATTAAAAGTCTGTGTTGTACTAGCTTGCCAACCATAACTATACGCTCCGGATGCATATGCACTAATACTATTACCAAAACAAATTGTGGCATTGGAGGTAGCAGGTTGCTGAAAAGAAGCACCAACATTACATGCTAACTCTGAAACAGTAGTTTAATGCACTGCAGCTGTTAATGCAACACCGGTTGAATTAGATGCAATGCAGGATAGTGTATAAACAGTTTGACCACATGAGTAATAATAAACACTTATAGAGGAAGTTCCTTGACCTGAAAAAATTGTAACGCTGCTGGTACTTGCTGAAGGAACTAATACAGACCAGGTATAACTAGTTGGCGAATCAGAAGCTGTAACGGAATAAATTACCGGCCCGATAGGAGGCATAACAATATGAGTAGTAGGCCCTGAAATAGCACCCATAACAGGTACCTGTGCCTTGAGAAAACTAATAGCAAAAATAAATATTGAAAGAATTTTTTTCATTGCGTATCAAATGCTCACTCCAAGAAATTCAAAAAGAATTTACTATTAAAGATAATAAATAATTCTTAAAAGACAGTAAATGGAGTCTTTTCTTTGACGAAAATTTTAATCCAAAAAAATCAGGGAGATAAAACTAAAAAGCTAAAGAGCATTAGTATTATTAATTCTCCTTTTTCTTAAAATTTAAACTTAAACCGTTTACGCAATATCTTAAACCACTTGCAGTTGGGCCATCATCAAACACATGCCCCAAATGACCGTTACAGTTGGAACAGACTATTTCTGTTCGAATCATCCCATGACTGAAATCTTTAATTTTTTTAATGCGTTCGCCACCACCTAATTCACCATCAAAACTTGGCCAACCACAGTGACCATCAAATTTTTGAGTACTTGTGAAAAGTTCAGCACCACAACCGGCACAAACATAAGTGCCTGCTTCATAAAAATTATTCAAGGAGCTTGTAAAAGGTCGCTCAGTACCTTTCTCCCTTAAAACATAATACTGTTCGGGAGTTAATTCCTTTTTCCATTCTGCTTCAGTCTTAGTTACTTTATTTTCCATGTTTGTATTTGTTTTAGTTTCTTTTTTATCCGTACTAGTTTGGCATGATAGATTAAATGCAGTTAATCCGCACAAAAGAAAAGTAATTATTTTAAGTTGATTGTTTCTCATATTAAGGTAGACGAACTTTGTACAACAACATTACAAATATCTAAATGGTTTAAATTATTTTAACAAAATAACTTAATATTTGATTTCATACACCTGCGTTTCTTCAAAAGCACCTTCAGAGTGAACCAACACCAATTTTTCGGGATATTTTTGGGCAATTGGGGCAAGAATATTATGCATGGTATTTATAAAACCCGCTCCAGGATTGTTAGGATCCGTTCGTAATTGACCCAACATTACATGGGTTACATTATTCGCTTTAAAAAAAACTAATGCACTGTCAGGGTTAGATTGGTTAGTTGCAGTATCGCGTTTAATGACTGAATAAATTGGAAAGAATTTTTTTCCCTTGCCATAAATGAAACTCATTGGAGCCTTTCTACTTGCAACTAAAGAGCTAGCCGGCAAATTATCTGCACACCACTCACTGCACTTTAAAAAATTAATCCAGTCTGGCGTATAGCCATAATACTTTTCGCCTTTTAAATTTTTACTAACGATTGGTAAATTTTTAGAGCTACGCTTAATGGTAGAAAAGCTAAAAGAAAGTGTTACAGCTAAAACAATAACTGTTAATCCTTCTAATCCTGCATTAATCTTTTGTGAAATCTGATAAATGAGATAAAATAGAATTAGCAGTAAAATAGGCATACATACTAATATAATCCTTACCTGATCCCATCTGGCTTGAAGAATAATAAATGAGAAAACTGTTTGAGCCAAACAAAATAGTGCTATAAAAAACAAACTGCGGTTTGCCTTTTTATAAATAAACCATACACCAATAAACACAAGAATTAAGGTAAAAAAGCCGCTTGCACCAAAAAGGGAAAACTGACTTGGCATTTCGCCCGTTTCAGTTGGAATAATTTGAACATTCTCTGAACGCCAACCTATAATTTGATAAAAACGTTTACCAAGATACTGAGAAGTGTTTTCTAAAAATCGAGTAACAAATCCTCCAAAATCTTCCATACCTAAACTTGGATTGTACAAATCTTTTTGCATTAAAGCTTTAGTCTGTCCTTTGAATTGATTTGGTACATTCCAGATTGCAGACACAGTTAATTCATATAAACCTTTAAAAATTCCGTAGCTTAAAATGGTCCACATAACTGCTTTGTAATTTTTATCGAGAAAAAAGAATAGTATTGCAGTTGGCAAGGCTATCATACCAACACTTCTGGCAGTGCTTAACAATAGAAGACTAAATCCAAAAAACAGCCAGTTTAAATACTGTTTTTTAACATCAACCCCATTTTCTTTAATCTTATCATACAATTTAATGAAACTATAAACCATTAAACTCTGCAGAAAAATGTAAAATGCTTCGCTAAAGGTCATACTTGCAAAGTAAAGCATCTGATGATTAATGGCATGAAACAAAATGACGGGAATAAAAATGATAGCCGGCACACGGTTGTTCAGAGCTCTGTATAGTAAAATAAGGCCAAGCAAAATAAACAATACAGAAAAGCATTTGAACAGAATGAGATTAAAGCCAAATATTTTAATGATAACCGCCAATACCATGGGGTAGAGTGGGGCATTGAACGTGTGAAAAAACTTAGGAAATTCAGTCACATATTTATAGCCGGATTCGATGTAAGTAGAATCGTCGTTAGCTTCGCTGATTTTAACATTAAAAAGTAAAACAGAAAAAAGAAGGCATAGAAAAATGGAAATAAAGAAAAACTTTTTATTGTTATTGTTTAACCACGATTGAATTGCCTGCGCAATTTTTGAACCAGAAGTCGCCGTTGTGTTTACTTTTTTAGAATCCTTCATACCTTAATACACTGTATAAATTTACTATAAATTTTCTATCATTGTTAGGTTGAATTGACCAAACATCAACCCTTTAATTCTTCTCAAATTTTTTGTAAGACTCCGTTATACCCTTAATTACGGACGAACTTAAACCATGATGCTCCATTTGATTTAATCCGGTTATGGTAATGCCCTTTGGTGTGGTTACCTTATCTATTTCCTGTTCAGGATGAGAATGATTAACTAAAAGCAATTTAGCTGCACCCATTACTGTTTGCGATGCAATGGCATGAGCAGTTTTTGCATCAAAACCAATTTCAATTCCTGCCTGAATATTAGCACGTATGTATCTTAATGCAAATGCGGTTCCACAAGCACCTAATACTGTTGCAGCATCCATTAACTTTTCATCTATCACAACTGAATTTCCAAGTGAATTAAATAAGTCCAAAATTTGTGTCATTTGCAGTTCAGATAAACTGTTATAGCTTATACACGTCATACTTTCTTTAATAGAAATAGCTGTGTTAGGCATAGCTCTGGCAACCGAACATTTATTTTTAATGAAGGATGAAATTTCTGAAATACTTACACCGCTTACACAGGAAATTAATAAGTGTTTTGACGTCAAGGTTTTGGAAATCTCACTTAAAACTTCCTTAGCCTGAAAAGGTTTTACACAAAGTATAATTACCGTTGCTTCTTTTACAGCTTTAACATTGTTATTACTAACAGGTAAGCCCAATTTAGTTAAATCGTCGATGCCGCTTGTTTGGCGTTTTGTGAGAATAAGTTGTGAGGCTTTGCACGTTTTGCTGCTTAGCAGACCTAATGCAATGGCTTTCCCTAAATTACCACTACCAATGATACAAATTTTACTCATGATTATTCCGCAATAACAGTTACTTCAATTTTGGCATTTAAAGGCAAAGCACTAACGGCAATGCAGGTACGGGTAGGCAATCGTTTAGCAAAATGCTTTACATACTCCTCATTTACTGCAGCATAATCTTTCATGTCAGTTAAATAAATAGTTACAACAACAATTTTATCCAATTCACTGTTATTCTCTATCAGCAAAGCCTCCAGATTTTTAAAAACTTGTTGCAATTCTGCTACAACACCACCTGTAACCAGGGTGTTAGTTTCTTTAGATAAGCCAATTTGTCCGCTAACATATAAGTTTCCGTTGCTGCGTATGGCCGGGGTGTATGGTTTTGACATAAAATGGGTTGGTTTTTGACTTACTGATTTTACTTGAGAAAACAGCTGTGAAAAATTGGCAATTAATCCAATGATGATGAGTGTATGTTTTATTTTAATCACAGTTATTTTTTTAAAGTAGATATTTAAAATTATTAATTGATTTTAATTGAATAAAGCTTGTGCCTTTTTTAAAGCATTTGCTATACCATCCGTTTTGGTTCCGCCTGCCTGTGCGTAGAATGGTTGACCGCCACCGCCGCCATTGATTTCCTTTGCTAATTCACGTATAAGCGCTCCAGCATTCAAGTTTTTCTCCTTCACCAAATTATCGCTTAAAATGACTGATATGCTTGGTTTACCTTTCACCTCCTGACCAATTACACAGGCTAAATTCTGAACTTCATTACGCAACTCAAATAATAGGTTTTTAGTTTCTTCAGCACTGCTTAATTCGATTTTTTCTACTACCAAATTAACACCATTAACAGATTTTATTTTAGCTTTTAAATCAGCTTTAATTGCACCGGCTTTTTCTTTATATAATTCTTGAAGTTGTTTTTGCAATTCGATGTTATCATCTTGTAATTGGGTTATACTTTTAAGCACATCTTTACTCCCTTTCAAAGCCTGTTTAATTTCATTAATTAAATGTATTTGGGAATTAAAAAACTCTTCAGCCTTTAAAGAAGTGATGGCTTCTATTCTTCGAATGCCGGCAGCAACTGCACCCTCGCTTGTTATTTTAAAAACACCAATTTGCCCTGTTGTAGGCACGTGACAGCCTCCGCACAATTCTATTGAGAAACTCTTATCAAAAGTTACAACACGCACTACATCTCCATACTTTTCACCAAAAAGCGCCATAGCTCCGGTTTTTTTAGCTTCATCAATAGCCATGAGCTGAATGTTAGCAGAGATGTTTTCACGAATTTTGGTGTTGACTATTTTCTCAATTTGATGTATTTCTTCATCCGTAACTTTACTGAAGTGAGAAAAATCAAAACGTAAATAGTCTTCATTTACCAAGCTACCTTTTTGCTCAACGTGTGGCCCTAATACCTGACGTAAAGCCGCGTGTAATAAATGCGTTGCACTATGATTATTGGTTGTTAAAACACGCTCCTGCACATTTACTTTTGCAGTAAATACACTTGCAATTTTTTCAGGTAATTTATCTACGGTGTGTATAATGACACCATTTTCTTTACGCGTATTGGTAACAACTATTTTATCGTTAATGTTTTCTATATAGCCTTTATCACCAACCTGTCCACCACTTTCAGCATAAAAAGGTGTTTTATTTAAAACAACATGATATTCTTCTTTATTTTTTGCTCCTGCCTTGCCGGCAGGCAGGTTAACTTTTCTGAAACGAATAATTTTGGTTTCAATTTCTAAATCGGTGTATCCTACAAAATCAGTTTCTTTTTCTTGTGTGTCTAAAATAGCTTTGTTCTCTTCAACATAAATCCAATCATCTGTATCTATTTTAGTTGCAGCCCTTGAACGGTCTTTTTGCTCTTGTAAAGCTGTATTGAATTCTTTCTCATCAATACTCAAGTCGTAACCACGGGCAATTAAACTGGTTAAATCAACCGGGAAACCAAATGTATCGTATAATTCAAAAACAATTCTCCCATTAATTACTTTTTGTTGTGCAGCATTAGTATCAATACAAACCTGATCAATCCGCTTTAAACCAACCTCAAGTGTTTTATAGAAGGATTGTTCTTCTTCCTTTATTACCTTTTCAATTAATAATTTTTGAGTGTTTAGTTCCGGAAAAGCTTCACCCATTTGGTGTGCCAAGTTAGGCACTATACGATACATGAATGGCTCTTTTAGATTTAACGACTGATAACCATAACGAATGGCTCTTCTTAAAATCCTTCTGATAACATATCCTGCACCGGTATTACTTGGCAATTGCCCATCTGCTATGCTGAATGAAATAGTTCTAATATGGTCAGCAATAACACGCATTGCAATATTAATAAGTTGCTGCTTTTTGTGTTTTTCCTCTTCGTGAATAATGTAACGTAAACCACTTAACTCTTCAATTTTTGCAATTAACGGCATAAACACATCGGTATCGTAATTACTATGCTTACCTTGCAAAACACGCACCAAACGCTCAAATCCCATACCGGTGTCAACGTGCTGTTTCGGTAGTTTAATTAAAGAACCATCAGCTCTTCTTTCAAATTCCATAAACACATTGTTCCAGATTTCAATCACATTAGGGTGATCGTTATTAACCAAACTTGCACCACTTACCTTTTTTCGTTCCTCGTCGCTTCTTCCATCGTAATGTATTTCGCTGCAAGGGCCACACGGACCCATGTCTCCCATTTCCCAGAAATTATCCTTTTTGTTACCATTCAGGATTCGCTCCTCAGGTACAAACTGTTTCCAGGTATCAAAAGCTTCCTGGTCAAATCCGAGTCCGTCGTCCTTACTTCCTTCAAAAACAGTGACGTATAGGCGATCTTTATCTATTTTGTATACATCAGTCAATAATTCCCAGGCCCAGCTAATGGCTTCTTTCTTAAAATAATCTCCAAAACTCCAGTTACCAAGCATCTCAAACATGGTGTGGTGATAGGTATCTACACCAACTTCTTCAAGATCGTTGTGTTTTCCGCTTACACGTAAACATTTTTGTGTATCAGCTACACGTGGGTATTTAATTGGGGAATTGCCTAAAAAAATATCTTTAAACGGAGCCATCCCACTGTTGTTAAACATGAGGGTAGGGTCACCTTTAACAACCATAGGCGCACTTGGAACGATATGATGTCCTTTACTTCTGAAAAAATCTAAAAAGGTCTGTCTGACTAAATTTGCTTCCATAATAATTCGAATGGCGAAGATATAAAAAAGCCGAATGGGAGGGAGGGAATAAAACCTCAATTATCTCACTAATTTTCAACCATTTTATTGACTTTGGTTAAATTGAAATTCACAAGTTGACTGACTTGTTAATAAAAAAAATGTTAACTTTTCTTCAAAAATGTTTGGTAAGATCAAAAAATATTTAACTTTGTATCACAAAGCACTTTTATTATGATAGAAAAAGATCAATTAGATGCCTTGAAGGACATTAGAAGTATGATGAAGCAATCTTCTAAGTTTCTCTCGTTAAGTGGGCTTTCCGGAGTATTTGCCGGAATTTATGCTTTAATAGGAGCCTACCTTGGTAATTATTTTATTAATGATTTTATCCTAACCGGTGACTACCGTAACGGATACTCATCGCAATATTTTCAATTATTAATAAAACTATTGGTTGTTTGCATTGGTGTATTGGTTCTTTCTATTGTATCTGCGTTTTATTTCTCAAACCGTAAGGCAAAAAAACTTGGTCAGAAATTGTTTGACCACACAACCTTACGTTTGTTTATTAATATGTTTATTCCATTATTAGCAGGTGGCTTATTTTGTTTGGCCATGTTATTGCATGGTGGACATTTTGTTTTATTAATAGGACCTTGTATGCTGATTTTTTACGGCTTGGCTTTGGTTAACGGCAGTAAATATACTTTACATGATATTCGTTACCTTGGCATACTTGAAATAGTTTTAGGTTTGGTAGCAGTTTTTTATTTAGGTTATGGAATTATATTTTGGAGCATTGGTTTTGGAGTGTTGCATATCCTTTATGGAATATACATGTGGTTTAAATACGACAAACAGTTATAAACGTGATTAACCCTAACATACATAAACTAAATAAAGCCTTTGAGAACAGGGTGCGCTTGGGTATTATGAGTGTGCTAATGGTTAATGATAGCGTTGACTTTAATTCATTAAAGGATTTACTTCAAATTACGGATGGTAATTTAGCCAGCCATAGTGCAGCTTTGGAAAAAGAGGGTTTTTTACATATTAAAAAGGAGTTTGTAGGCAAAAAAACACTAACAACCTATAGCGCTACTAAAACCGGTATTAAAGCTTTTGAAGAACACTTGGATGCTCTTGAAAAATTAATTAAAAAATTGGACTGATTTTTTTTAACTTTTTACTTTGAAATGCAAAGTACTTTTAAAAATATGAATAATACAATTAGCTATCGCGAACAATTTGTGGTAATACTTTTAGCGCAGTTTACCTTTTTACATACCTTGATTCATTGGCGAAGAAAGGCATGGAAACTAAATCTTGCAGATTATTTGAAATTTAATAAGGGCAGTTTAGGCAATGAGCTTGGATTATTCTATACCAAGAATCATTTTAAACCGGTTGATAGGGCAGAGCGTCATGATGTGTTTCACATCCTGTTTGGATTTGATACCACTGTAAAAGCAGAATGTGAATTGCAGTTTTTTCTGGCAGGTAATGGTAAATGGTCTGTATTCACTTTTGGCACATGTGCCATTGCATTTATTCTATTTCCATCATGGTTAAAGGATTTTAAAAACAGTTATCAAATAGGTAAACAATATGTGAACGTAAACCAATTTGATTTTTATAGCGAACTCAACACTGAACTTATTTGTCTACAAAACCAGTTAAAAACAAAAAAATCTGCTTATGAAAACTAATCATTTAAAATCCATCCGCTTGAAACTTTGGTTATTTATTATTCTGTTAGCGCTTAGTGGCATAACTGCATTTCCATTACAAACTGAGCTTGCATTTTTATCCAAATACGTTTGTCTTTTCCCTTCTTTTATTCAAAATTGGTTGATAGAAGTTAATACTGCTGTTAGCAAAACGCCTTCCTTAGTATTATACGGAACCGATTGGTTAGCCTTTGCTCATTTAGTAATTGCCCTGTATTTTATTCCGGTTATTATAAATCCTGTGCAATACCAACTAAATATAAAAATGGGATTAATTGCTTGTATCGGAGTACTTCCATTAGCATTTATCTGCGGACCAATTAGAGGAATCCCTTTCTTTCATCAAATAATAGACATCAGTTTTGGTTTTTTTGGCTTCATACTTCTTCTAAACATTTACAAGAACATTAATCAATTAAAATCTAAACTATGACTAAAAAATTAATTTGGGTAAGCTTATTTGCCATTTCCATGGGCTTTTTAGAAACCGCAGTAGTTATTTATCTGCGCGTGATATATTACCCCGGAGGTTTTGAGTTTCCGTTAAAACCAATAGAACCATCAATCGCTAAAGTTGAATTCATTCGAGAGATTGCAACTGTAATTATGTTAGTTGCTACCGGAATTTTTTGCGGCATAACTAAATTGCAGCGCTTTGCTTATTTCGTTCTGGCCTTTGCTATCTGGGATTTATTCTATTACATCTTTTTATTTATCATCATTCAATGGCCGCAGAGTTTGTTTACATGGGATATTTTATTCCTGGTTCCAATTCCTTGGGTTGGTCCGGTTTGGGCACCCTGTTTACTTTGCCTTATTATGATAATCGGTTCAGTTTACATTATTAGTAGGATTGAACAAGATAAAAACTACCAACTAAAACCATATTTATGGGCCATTTTAATAAGCGGAGCCGTAATATGTATTCTATCCTTTATGCTGGATTATATCCATTTCTCCAAATATGACATCTGGAACTTTGCAAACAACGATGTATTATTTGACGAACTAAAAAATTACATTCCAAAAAACTTTAATAATCAGGTATTTTTTAGCGGATTTGCCTTAATGCTAGGTAGCGTTATGTGGGCTATTTACAACGACTTTAATTTAAAATCAAACAACCATGAAAAAAAATGATTATTTACTAATAGGCTTTACAGCAGGCTTCAGCTTATTATTTTACAAACAAAATGCCGGATTAAATTTTCTAATCTTCAGCACCCTCTTTATCATCATTACTTGGATAAGGAATAAAAAACTATTTCAGGATAAAAACTTAATTGGACCACTAATTGCAGTAATGATTTCTTCTATATCGGTGGTGTTAACCAACAGTTCCCTAAGCATAATTGCAAATTGTTTTGCCTTACTTTATTATGCTGCAATTGTTTTAAACGCAAAAAATTCCCTTGTTGTTTCATTATTTGCTTCAACCATTTCGGTAGCAGGTTCCTACGTTTTTGTAATTCTGGATGCAATAACACGTAGCAAAACCAATCAAGGTCAAACTAAACCAGGCAATAATTTTAAATTGATAATGACCAGCGTTGTTATTATTTTAATCATTGTTTTCTTTGCTATCTATAGAGCTTCTAACCCTTTATTTGCAACAAATACTAATTGGATCAATTTAGACTTTATTAGTTTCTACTGGATATGCTTTACTTTGTTCGGATTTTTAATTTGTTATGGCTTACTAAATGTAAAGCAGTTTCAACCTATTAATGAGTGGGAGGGAGGTTTAAATGATAACCTAACCAAACAACCTGTAAAACAGGAAAATTATGCAATTGAGCTTAAGGCTGGCCTGGTACTTTTTGGCTTCTTAAATTTGTTCTTATTGGTTTTAAATGTTGGAGACGTTTGCAGTTTTATGCTAAAAAACGCTTTACCAAAAGGCATTAGTCACTCTGATTTTGTTCACAACGGTGTTGGCATGATTATTTTATCCATTGTGATGGCCTGTTCCATAATTCTGTATTTATTCAGATTTAATATTCAAGCAAATCAATTATCTAAACCATTAATTGCTTTAGTTATGCTTTGGATTTTACAAAGCTTGGTTATGATTACATCAACATGCCTGAGAAATCAAATTTACATTGCTTCATACAACCTAACCTATAAACGCATTGGCGTGTACGTTTGGTTGTTTCTTGCAGTTGTAGGTTTAGTTTTAATGATCCTTAAAATCCATAAAAACAAAACTAACTGGTACTTAATAAAAATGAATAGCTTGGTTTGGTTTTACACCTTAGTAGCTTCGTCCGTTGTTAATTGGGATAAGGTTATTACCAACTATAATTTAAATTGTAAATCCTATTTTGAGGTTGATTACTATTACCTGTTTTCTTTATCTGACAGTAATATACCACAACTCATTGATGTTACGAAAGACAAAAACTTTAAACTTTTAAACCGTCGCTTAATAAATTACACCAGGTACAAACATTCTTTTGAATATCAACGCTCTTATACAGAATTGATTCATGATAAAATCTATTACTATGTTTTAAATCATCGTAATACCTGGCAAAGCCTTACATATGTTCAATACAGCAACGACACAAAAATTAACCAACAAATATTAAACTAGTTATGATATCAAATAAAATAACCCCAACACTTAAGCTATTATTATTCTGCTTAGCATTAGTATTTATGCGCATGGTAAAAACCCACCAACTATCCTATCTATTCTTGTTCTGGAATTTATTTCTGGCCTTTATTCCTCTTTGGTTTATCAATCGCTCCAATAAGTCTACTAATCAATATTTAAAGTGGTTTTTAGTTGGCACATCGCTTTTGTTTTTACCAAATGCACCCTATGTATTAACAGATCTATTTCATTTGCATAAATCAACCATAGTGCCAATGTGGTATGACCTTATTTTGATTGTAAGTTTTGCCTTATTAAGTTTAATATACTTTGTTAAAGCTGCCCACATTATTTTTGGAATAATAAAACTACATGTAAAATCATACTTATTCGAACCCATTAAGCTCCTGGTTTTCATGTCCTGCGGTTACGGTATATACCTAGGACGGTATTTACGCTTTAATAGCTGGGACCTGATAACAGATCCATTAATTCTGGCAGATGGAATTGTGAATTCACTTATTAATGAAAATGCTTATAAAGAAACATTTGCTGTTACTTTTGTGTTTGGTATTTTTCTATATTTATTATTTGAACTTTTCTCCGTAACGAGAAAAAACAAGTTGAATGAAGCATTTTATAAATAATAGATTTAAAGCATTCGGGTTTGCATTTCAGGGTTTGTATGCAGGTTTTAAAAATGAAACGCATTTAAAAATTCATTTAATTGCTTGCATACTGGTTACGATTAGTGGTTTTTATCTGCAACTCAAACCTTTTGAATGGATTGCTGTATTAACTTGCTGCGCACTAGTTATTACCGCTGAACTATTTAACAGTGCAATTGAAGCATTATGTAATCATGTCGAGCCCAATATCAATCCAAAGATCAAGTATATCAAAGACGTTTGTGCTGCCGCAGTGCTTGTGCTCACAATCCTGAGTTTAATAGTAGCCGGTATAGTGTTTATACCTTATCTAATCAAATAATATAAAAGTAAGTTACGGAAGCGTAAATGAACTGCTAATTGGAAAATGGTCTGTAAATGTTTCGCTACATCTATCATACTTCACACACTTAAGTTCTTTATCATGCAAAATATAATCAATTCTGAATTGTGGCCATTTGCCGGCGTATGTTCTTCCGAGTCCATTACCCTTTTCGATGAATGAATCCTTTAATTCTTTGGTAAGTAAACGGTATGTGTAGGACGCAGCAGTATCATTAAAATCACCACAGAGGATTATTTTATATGGGCATTTTTTCATGTGTTCGGCAATTAACTTAGCCTGAACTGTGCGTTTTACAAAGGCCCTTTTTAACCTTCTTAAAATTGACTTACTATGTCCCAATTCATCTTCAGCATTTTTTTCTGAAACTACTTCTTCAAAAAATTTTGTATCCTCTTTTGAAAAGCTTATTGATTGAAGATGTATATTATAAACTCTGATTGTGTCTTTATTTATAATCACATCACTGTAGATACATAAATTATTTAAAGCCGTTTTAAACTCAACCTTACCTTGATTTATAATTTTATACTTACTAAATGTTGCAACTCCCCAATGGTCATTTTCTCTAAGCGTTACAGTAAATTCAGCGTGATGGTAATTTGTTTTTAGAAGTTTTTTAAGTGTATCTATATTATTAAAATCACCTGGTTCTTCCGAGGTATAAAACTCCTGCAAACATAAAATATCCGGATTAACATCAGCTAATTGATTTAAAATTTTTTGTCGGTTCTGTTTGTTTTTCTTCCAGTCATATAAATCAAATAACATACTGTTGTAGGATGTAACCTTAAATACTTTTTGCTCTGTTGACGAGGGCATTGTTATTTGAAGATACCTGTAAGCTGTTGGTAAACTTAACAACAAGGCAATTAATCCGAATATGATGGTTCGTTTAAACTGTATTAACCAATAAATTGAAAAGAGAATATTAATGATAAAAATTACAGGAAATGCCAACCCAAAAAATGCGGGTATCCAGAAAACCAATGGAGAAATGTAAGCTGCAGCTATGGCTATAATCTGAGAAACAATTACAACATAATGAAGCCAAAGGATTATTCTGTTAAACAAGGATAACTTTTGATCTTGTTTAATCTGAACTATTTTACGTAGTTCGCTAAACCTTATTTTCGAAATACTGGAGATAGTTTAATGTTTTGCTAACTGAATTGCTTCCTCAATAATTTGGTAATTACTAAGTATATCTGCTTTACCATCAATAAATGCCACATCATGTTCAAAATGCGCACTTGGTAAACCATCTGCTGTAATAATTGTCCAACCGTCTTTAAGGTGCTTTATTTCTTTCCTGCCCATGTTAATCATTGGTTCAATGGCTATTACCATACCTTCTTTTAACTTCGGGCCGTCTGTTTTTTTGCCATAGTTTGGAACCTCAGGTTCTTCATGTAAATTTTTACCAAGGCCATGCCCAATTAATTCCCTCACTACACCATAACCATGTTTTTCGGCATGCTGTTGTATGGCATGACTAATGTCGCCAATACGATTACCGGTAATCATTTGCTCTATACCCTTGTATAAACTTTCTTTGGTTACATCAATTAATTTTTGAGCAGCAGGCGTTATTTCACCAACTGCAAACGTATAGGCATGGTCACCTACATAACCGTTTAATTTTACCCCACAATCAATAGAAGCGATGTCACCATTTTTAAGCGGAACATTACCCGGAATTCCATGAACTACAGCTTCATTAATGCTAAAGCATAACGTGGCTGGAAAATCAGGAACGCCCCTGCCGCCTTTATATCCTTTAAAAACAGGTATTGCACCATGATCTCTCACAAACTCTTCTGCTAACTTATCTAAATGAATTGGCGTAACACCTGGTTTAACCATAGGTGCCAGCATGGCCAATGTTTTTGAAACAAGCTGTGCAGCAGCTCGCATTATTTCAATCTCTTCGCGGGTTTTTAAAAAAATCATTTTTTACCAAATATTTTTTTCAGAACTGAATTGCCCCCTTTGTTGTAATTATGGTGGGCAGCAGGGTTTTTAAACTGATGCAGGAAATCACCGCTCTCTGGATGCAATATTTGCCATATTTCACTCCAGCCCAAAAATCCACCTACATTCCTGTCATCAATAAAGATATCTGCATTTAGTTTTCTTGCAACTGTTTGGTCAAAAACTTCCTCAGGGTAGTTTTTGTTAACAGCATAAAATTCAATTCCATTTTTCTTGCAATACTCAACTGCATCTGTTAAATGCGGCCCAACACGAAATGTCCATAATATTAATTTGTGACCTTTTTGTTGAAGCGCCTTTAAGGTGGCAAATGCAAAAAGCATTTCGCGACCAATTTCAGGGTATTTGTGTTCAACAATCGTACCATCAAAATCAACTGCAATTATCTTGCTATTTTCACTTATAAAATTTTGCATTACAAATTTTCTGCTTTTATAACATTCAAATTATTATCTAATTCATACAAACGAGGTTGTGCCGTACCTATTTCAAATTGTAAAATCTGTTCCGGTGTCATTTTTTCCAGATACATAATTAAAGCTCTTAAGCTGTTACCATGCGCCGCAATAACCACATTTTTATTATCTTTTAATTTAGGAGCAATTTCCTTTTCAAAATAAGGGATTACTCTCGCAGCAGTGTCTTTTAAACTTTCACCATTTGGAGGAGCAATGTCGTAACTTCTTCTCCAAATTTTTACCTGTTCCTCTCCAAACTTATTTACAGTTTCAGTTTTATCTAAACCTTGTAAATCTCCATACATTCGCTCATTAAGCGCTTCGTTATAAATAGTTTGTAGAATAGGGTGACCTGCCGATTCCAAAGCTAATTGGAGTGTGTTTTGAGCTCTTTGTAAATTTGATGCGTAAGCAAAATTAAAATGGTAGCCTTTAATTTTTAAGCCTGCGCCTTTTGCTTCTTCAATTCCTTTTGATGTTAAAGCCACATCTACCCATCCGGTAAATTTGTTTTCCAGATTCCATTGACTTTGTCCGTGACGAAAAATAACTAGTTGTGCCATAATAATAGAGCCTAAAGATACAAATTAATCCAAGAAGATTTTTGAAATTAATTTAAAGTCATCGGCTTAAAACTGGCCGAAAGAACAACGATATTTAAGTGAGCAGTAGATAAGGATTCCACTGAACTAAACAAGCAATCAATATTGGAGGCATCCAATTTTATCTTTTCCGTGTTATATGCAAAACTAGGTACAAGTTTCTTTTCCTTTTCGGGCTGAAAAGGTTTGTTTTGTAAGTATTCCGCTGCATCCAATTCATACAATTTGTATTTTTTGATGATAGCAATCAAATCTTCTGAATAGGTTTTATGTGTTGCGTAACCAAATTTTTTTAAACCATAACACCATGCCTTATAGTTAGTTACGCCTAAATAAAACAAACCTATGTACCTTGGTCTCGACTTAATAAAACGGCTGTGGTCAATATAGGAGTTTCTGTAATCGGTGTATTTCCTAAAACATTCATTTAACGAATCATCCGTTTTTCTTACAGTATCACCTCTCCATTCCAGGTGACATTTTATACCAAAGTGATTGTTAGATTTTTTGGCCAAATCACTGTTTCCTGCATTACTCTCTAAAATAGCCTGTGCTAATGTAATGCTTGCAGGAATTTGGTAATTAATCATTTGCTCCTTGGCTAAGGCCGTGTTTTTTCTGATATACTGTTTAACAAGACTATCGTTTTGCGCCTGAGCAAAAAAACCGACAAAAGCTATAAATAAGCAGCTTTTATTAAGGATAAACGGTATTGAAAATTGCTTGCTAAACATGTATATTTACAAAAGTAACCTAACGAATAAGTCAGACGGATACAAAAAAAATAATCTATTAACATCGTCATCTTAAAAAAATGAAATACACCTTCCTTACCAGCTCCTTAATTCTATTTAACTTAGTTTCAGCTCAAAGTGACTTTAAATTGGCACCACCCTCCACTAAAAAGGATGTGGTTGTGGATACCTATTTTGAAACATTTAAAGTTGAAGATCCATACCGCTGGTTAGAAGATGACAGAAGTGCTGCTACTGAAGCATGGGTGAAGGAGCAAAACAGGTACACTGAAAAATACCTTAGCCAATATCAAAGCAGAGATAAAATAAAAGCAAGATTAAAAGAGGTTTGGAACTATAGTCGACAGGGTGTGACTTATAAAAAAGGCAATTTATATTTTTGTTCCAAGAATAACGGGCTTCAAAATCAAAGTGTATTGTATCTTAAAAAAAGCATTTCGGATGAGGGCACTCTTTTATTGGATCCAAACACTTTATCTACTGATGGAACAGTAGCACTAAGTGGCACCTCTGTTTCAAACGATGGAAAAATATTAGCCTATGGTATTAGTAAAGCGGGGAGTGATTGGGTAGAGATTCATTTTAAAGATATTGCAACCAAAAAAGATTTACCAGATGTTATAAAATGGGTAAAATTCAGTGGTATGAGCTGGAGCGGAAAAACCTTGTATTACAGCAGGTACGATGAACCAAGCGGAAGTGCATTAACACAAAAAAACCAATTCCATAAAATTTACGCACACACAATCGGCACAGCTCAATCTAAAGATGTCTTTATCTATGGTGATAAGGAACATCCAAATTATAATTTCTCGGCTTCAGTAACAGAAGATGAAAAATACCTTTGCATTTATACCTCAGAATCTACAAGTGGCGAAAGATTAATGATTAAGGATTTAAAGGATCCTAAAGCCAACTTCGTACCAATTATTACAGACTTTACAAGTGATTTAAGTTTAATTGGGAACATTGGACCTAAGTTTTATTTACTAACCAACAGAAATGCACCAATGTACAAATTGGTTAGCTTTACTTTAGAGAAAGCAAACGAAGATCTTTGGGAAACTATTATACCTCAAAGTACCAGTTTATTGGAAAGCGTCACGTTTTGCAACCAGCAATTGCTGGTGAGTTATCTAAGTAATGTGAGTTCAAAATTGTTTTCATATGATTTAACGGGCAAAAAAATCAATGAAATTCAATTACCTGGTCTATGTAAAATTAACGGTCTTAATTCTAACCTCAAGGATAATTTCGCGACTTATAGTATTTCCCAATTCATTTCACCGGATCAGGTAATGTACTTAGATGCCAAAACCATGGAATCGAAGGTGCTGTTTAAACCTAATTGCAATTTTAAAAGTGAAGATTATATAACCGAACAATTCTTTTTTGAGAGCAAAGACGGCTCAAAAATTCCAATGTTTGTTACAAGAAAAAAAGGAATACAACTAAATGAAAATACACCGGCCTTCGTTTATGGTTATGGCGGTTTCAATATTTCAGTTACACCTGGCTTTGGTATAGACAAAACCGTGTTTTTAGAAAATAATGGTATTTATGTAGTAATTAATATGAGAGGTGGGGGAGAGTATGGCGAAGACTGGCATAAATCAGGTACAAAGTGCAAAAAACAAAATGTATTTGACGATTTTTGCGCAGGCATTGATTTCTTGGTTTCTAAGAAATTTACTTCCTATAATAAAATTGCCATTCATGGTAGAAGCAATGGCGGACTGTTAATTGGTGCTGTAATGACACAAAGACCGGATATTTGTAAAGTAGCTTTACCAACTGTTGGCGTATTAGACATGTTACGTTTTCATTTATTTACAATTGGCAGAGCCTGGAGTGTTGATTATGGAAACAGTGAATCAAAAGAAGAATTTAACTGTTTAATTAAATATTCGCCTTTACACAATGTGGCTCCTAACCGTTATCCGGCTACAATGGTGTTAACAGGCGACCATGATGATAGGGTAGTGCCCGCACACTCATTTAAGTTTGCGGCTACCTTACAGGAAAAAAATTTAAGCAATAATCCAATGCTTATTCGTATTGATGTGAATGCGGGGCATGGAGCAGGTAAACCAACTGCTAAACAAATCGACGAATTTGGAGACATGTGGTCCTTTGTATTCAATTACCTTGATATAAAATATTAACTTAGTAAAAAGAAATAAATGAAAAAATTAGCCATCCTTTTTTTAATAGTCTCAATTAACTATTCTGTTGCACAGGTTCAAAAATATCACCAGGTAAAAATTACAGGTGATGCAACCTTAACAAAAAAACTATTGCAGTTAGGAATTACAATTGATCACGGCGAGGCATCAGAAACAGAAATTATTGCTGAAATAAGTGAATCAGAAGTAAAAACTCTGAAACAAAACAACATTCAGCATCAAATTTTAATTTACGATATGGCTAAGTTTTATGAAATGCGTAATTATAGTTCAAAAACGATGGCTGCTGGCGTATGTAATGCTCCTCCCGTTGTAAAACCAACCTATTTTCATTTAGGTAGCATGGGTGGTTATTTCACCTTTGTTGAGATGCAACAAATTTTAGATAGTATGCAATTGCTTTATCCGAATCTGATTTCTGTAAAACAAGCACTATCTCCTTTAAGTATTGAAGGCAGAAGCATTTGGCAAGTGAGAATTAGTGATAATCCTAACACCAACGAAAATGAACCGGAAGTATTATACACTTCTCTTCACCACGCAAGAGAAGCAGCCAGTTTATCGCAGTTAATATTTTATATGTGGTACTTACTTGAAAACTATGCAACTGATCCTGAGATTAAAGCGATTGTGGATAACAGCGAATTGTATTTTGTTCCTTGCGTTAATCCGGACGGTTATGTATACAACCAAAACACAAATCCAAACGGTGGAGGTATGTGGCGTAAAAACAGAAGAGATAATCTGGATGGTACATTTGGAGTTGATTTGAATAGAAATTACGGATCTAATTGGGGTTACGATAATACAGGTTCATCACCAACATCCAGTAGCGATACTTATCGTGGAACAGCCGGATTTAGTGAACCTGAAACGCAAGCCGTTAGAAATTTTTGTAACACACATACCTTTGTAACTGCCTTAAATGCGCACACCTATAGCAACTTATTAATCTATCCTTATGGTTATTTACCTAGCTTTTATACTCCAGATAGCGCAACTTTTGTTAACTGGGCTGTATTGTTAACCGAAGATACCCGCTTTTTATATGGTACCGGAGATCAAACGGTTAACTACGTAACCAATGGAGATAGCGATGATTGGATGTACAGCGAACAAACAACAAAAAATAAAATTCTTTCTATGACTCCGGAAGCAGGAAGTGCTTCTGATGGATTCTGGCCTGCCGCTTCACGCATTTTAGATATTTGTAAAACAACCTTCAGTCAAAATTTATATTTGGCTAAGCTAGCTATTGGCATGGCTGTTGGAAGAGATAATGAAGATAAATTTTTACCTTCCAGCGGTTTTATAAATTATAATTTACAAAGGTTAAGCATCAACCCTGGTTCGTTTACTGTATCAATCGTGCCATTAGGCGGCGGTTTATCTTCAGTAGGTGCACCAAAAGTATACAACTCTTTAACTTTAAATCAAACCATTAGTGATTCAATTTCCTATTCACTCTCTTCAAGTTTGTTTCCGGGTCAAGCTGTAAAATACTTGATACAGGTGAATTCAGGTGCATTTTTACATCAGGATACCATCACAAAAATTGTAGGAACGCCAATTACATTATTCAGTAATGCTGGGGTTAATATAGCTGGAAGTTATACCACCAGCGGTACATGGGGCTTAAGTACAACTAAGTTTAAATCGGGCCCAAGCAGTATTACAGATAGTCCAACAACTAATTATTCGAGTAATACAAACAAAAGTATTACAACTAATTCAAACATTCCTTTAACCAATGCGGTTTACGCACACTTGCAATATTACACACGCTTTGAAATTGAAAAAAATAACGATAAAGCACAGGTGTTTATAAGCACAAACAATGGCTCCAGTTTTGTGCCATTATGCGGAAGATATGAAACCTCTCCTGCATCATTTGGCGGCACAAACCCGGTGTACGATGGTTTACAGGATGGCTGGGTAAAAGAAGATATTGATCTTTCTGCTTATTTAGGACAATCTATCCGAATCCGTTTTTCATTACAATCTAATTTTAGTAACAACAAAGATGGTTTTTACATTGATGATATGCTTATCCGAATTATCGATAATACATTTGTTGGCGTAACCAAACAGTTTTTAGATACTGACATTACATTGTTTCCTAATCCAAGTAAAGATTACATCATGATTAACAGTGAGCGTGATTTAAGCTCTGCTGAAATCAATATTACCAATGCGCTCGGCATGCTTGTATCAAAAGTTAAACCGGAAGGAACATCAACTCAAATCGAAACACGTCAGTTGAGTCCGGGTGTTTATTTTCTTCAATTAACGCTTGACGGAAAAACAATGGTTAAGAAATTTATTAAGGAATAATTTTCTTTTTAAAAGTGGAATTAAACAAGCAACAACCATTTATTGAACTTCAAAAGGTTCTAACATTGTTTGACGATGCGTCTACAGAGGCGAAAATAAACTGGTTAGAAAAATGCAGTCAGCAAAAACTGAGTTCTATTAAGTTAATTAAAACTTACCACGATCAATTGTTGTTTTTAAGTGCTTATTCCGAAAACAAAGAAATTTTTCGCTTGGCACAGGATGAATTAAATCGCATAAGTGATGCAATCATTCAATTATCTGATCAAAAAAAGGAGCAGATTAGTAATTCTGGTATGCCCTTTACAGAAATACAAGGCACTTATAGCTTTGTTTTAATGAAATGGTTGATTAAAAATTTTCCAAACAATGTAAGCATTCATTCTTTTGATGAAACAGGCGTTCATCCAAAAGAATTGTTGAAATACCGTTTAAACGAAATGGAGTTTGAATGTATTGGTAACGACACACTTTCTAAAACCAAGTGGATACAATTAACAAGTGGTTTTAAAAAGCCTAAAGATCAATTGAAGTGGTTGTTAAGCGAATTCGAAAATTTAAAAATTGATACTGTTTTTAAAGAACAATTATTTGAATCATTAAAATTATACATTCGTATAAACCCGGCAGATATTCAATTTTCAAGAAGTTATGGAACTGTTCCTATTAAAGAACACTATTATCATTCAAAGGGACTTCTTAAAAAATTTGATGAGCCGGCATTAATCAATCAAAAATTACCGTCTCCTCTTAAATTATCGGAAGAAGAGAAACAAGTATATGTTGATAAGGCAAGAGTAGCCTTAATTTTGCTTAACCGCGAAACAGATCCTATAACGTATGGTGAGGCAAAGGATTGCCTTGTTTACAATCTGGAACATGGCTTAACGATTGCTTTGTACTGTATCCGTCCTGCATTAAGACTAACCGTAGAATCTTACGTTGGTTTTATGATGTTTAAAAATGGCTATCCAATGTCTTACGGCGGAGCCTGGTTGTTTGGTCAGCGATCCTTAATCGGCATTAATATTTTTGAAGCCTTTAGGGGAGGCGAATCTGCATTTGTATTTGCTCAATTACTTAGAACTTATTCTCAGGCCTTTGGCGCCACCCAGTTTGAGGTGGAACCCTATCAATTTGGAAAGGGAAATCCAGAGGGTATCAAATCAGGTGCTTTCTGGTTTTATTACCGCTTTGGTTTCAGGCCAATTGATACTAAATTAGCTCAACTTGCCGAGCAGGAAGCAAGCAAAATTGCTGCTGCGAAAGGCTACCGTTCGGCTTATGATACCTTAAAACAATTTACCAAATCCAACTTGCTGGTTAACTTTAAACCAACCCAGGTTAGCATTAAACCTTTACAAATCAGTTATTTTATTACTTCCGTTATTGCATCACAATTTAAGGGAAGTAGGGTAGAGGCTGAAAAATACTGCAAAGGCCTGTTACAAAAAGAACTCACTATCAACTACCAAAGACTGAATGCCGAAGAAAAAATTGGTTTCGATAAATTATCCCATTTTTGTGTGTTTTGTTTGAATTTAAACAAGTTAAAAGCGAACCACCGTGTGCAACTAAAAACCTTGATTTTGCAAAAAGGAACCTCTGAATATCAATACATTAGAGAGTTTTACAAATTCCCTTTTAACCTGTATTTTACTCAGGAATTGCTTGATTTTAAGGTGAAGTAATTTTTTTGCCATTATTATGGCTAATTCGTTTAAAATGCTATCTTTGCCATTCCAAAAAAATTAAGATTTATTAGATTTTATGAGTAACAAAAAGAACGCACAACCGGTTGAGAAAAACGAAGAAAATGATAACATGAGTATTCTCGAAAGTATTCGTAAGCGCACCGGCTTATTGGTAGGTATTGTTGGTTTAGCACTTGTCATTTTCATCCTTCAAAGCCTTTTAGGCTCAGGAGCGAGCATTTTTGGTGGTAGCGATGAAACAACCGTAGGTAAAATTAATGGCACTAAAATTGACCGTAATGAATTTGCTGCCAAAGTTGAAAATCAATTAAATATGATCAGACAAAATCGTCAAACTCAGGATATTGACGATGCTACGCGTGGTCAGGTTATTGACTATGTTTGGAATCAATACATCAATGATTTAGTTATTAAGCCTCAGTATGATAAAATTGGTATCATGGTTGGTGATGATGAAAAATACCAAAAGGTTGTAATGGAGCCAATGCCATTTATCATTCAACAAATTTCTGATCCTCAATCAGGTCAATTAAATCCAAATTTTGCAAAGGCAGACGGTTCATTTGACCCAAATAAATGGAAACAAGCCATTCAAAGTGTTACCGGTGACCAGGAATTAGCTGTACTTCAAATGGAAGATCAGGTAGTTCAAATGCGTATGGGTGAAAAATACATGTCTTTAATTAAAAAAGGATTGTATGTTACCTCTGCAGAAGCTAAAGCTGTTTTAGCGAATAACACTACACAGGCAAATATTTCTTATGTTATGAAGCCATATACTTTGGTTTCTGATAGCGCTGTTTCAGTAACAGATACAGATATTCAAAAATATTACAACGATCATATTTATGAATTCTACAACCCTGAAACTACTCGTAGCTTAGAATATGTTACATACAACGTATTAGCCAGCGAAAAAGATTTAGCTGCTGTTGAAGCTGAAGCTAAAAGAGCTGCTGATGAATTTAAAACAAAGCCAATTAAAGAAGACAGCGCGTTTATTCAGGCTGAATCTGAAAATGGTGTAGTAACCATTCAGGATTTCACTAAAAAAACAATGATTATCCGTGATTCAAGTATTTTTACAGCTCCTGTAGGTAGCGTTTATGGTCCTTATAACGAAGGTGCGTATTTTAAAATTTACAAATTACAAGGTGTAAAATCTATTGCTGATAGCGCAAAGGTTCGTCACATTTTAATTGGTACACAACCAGACCCTAAAACACAACAACCTACCAGAAGCATTGCAGCTTGTAAGCGTATTGCAGATAGTTTAATTGTTTTAATTAAAGCTAAAAAAGTAAGCTTTGATACTCTAGTAAAAACTGTAAGTGATGACCAGGGTAGTAAAACTAACGGTGGTGATTACGGTTGGTTTGATGAAAACAAACAATTTGTTGAGCCGTTTAAAATGGCCGGTTTAATGGGAACTAAAGGAAACCTTAGTCCAGTTGAAACACAATTTGGTATACACATTATTGAAGTTGTTGATGTTTCTAAAACAAGACATAACACTTACAAATTAGCTCAGATCTTCAAATTAATTGCACCAAGTGACGAAACCAACCAAATGATTTTTGCTAAGGCAAGTGAGTTTGCAGGTAAAAATAACACAGGTGAATTATTTGACAAAGGCATAGAAACTGATAAGCTAACAAAACGTATTGCTGAAAATTTAAAAGAGAGTGATCGTTCAATTGTTGGATTGGATAATGCACGTGAAATTGTAAGATGGGCTTACACGGCTAAAAAAGGAGAGATTAACGTATTCTCTTTAACTGATAAGCATGTGGTTGTAAAATTAGCTACAATTAACACAAAAGGAACTAAGGCATTGGAAGATGTAAAAGATGAAGTAAAAGCTAAAGCTGTAGTTGCTAAAAAAGCTGAACAGTTCATGAAAGAATTTGCATCAGCCGGTACAAGTGTTTCGCAAATTGCTACTAAATTAAACTTAAACGAAACTACAATGGATGACTTTAATTTGGGTAACAGAAACATTAAAGGAACAGGTATTGACAATGTACTTTCTGGTACAATTGCAGGTTTAAAAAGCGGTGTAACCAGTAAGCCAATTGCAGGTGATAATGGTGTATTTGTTGTACAAATTGTTTCTAAAAAACAAAATCCTCCTCAAGCTGATGAAGCTTCTGTTAAAAGACAGTTAGAGGTAATGTACTCTACTAAAGCTGATCAAAATTCATTTACAGCTTTACAGGAAATTACAGATATTGAAGACCATAAAGGAAGAATTGAATAAGATATTCACGCTAAAATTTAAAGGCAGTTGTTTAACCACAACTGCTTTTTTTTTAATTTAAACTATGAGAAAAACCGTTCAAATTTGCATTTGCATTTTTGTGTTGTGGAGTTGCATCTTCAACTTAAATGCACAAACACCGCCAACACTCCTTTATAAAGTTTCGGGCAATGGTTTAAAAAACAGCAGTTATTTATGGGGCACCTATCATTTATTATCCAAGCGTTTTTTGGATTTAGAAAAAAAGAAGGTCAATCAGGCCTTAAAAAAATGCAAAGGTGTTGTGGTAGAAATGGTAATGGATTCAAAGTCAGGCTTAAAGTTGGCGCCTTTTTTGTTTGCCAAAGATTCTTCCCTGGATGTAATATTATCAAAAACTGAGTACGATAGTTTGAGCCAATTATTTAAAACGGAAACAAGTTTAAACTTAGCTTCTTTTAATAAAATGAAACCATTTGTGGTTCATGCCACGCTTTTAAAAAAATCAAAAGCCAAATCAATTTCAGATGCCGAGAAGTATGGAAACAGCGCCATGGATCTGGATTTTGTAGAGTATGCCAAAACCAATAGCTTAACGGTTAATGCGCTTGAAACAATTGAGGAGCAGGCAACGCTTTTATACTCTGGCAGTATTGCAACGCAAAAAAAGATGCTCTTAGCCATGCTAAGGGATTTTGAAACCGTAATACGGATGCAGGATAGTTTATACTTTGCCTATAAACAAGAAGATGTAACAACCATTGAACGTTTGTTTAACGACCCAAGCATTGGCAATTACGAAATGGACATGGAGGCCTTACTAAAAAACCGAAATTTAAACTGGATGCAAAAATTACCAAATTTGTTTGCAGAAAGGAGCCAGTTTGTGGCAGTAGGGGCAGGGCACCTTTTTGGTAAGGATGGTTTAATAACCTTACTTAGCAATGCAGGTTATAAAGTAGAGCCGATTTTTGCGAAGAAGTGATTTGTTTTTTTGGAGGTCAGGAATTGTGCTAACGGGTTCGAGCTTAGTGTGAAGATTGGATTACTTTTGTACTATCAGGTCCAGTTGTTTCGTTTTTTTGTTTCAGTAATATGAGCAAGATGGTGGTTACAATGCCAAGCATACAAACCAATATTTTCGTCAACACTGAAAATTTTTCCACTCTGGGGATGAATAAACTCTCTCTTTAATTGGCCATCAGTTAAGTTGTTAAGTAAAACTGTCCACCTCTCGTGGATTCCTTCCAGCATTTTTAAAGATGGTTGTATCGGCATATTTTTGGTATCAAGTAATTCCGCCCAACGCTCTTCAAAATATGGCTTTATAGTCGGCTGATCTTCTGTTAGGGTAAGTTTTAAGCGCGTTAAACTATTCATATGACTATCAGCACAATGATGAATTACTTGTCTTAATGTCCATCCTTCAGGTCTATACTGCGTATCTAGTTGTTCGTTGCTCAAGTTAACAACTTGATTTGAAAGTCTCTTCGGGAATGTTGAAATGTCAGAAATCCATTTGTTTAAAACATTTTTCGTTATAATTTCTGGTTTTTCAAACTTTCCAATCGGGAATTTTAATTTTTCAATGTCCATTTTCAGTATTTTTTTTGTCTTTTTTAAACCTGGTCGCTAAATTTAATGCTGTTTTTATCGCTCATTTGGTTTTACATTTCTGTATTTATCATGCACAATTTTAAATTTTTCAATATCTATTGGTTTCAAAACAGTTTTGTTACTTGTTGGATATTTGGCTAAACGCTTTGCCGGTCGTGTTGGTCGTTTTTCAAAACCACCACCACAATTTGGACAAACATTATGTAAAATTGTTGTAACACAGTCAATACAAAATGTGCATTCAAAAGAGCAAATCATCGCCTCTTGACTGTTGTTAGGTAATGATTTACCGCAGTTTTCGCAAATTGGTCTAATTTCAAGCATTTTGTGTTTTACAAGTTGGATTATGTTTTATAATAAAATTGCAAGAGTTGGCAATAAAGCAAAATTCATTCGCTTTCTTATGTAGCTCATTAGCTTTGTCAATCATTGTGTTTTCTGTAACGGTTACAATAGGGTACAAGGTTACTTCAGTAAAATGTCCGCTACCATTTTCAGTTTCTTGCATTATCCCTTTTGCATTATCTAAATAATCCACAACAACAATTCCGTTGATAGCACATAAATGTAAATACCAAAGCATATGGCACGATGAAATAGAAGCTAAGAATAGTTCTTCTGGATTTTGTTTGGTACTGTCGCCCCGAAATGCCGGATCAGAGGAGCACAAAATGTTTTCTTTTCCTTCAATTAATACTGTATGACTTCGGTCATAAGAACAATAGTCTTCTGTGCCTTGTCCTTTATTACCTGTCCACTTAATAGTTAAACTGTATTTGTGTTCTGCTTTCATTTTCGTCATCTTATTCAGTGTTCGGCTAACGGTTTGGCGCTTGGCGCAGTGGCGGATTTCGGAGCACAAAACTGTCAATACACCACAAAAGTTGATGCGAGGTAGAACCCGCCTGCCGGACGGGCAGGTGTTCAATTAACCACGACACCCGCCATTGATCCAAACGCCTGTTATGGGCAGTTATATTAGCTTTATTGTCCATTTAAAGTCTTCAAATTCTTTGTCTGCAACTTGATTTTGTGTCTTTGATTGATGACAGTTAAAGTCATAGTAAAAACCATTTTGTTCAGCTTTTAACACTTTCAATTCAACTTTAAGTGGCTCATCAATTTCAATATGCTCAAAGTAATATTCAGCGTCATATTCATAAAACTTACAATCACTCAATATTATTGGGTCATACTTTTTTATCACTTTGAAGTCCTTGAGTAAGCGTGAAACACCAAATTCAGACATTGCCATGAGTTCCTCGAAAGTTTCGTAGCCAAGATATTCAAGTTCATGTTTGGGAGTTATATTAAGCGTAATTGTCGGTGAGAAAACTCCTTTGTATTCTGGTTTGTCTTGATAATATTTTGTCGCAATGCAAATTGGGTCGCCAAGTTCTTCCCAAATTTCATCTGCTGTTTCTTCAAGTCCATGTCCTATTACTTGCTCGCTTTTTATTTTTCCAAAATCCTTTACAGCGATAAATCCCCAGTCATTTGGTTTTTCAAATAATATTCCAAGTTTTTTATTTACATAAATGTTTTCATTTATTGCAATTGCTTTCAATGGATCAATCACAAGTCCTGCTAATGCAATACTTGTTAATCTCAGAAATTCTCTTCTACCAATACCCATATTCTAATTTGAGTCTTGCAAATTGCATTTTGCAGCGACTAATTTTTTTACTAAGTCCAATTTAAGCATTTGAACGCTAACTTGCAAAAAATTACGCTTGCTTGCTGTTAGCAGTAGCTTATTACCATTCTCTCCACTCACTTGCTAATCCTTCACCGGCACCATATTTTAGAGGGTCGAGCCCACATGCAATTGCTATTTTGTCTGTTAGTTCGCATAGGTCTTCTCTTTCACCTGTTTCAATCAAACCTTCAATTTCTTCACTTAGTTCATTTGTAATTAGAATAGCTTTTTTGAAAAGTTTAACCTTTTCATTTTCGTTGGCGTTCTCTCCGATGTTTACTAATGAGTTTATGAGGTCATCAAAAACCTTTTGTGTCTTATTACAATTTTCCTCGGTATACTGAGTTAAACCTTCGCCAAAATTTTCTCTCCAATTTTTAAACGGATAAAATTGTTTCGACGCAAAAAGTTTATTTTGATAGATAATGTCTATTTGTACCGCTTTTTCAGAGCTTGGAGTATTGTTTTCTGCTTGCTTTGGTGTCTCTTTCTTTCCGAATAGTTTATCAAATAGTCCCATATTTTTATTGTCTTTAGTTGAACAACTTATTAATATTATGATTAAAATTAATGTTATAGCGGTCTTCATAAATTACTGCTAACGGTTTGCAGATTTGCGATGGGCGGAATTTTTACCACTAATGTTGATGCGGAGAACCAAATTTTGATTAACCACAAATGTGTCTGCGGAGCACTGAACCGCCACTTTTGCCAAACCCTTGTTAGCAGCAGCAATTCTCATTTGTTTATCAGTTTAAGGTCGTCAAGTATCAAGTAAACAATTTCTGTCCGTGAATTGTCAAAACTTATTGCACTTTGAATGTCGTTTAGTTTTTGTCCGTCAATTTGAACACAATTTGCGAAATAGTAAACATTGTTTTTCGTCTCAACATAGCCGACATACCAACCAACATCTTTGCTGCCATGTCCACCCCAACCAGTTTTTGCTCTTACAACGTAGTCCAATGTGTCCCTTGCAATCATTATGTTTTTTACAATGTCTACTGAACGTTTGGAAAATGGTAATTTATTGTCGTGAAGTCGTTTTAGAAAGTCAATTTGTTGCCGTGGAGAAATACGAAGTCCGCCTGTTAGCCAAAATTGGTCTATACCTCCTGAAGTGTCAGCGTTACCGTAGTTTGATTTGTCAAGCCAGTATTTCATTTGCTGTCCGCCAACACGTCTTGCAAGTTCTTGATAATACCAAACAGTAGAGTTTGCAAATGCAGTCTTCAAGTCGTGGTTTTTATCCCATAAAGGATTTCTTACTACGCTGTCCCACTGTATTATATAATTTTCGTCTTTAATCACTCCAGTCTCAAGTCCGATAAGTGAGTTACAAATTTTAAAAGTCGAAGCTGGTGAAAAAGTCTGCTCGAATTGGTCTTGATTGTAAAAAATATACTTGTCGGCTTGCGGGTCGTAAAGCACGAAAGAACCGTCAACATTAAACTTGTCGTAATACTTTTTAAAGTCGTCACGATTTTCAGTCGTCTGCTTTTGTTTACAAGCGGTCAGCCCGAAAACCGTTAAAGTCAAAAGTAATATCGTCTGTTTGGTTGTCGTCATATTGTTGCTGCTAACGGTTTGCAGCTTGGCGAAGGCTGGGATTAGAAGTATTAAAGTTCAAATTTAGCACAATGTTCATTAGAATTCCAAATGTTCAATTAAGTACTGAAGCCCAGCTTTTGCTAAACTGCTGTTACCTGCTGTTTTGTTCTTCAATGATTTTCAATGCTTTTATTATTATTGGGTCAATTTTATTTTCAATATCTTTCTTTGTATTTTCTACCTTGTAAGTTACAGGAACACCTTTGTCTTCTAAAATCTCTTTGTCTGTCGAGTAGTAAACTTGGTTTGATAATGTAAACGAAATTTTATTTGAAAGTTCACTATCAAACATATCTGATAACATTCCCGAAGTATTTGTTCCAATTGTTACAACATTGTCTTGTTTGTATAAGGAAATCGTAAAATCTTCTGCTGAACTTGCTGTTTTGTCGTTTGTCAAAATTATTACATGTTTCAAATATTGAGTTCCGTTATTCGGTAAAATATATTGTGGCTCTAATTCTGAAAATGTGTCGTAGTTACCTTTTTGTTTTATTGACTTGAAATGTGTCAAAGTTTTAGTTTTTACAAATCTTGAAGCCAATTCAAGTCCACCGTGCCCACCACCATTTGCTCTTAAATCAATTATTATTGTTTTTTTGTTTGCAATTTTAATGAGTAAACTGTCAAACAGTTGCAACATTAATTTTGTGTCGGCAATTTCCTTGTTGTCGTCAAAAATACTTTCTGGATTTGCAAAGCACCTTGTAATTCTAATATATCCACCTTGTGAAGATTGCGAAAAATAATATAAATGTTCTTCCTTGAATATTGGTCCAACTCCAACTGGTTTTTGAAATCCATTTGTTTGAAGTGTTGTATCTACTGACTGCCAGAATTGTTTTTCAATTCCTTTAAACTCTTGTCTGAATTGTGAAGATTTCTTTGATTTAAAAAGTATTTCTTCTCCTTTTGAAATAGTAATGTGTCCGTCTTTCAAAGGTTCAACCATTTGTCCTAAAATAGAAACTAATTGCTTCTCTTTGGTTTTTTTCGTAACGAGAGGTCGGTATTTTATATAAGTACTGTCCCAATTAACACCTTTCAGTTTGAAGAAAGCATAATTGTCTTTAAATGTCGTCCAAAAAGTTTCAAAATCTTTTTCAGGTCGGCTCAACTTTTTGGTTGTCTGTCCATAAGCAAGGTTTGAGAGCAAAATAAAAATTATTAGTATTCTTGTCATTATTTTAATTATATTATTATTCTACTTTTTATTACGAGTTATAAATACTCTGATTAAAAAAAAGATAGAAGCCACAAAAGCAATTAGATAAATAATATCTAAAGCAGGCTTTTCAAATGTTAAATTTTGAAAATCAAAATGTTTAATCAGTTTACTACCTGTAATAATTGCTATAATTATAAAGAAAAAATTTAGCCCTTTATTATTTTCCATTTTTATTTATTGTTGATTGAATATTGTTTTTATAAATTGTCATTTGTTGCATTAATTCTTTGAATTCTCTGTGTCACTCTAAAATGGCAGGTAACGTTTTGCGAATTTGCCCAGTGCGGCTTTCGAAGCTTCCTGTGTCTATACCCACAAAAGGTTATTTAAAGATACAATGGTTTTTAGCGAGCCGCAAATAAAATTTCCCGAA
>VYLR01000126.1_pt1 | contig 45988 bp, 43 predicted proteins | sample 5114291 | NCBI WGS metagenome assembly VYLR01 (sample SAMN12291774, study PRJNA351875) | freshwater metagenome | isolation source: freshwater lake | place: USA: Michigan, Lansing Lake | collected 2013-08-14 | reverse complement strand
TCGCGTAGCGATGTCTTTCCGTTTCTTTAAGTGGCTGCTCGACAATCGGGATGTGTTTGCCGCTTACAAAGCCAGTTTAGGCTTTGTTTGGGCTTGAAATTTGTTTAAGTCCCACTATCTTCACTAGGAAATTAATTTTGCACGACTACTTAGGGTTTGCTGAAAAAGTACGGGCGAAGCATTCGGATAGAAAATCTACGGTTTCACCGATAAGTTATTGCCCGAATGCTTCGCCCCTACAGGATGCGGAACCATGAAGACGCAAGGTTTTGAAGCACGATTCTCTCAAAATCTTGCACCTGTTTCGGGAGAAAAGCCACAAAACCCCTACCTTGCCTACATTTCACATTTATTCAGCAAACCCTACTTACCTGGTATGAATTGTGTAAAATATTTATTAATAAAAATAATTGGCTCGAATCAGTCTTTAAACCTCTAGCTTGATCATGACTTTTCTGATAAATATCTTTTTCTGGCTCCTGTCTGGCTTACTGAAATATCAGTCTAGCACCGAACAAAGTACCCCCCCTAGTTCACCTCTATTCCCCTGTCCTAATTGTGGTTCTCACCATAGGATCAAGAATGGTTCTATTCATAATGGAAAACCCAAACGTCAATGTCAAGAATGTGGTCGTCAGTTTGTGATCAATCCCACTAATAAAACCGTCTCTGATGAAACCAAACAATTAATTGACAAACTCTTACTCGAACGAATTTCCTGACGAGGAATTGCCAGAGTAACAGGGGTAAGTTGGTCATGGTTACAAAACTAAGTACCTAAGCAAAATTAATTACACATATCTAACCCCGCTCTTGCCTCTTGCCTCTTGCCTCTTGCCTATCTTCACTAGGAAATTAATTTTGCACGACTACTTATGTCAACGTCTCGACTTCGCGGTTCGGCTGAGCTCACCGTCGAAGCCTCGACGTTGACCCGTTCGGCAAAAGCTCACGGCCGAAGCCTGAGCGAAGCCGAAGGGTCAACAATAAACTGGCGGCTGTCCCCCGTCAAATAAAGGTTTCGGACAAACCAAAAGGTAAATTGGTTATAGAATGTGATGAGATGTTGACCCTGAGAGAAGCCGAAGGGTGGTCTTTGGTTTTTTCTAAGACGATAAAGGTCTATATTTGGCTGGCAATTGATAGAAATACAAGGGAAATTATTGGTGGCTATGCGCGGAGATAGAAGTCGTCAATCAGCCAAAAAACTTTGGGCTAGTTTACCAGGCGTTTACCGACAATGTGCGGTTGCTTACACAGACTTTTGGGAGTCATATAAGACAGTAATTCCCAGTAAACGTCATCGGGCAGTAGGTAAAGAAACTGGTCAAACTAATCATATTGAAAGATTAAATAATACCTTTCGACAAAGGATTTCTCGGCTGGTGAGAGACAGTCTATCTTTCTCTAAAAAAATGGAGAACCACGTTGGAGCTGTTTGGTATTTTATCCATGACTACAATGCACAGCAAAGCAAAGGATTAAGCCGCCATCACTACTACCGAATCACCACCCAAAGACCATAGTACGCCTAATTGATTCGTGAACGGGGATGCGCTAAAAGTCAGATGTCTTGGGGATGGTCAGCGGAGGTATTTCACATTTCATTTAGCTGCGCTATATCCAGGGTGAGAGCATCTCAAAAGCTATTGACAATTGGCCAATTTTGTGATCCGTTTGCTGGGTGGGCATTTCAGGTGATACCAGTCAATCAGAATAGTTACGAAATCTTCACATTTGGTCGATTTTTGCTTAACAATTGAGATGGCCAATTCTCCTCAAATATGCCTGAATCGCTCTCTGGGCAAGCAACTCACATAAAGTTCATTTTGTCAAGGATTGTTAAGATGCGCTTATCCAGGCGCTATATCGCTCTTCTGGGACTTTCGGAAATCCCTGACCGAATCCAGATTCTGAAACCCCGTCCGCTTGCGGCGGGGTAGTTCATTAGTCAAGGTAGCCAAGCTTTAGAAGTGGAAACCCGTCGCGGTCTTTTTGCCAAAGATACCGCCATGGTGCTAGATTATCTGTTCGATCGGGTTCCTCTTTATGTTACTCCCCAAGCCAGTCTTTATGCCCTAGAAGTGGCCTACGCTGCCTATCAATCTTCTTTGTCGGGAAAAACAGTTTTTCTCGGTTCCAATTAAACCGAATTAGACTTTTTGAATCAACTTTCTACCTAGTAAACCCTGGGGACGAACTAACAACATAATAAAAAGAATAGCAAAAGCGATCGCCTCTCGATAACCAGAATATTCTGCGGGAACAAAAGCTTCGGCAATACCTAATAATAAACCACCGATAACCGCTCCGGGGATACTTCCCAATCCCCCTAAAACGATCACTCCTAAACCTTTTAATCCGAAAGCAATGCCGAAATAGGGACCGGCGATACTAACACTAGAACCGACTAAAGTTCCCGCTAAACCTGCCAAGGCACCACTAATAAAAAAGGTAATCACGATAAATTTTTCGGGATTGATTCCCAACAAACTGGCCGTGGTGACATCTTCAGCTACCGCTTGTAAAGCTTTGCCCATTTTGGTGAAATTAACCCAGTAAGTTAGTAAAGCTACCATAACTGCTGAAACCAGAAAAATAATAATCTGAATTGTGCGAATTGCCACGGGGCGATCATCTGTACCAAAATTAATTGCGGGGGGAAGATTGCCATAAATATCATCGGGAAAAGTATAAATTTCTGCCCCGAATAAGTATTGAATGACATTGACAATCACCACGGCTGCCCCTAGGCTAGAAACCAAAGTTAAGAGAGAATCGGAACCCCGTACCCGGAGTGGTTTGAAGGCCAATCTTTCCAGAAGAACCGAGGTGAAACCTGAAAGGATACAGCCTAGCAAAAGTGCTAAAAAAAAGGGTAGGGAAAAGGGTAATTTGGCATTAGCTAATAAACCATTAAAACCGAAAACTCCCCCCGCTAGAGCATAGGTAAAATAGGCACCGAGGGTAAAAATTGCGCCATGGGCAAAATTGATAATCCCTAAAATGGAAAAAATCAAAGTGTAACCGAGGGCAAAAATAGCATAGACACTACCGATCGATAAACCGTTTAAAACCTGTTGAAAAATCGTTACTAGATCCATTGTCAGGGTTAGCTAGGGTAACTTTTGATTATAACTGACGGTCGCCACCACATCCGGTAAAGGACGCTGCAGTTTATATAACCAGAATAAACCGAAAAGACCAACAGCGATCGCTCCTAAACTAATTATTTGTGCCATTTTCAGAGGACCAAACATTAAACTATCGGTGCGTAGTCCCTCGATCCAGAATCTACCTAGACTGTAGGCGATAAAATAGACTAGGGTAAGGGTGCCAATTTTTAATTTACTGGGGTGTTTTAAACCCCAGAAAAATAGATAGATGAGTAGGGCAAAAACTCCCAGATTCCAAAGAGATTCGTAGAGAAAAGTGGGGTGAAAATAATCGACGGTGATATATTCTAAAGGACGACTAGCGGGAGGAATAAACAACTTCCAAGGTAAATTAGTCGGACTGCCAAAAGCTTCCGAATTAAAAAAGTTACCCCAACGTCCAATCGCTTGACCGAGAATAACTGAAGGGGCCACCAGATCGAGTAATTGCCAAAGAGAAACCCGATTAATGCGAGCAAAGATTAGGGCTGCCAGCAAACCCCCGATAATTGCCCCGTGAATAGCAATACCTCCCTTCCAAATGGCGATAATATCAGCAGGATTTTGCGCGTATTCTTGCCACTGAAAGAGAACATAGTACAGACGGGCTGCAGGTATGGCCCCCACTACTAACCAAATGGCCAAATCAGCGATTAAATCGGGATCGATCGCTCTTTTTTGAGCTAGGTACTGGGAGAGGGTGACACCCAATAATACCGCCATGGCGATGAGAAATCCATACCAGCGCACCGAAATCGGTCCAATCTCCCAGAGAATCGGGCCAGGAGACTGAAAGACAAAACCTAAGAGCATAAAATTATTAAGAATAAAAAATTTTATCTTTCCTATAGTATCTTATGCTATGATGGAATACGGTGACATATTTGCGGATGTGGCGGAATTGGTAGACGCGCTAGATTTAGGTTCTAGTGTCTTTGATGTGTGGGTTCGAGTCCCTCCATCCGCATTAACCTTCGGGTCTTTGACGTGGTGCGAGCAGTGTTACAGTCATAGATTCAAGCAAAAATCCCATGCTTCCATAATAATCAAAGGGTGAGCATTGCCCACCCTTACTTAATTAAGCAGTTACTACTGGAGAAGCTAACCGTTTAAAGGTCAATCTTTCATCGGCCACATCGACAAAAATCGTGTCTCCCCCTTTGAATTCGCCGCGGAGAATTGCCTTAGCGATCGGAGTTTCCACATATCTTTGTACTGCCCGTTTTAAGGGTCGCGCACCGTACACTGGATCGTAACCAATTTCTGCCAGATAATCGAGGGCAATATCGGCAAATTTCAGGGCTAATTTTTGTTCGATCAAGCGGTCGCTGAGATTGGCTAACTGTAGTTTGACAATCGATCGCAGTTGCGCTTTTTGTAAACTATGGAAAATGATCGTTTCATCGATACGATTGAGGAATTCGGGACGGAAACTATTCCGCATTGCTTCCATCACTCGCGCCTGCATTTCCTCATAACGAGACTCATCACCAGCCACGTCTAAAATGTATTGAGAACCGATATTACTGGTCATAATAATGATGGTATTTTTGAAATCAACCAGATGACCTTGAGAGTCGGTTAAGCGCCCATCGTCAAGGATTTGTAACATAACGTTAAAAACGTCGGGATGGGCTTTTTCAATCTCATCAAAGAGGATGACAGAGTAGGGACGACGCCGGATTGCCTCGGTTAATTGTCCCCCTTCATCGTAGCCGACGTATCCCGGAGGCGCGCCCATGAGACGGGAAACGCTGTGTTTTTCCATGTATTCCGACATATCGATGCGAACTAGAGCCTCTTCGGTGTCAAAGAGATTGCGCGCTAGTGCTTTCGCCAATTCTGTCTTACCAACACCCGTCGGACCGAGGAAAATAAAACTGGCCGTGGGACGGTTGGGGTCCGATAAACCGGCGCGGGAACGTTGAATCGCTTCGGCTACGGCTGTGACCGCTTCCTCTTGACCGATGACACTTTCGTGTAATTCGTCTTCAAGATTGAGGAGTTTTTCTTTTTCCGATTCGATTAATTTATTGAGAGGAATTCCCGTCCATTTCGAGATAATTTCGGCGATATCCGATTCGAGAACTTCTTCCCTTAATAAACTTTTACCGGTGGTTTGTTTGTCGGCTAATTGACTTTCGAGTTCTTTGAGTTGATTCTGAAGTTCGGGAATTTTACCATAGCGCAACTCACCCATTTTACCTAAATCTATGTTAGGATCTCGTTCTAACTGCTGAATTTTGAGATTAACCTGTTCAATCGATTTTTTAACCCCACGAACTTTATCGATAATCTCTTTTTCTCCTTGCCATTGGGCATTTAATCCCGATTGTTCTTCCTTGAAGTTAGCCAGTTCTTTTTCTAACTTTTCTAACCGTTCTCGCGAAGCTGGATCATATTCCCGTTGCAGGGAAAGTTTTTCCATTTCTAACTGGAGAATTTTGCGATCAATTTCATCGAGTTCTTCCGGTTTAGAGGTGATTTCCATCTTCAATTTGGCTGCCGCTTCATCAACTAAATCAATGGCCTTATCGGGCAAAAAGCGATCGCTAATATAACGATTAGAAAGCAGTGCCGCTGCCACTAAAGCATTATCGGCAATTTTTACCCCATGATGCACCTCATAACGTTCTTTAAGACCGCGAAGAATCGAAATAGTATCGACCACATTTGGTTCATCTACTAAAACCTCTTGGAAGCGTCTTTCTAACGCCGCATCTTTTTCGATATATTTGCGGTACTCATCGAGGGTAGTAGCTCCGATACAACGCAATTCACCCCGGGCTAACATTGGTTTTAATAAATTGCCCGCATCCATTGCCCCTTGAGTGGCTCCCGCACCGACAACGGTATGAATTTCATCAATAAACATGATGATATTGCCTTGGGACTCGGTGACTTCTTTGAGGACAGCTTTTAATCTTTCCTCAAATTCCCCGCGATATTTTGCTCCCGCAATTAAGCCGCCTAAATCGAGAGAAATAAGAGTACGATCTAACAGAGATTCTGGTACATCGCGGTTAATAATCCGCTGGGCTAATCCTTCGACAATGGCGGTTTTTCCTACTCCCGGTTCCCCGATTAAAACTGGGTTATTTTTAGTTCTGCGAGAGAGAATTTGAATCGTGCGACGGATTTCGTCATCCCGTCCAATTACGGGGTCTAATTTACCTTCCCGTGCCAATTGGGTGAGATCTCGCCCGTATTTTTCTAGGGCCTCATATTTGCCTTCTGGATTCTGATCGGTCACTTTTTGACTACCTCTGATTTGTTGAATAATTTCTTTGAGTTTGTTTTCGGTAAGTCCGAATTCTTGAAAAATATTTTTACCGAAGCGATCATCTTTAGCGTAACCTAAAATTAAATGCTCGATCGAGATAAAGTCATCTCCAAATTCTCGGCGATAATTTTCCGCTCGATCGAGTAAACTATCTAAACTACGACCTAAATAAATCGAGTCGCCGGGGTTAGATATTTTCGGTTGACGACGGATAAAGTCATCGGTTCGATCCCGCAAACGGGCTAGACTAATATTAGCTTTACTAAAGACACTGCCCGCTAATCCCTCCTGTTCAAGAAGGACTTTCATTAGATGTTCGCTTTCGATTTGTTGCTGGCTGTTCTGTTTGGCAATGTCCGGCGTTTTGACGATTGCCTCCCAAGCTTTTTCTGTAAATTGTTGTGGATTGGTTGGCTGCATTTTCTATAAGAGATTACTTTTATACCCTTGAGACTATTCTAGATTGACCGGTTTGTTGGCTTCTAGGGGCTTACCGTACCTAGTTCAGGGGGATTTCCCCTCAATGGTGCGATTTAAGCGGCTAAAGTTTATAAGCTGTCAGGGATTTAAACTGCGTCTGGGAAATTTTAGTACAAATGTTCAAACTCTCAACCAAGCTAAAATCTTAATTATTAAAGATGTTCACTGATTACTGATGACTGATGACTGCTCACTGATGACTGATACTAAATCCAGTTATTAAAAACTGATTATTTATTCTCCGTTTTGCCTTTTGCATGAGTAGAAAACGGGTTTCTCAAAGAAACCCGTTTTCTGTGCGTTACTCAACGGATTTGGTATGATTACTACTCACTGATTACTGTTCACTGATAACTGATAACTGATTACTGATTACTGATGACTGATTACTGATTACCGATTAAAGCCCACCCTAAAATACTATCTAAGCGATTAAAGATTTAACTTTACTAATGATACCAACTGGGTCAATACCTTGGTGGGGGAATTGTTCCCATAAACCGCCACAACCTTCATGGTGAGTACCGATATAGGCGTATTTAGGAGTTAAACCGCGTTCGAGTAACCAAGAACCATAACGGCTACCTAAACCCGTACGACGGTTAAATGCTTCTACCACTAAAACAAAGGGAGAACTACCAACTTTAGCGATAATTTCTTCATCCACCACATTGAGAGTCGGTTTATTAATTAAACCCACGTCAACACCTTCTTTTTTTAAGCGTTCCACTGCATCTAAAGCGCGGTATAAACCATCTCCAAAGCTGATGATATAACCGGCAGTGCCTTCCCGAATTACTTCATCTTTTCCGGGGACAAAGGTGTAACCATCGCCAAAGAAATTATTACCGTTAGTATCAAGAATATTGGGAGTTTTAGAACGAGTCGAGAAGATAAAACGTAGGCCGGGTTGATGGAAAGTTGCCTCGACACAAGCGGTCATTTGTGCCGCATCGGCCGGGAAATAAAGACGGGTTTCGTAACCGTCATCCAGTCCATTATCGGCAAAGAAATTATTCAAACCAAAGTGACAGGTATTATCTGCCATGTCATCGATACCAGAATGGGAAAAATGACATAAAAGATTAGAATAATTCAAACGCGCCATGGTGATTTCAGAAATACACATTTCTAGAAAAGCGGCAAAGGTGGCGAAAATTCCCTGTTTACCTTTTTCCATACCAAAACCAGCGGCTGCCGAAAGATTGCCCCGTTCCATAATACCGGAAGGAATAAACACTTCGGGATGTTTATCGTGGATAATTTTCAGACCGCAGGAACCCTCTAAATCGCTATCTACTACTAATACCTTAGCCTTGCGTTCTTCCTCGCTCATTTTGCCTAAAAGACTGACTACCGCTTCGCCGAAAACGTTGCGGTTAGAACCCCATTTATCCCCAGAACCGAGGAATTTATAGTCATTAGAAGGCTTCTTAATACTGTTGAGATATTCCAGGGCGGCACTGTGTCCTTTTGCCTCTAAATATTTCAAAGCCAAGGGTACAGAAATCACATCATGACCGTGGTTAGAACCTTCTAAACCTTCAATACCGGGACACATGGGACGTTTATTAATAATCGCAATCGGGCCAGGAGTATTAATTGCTTCACAGATATTGCGATACAAACTATCGATATCTTCCCCATCTCCCACTAACACTTTTACGCCATGGCCGGCGAGAGTTTTAGCCACATCATAACCAGGTAAATATTTGGAAGGATTACCAGCAATCGTCACATCATTATCATCAATAATCAGCTTAACATTGATGTGTTGAGCCACGGCTAAACGGGCAGCTTCCGCGTCATTGCCTTCCTGTTGAGAACCATCGGAACCTAAACAAAAAACGGTTTTTCCGGGGTTAGCTAAAGCGACACCGTTAACGTAGGGCCACATATGTCCTAAACGGCCAGAACTAAATTTTACGCCGGGGGTTAATCCTAATTCCGGGTGTCCGGGGAGTTTAGAATTAGCCTCGCGGTAGTGCATTAATTGTTCTGGGGGTAAAGAACCTTCTAACGCAGACAGGAGATATTGAGTACCGACGCGGTGTCCCGCTTCATCGAAGAAAATTGGTACAAATTGACTAGGTTGACTGCGGAAAAGAGCATCGAGAATCACCACTTCCGGGACGGTATCGTAGGGGCCGCCGGTGTGTCCACCCACACCCCGGGCCGCACCCGTGGCAGTAAAAAAGATGATAGCATCGCGACAGAGTTGAATATTGGCTTTTAGGGCGCTTCTTTGGTGGTCGGTGAGGGTGGGGTTACTGGGGTCGAGACTGATGGGTTTATAGGCACTCAAATCGATGGGAAAGGTTGTCATCGTAGATTTTCCTTAATGTAGAGAAATAACTATAGTCAGGGAAATCATAGCCTAGAATGTCACCCGATCGATTGAATAATTTCTTATCATAGATACCCCAAACAAAAAACGAGCGCCTAAACCCTAATAATTCCATCTTCGCCCTTTTTCGCCACCGCTTCGCCATCCTTTACCGTTCCGAGTGTCGAGGTGGACAAATCCCAATGGTTCACCCTAGCCTAACGCTCCAAACCAGTGCAAATCGAGCCAAGCTTGAAACCCACATTCCGCACCCTCAACTGTCACATAAGCTGTCCCGCTCCAGAGGCTTGAGTAAAAATACTTAGAGAGTGAGGCTTTTTTGGGTACCCGCAAGGGGGTATTGAGAGCCCTAATTAGGGCTTGCTGAATAAATCTAAAAACCTTGTCGGATAACACTTTTGGACTTTTTTGACATCAAAAAGTGCCTGACCTTGGAGTGATCGGGGGGAAAATTCAGGTACTTTTTCCCTGAAAAATAGGTAATTGACCACCTCAAAATGGTTAAAACCCCACACCCCACACCCCACACCCCACACCCTGTCCCCACGAAAAACTTTTTCAGCAGACCCTAATTAGGAGAAAATAGGAATTGTTTGACCCCTCTCGCGGCGGGCGTTGTTGTGCCATGACTCAATCAACAGAAATTGAAGTTCAGAATCTAGACCATCTAGGATTGGTAGCCGGAATTATAGATGAAATAGGAGGAGACAGGGGGGAAATCTTTACCTAATCAGATTTTTACTGGTCGGCATATAATTGATTGTCATAAAAGATAGTAAAATCCTCAAAAGTAGTAACTTTTTCTGGCTATTTGTCCTGTAGTTAAAACAAACAAAAGAGAGAAATAAATTCTCTCTTCTGCTGATTAAAATTATGCCAATTTTTCGATAACTGAGGGTAAGTTATTCTATTTGTAATTGGCTCTCGTGTCTTTAACCGCCGCCCAAAAAAATAGGGCTGTTAGTGGCACACTTGCCGCTAGAATTAGGCCAGTGGTGGTATTGCCTAAATCCGGTTCTCCCGAACTAATTTCAAAGACACAACCCACACCAGCGATCGCTGCAATACAGGATAATAACAATAAAACGCCGCTTTTCGGGGTCATTTTCACTCCTCACCTAAATTAACTAATGCCTTTATTTTGTCACTTTCTCGACCGGTTTCACCGCTTGCACGGAAAAACCGTGTTTTTTTAATTCTTCATTGAGTGCCAAATCGTTATCTACTCTGTCCACGAACATGACACCATTAAGATGGTCCATTTCGTGTTGAATTACCCGCGCTAGTAAACCGTTAGCTTGCAGTTTTCGCGGTTTCCCCTGTTCATCTTTATAACTCACTTCGATCGCTTGGGGACGGATGACATCTAAAAACACATCGGGAATACTCAAACAACCCTCTTCCGCTTTGCACAATTCCCGACTATAACCGATAATTTGGGGATTAATCAGAATTAGGGGCGGATTTTCGGGTTTATCGTGTTCACAATCGATGACAATCAATTGTTTATTGACTGCCACTTGCGGAGCCGCTAAACCGATACCATTGGAACTATACATAGTTTGCAGCATTTCTCTGGCTAATTGGCGGATGCTGTCATCGACTTTAGCAATCCGCTTGGCCGGTTGACGCAGGACTCGATCGCCGAGATAATGCAGTTCTAAAGGGGGTTTTTCTAATTTGCGTTTTTCTACGGTAATAGTGGCGCTCATAAACTTAATTATCGATGGGATGCACAATTTTGATCTTAGTCACTGGCTCTGGGGGATTTCTCAGGAAAAGGGAGAAAAAAGCCGAGACTCTTCATAAAATTTTACACCGCTCACAGACAGTTCGTCCATATCAGGGGGTGGGAAGTGGGGAGAGGGGAGATTTTTCAGTTATCAGTAAGCAGTAAACAGTAATCAGTGGGGAAGTGGGGAGAAGGGAGAAAAAAGCTGATTGCAACCGGCTACTTATGGCTCTTCGGTTTGTGTTATGATTTTTGTCAATTGTTTTTTATCTAGAGCGAACTAATCAATTAAGTCTCTTGCCAGATAAGGATTTAGTCGATTTATGCCCCCCTATCGAACCATAACAAGTAACGAAGAGCCCTACTTATTAGTAATTGGTATTCCTAACCATTGACTCAATTCCGCTGCTAACCATTCAATTTCGGGTTGACTCAGATATTCTTTTGTTTTACTGCTAATAGTATATTCTTTAGTCCCCGCCCAAATAGTTAAAGCCATCGGCACATAAACTCGATCGCCATCACCATCTTTGCTATGATAACTATCAGCTTTCACCAGTTTATTAATATGTTCCCGTGCCATTTTCTTTTTGCCCGGAAGTGTCAAACCCCAAATTCGCTGAATGGCAACAATTTCTTGACTATCAATAGTGATAATTTCCTCCCCTTTGAGACAATAAATAATCCCGCCAAGCATTCCTAAACCCACGAACCAAAAAGGCAAGGAAAAGAGCAGAAAAAACCAACTTATCCACAGAGGAATAGAAACGGCTCCTCCTGTCCATACTAATAAAAAAGCGTTCCAAGCAATGGCAAAGGTTCCGGGAAAAATTAATTTAGGGGTAAAACCTTCGGGAGGTAAAGATATTTTAATTTTCTCCTCGCTTTTTTGCAACTGTACCCGACTCCCTGCTGGTTTTTCAAGGTTTGAGGAAGTTAATTGCATTTCGTGGAGAGTATTTAAAGCTTGATTTGCTGCCTGTGCTGAAACAAATCTTTTCTCGAGAGTAGGTTCGATTAACTGCCCTAACCAATGAACAAAAGCAGGGCTTAAATTGGCTAAATTATTTAATTGAATCTTGCCATCTTTTTGGGGTAAATCTGCGGGATGAATGCCTGTAGCTAGATAGATTAAAGTCGCTCCTAAACTGTATAAATCAGAAGCGGCAACGGTGCGACCACCGAATTGTTCTGGGGGCATATAACCGTAGGTTCCGACGATAGTTAAAGTGGCCTGTTCCTGTTGGGCAACAGTCTGGACAGAACCAAAATCAATTAAATAAACATTACCGATACTATGACCTGATCGATCTTTTAATAAGATATTACTAGGTTTCAAATCCCGGTGGATAATTGGCGGGTTAAGTCCATGGAGATAAATTAAAATACCTAGGATAGATTTAGCTAATTCTTGCAGGTCTGATTCACTAAATTTGCGGCCATTTTCTGTCTGTTCCTTGAGAGATTTAGCCTCGATATAACTCTGAACAAGGGCAAAACCTTGATAGGTATCGGTGCGAACTTCAAAATAGTCGATATATTCAGGAATCGAGCGACAATCTAGATGTTTAAGAGTTTCGGCCTCCCGTTCAAAGAGTTTTAAATCTGTCCATTCAAAATCGGGACTGAAGATTAATAATTTGACGACAACAGTAGTACCCGTTTTTAGATCTTGGGCGAGAAAAGTGCGTCTTCCGGTTTGTTTACCTAACTGACTTTGAATTTGGTATCGATCGCCTAAAATTTGCCCTGGCAGCATACAATATATTCCTAGGATAATCCTACTTCTAGGCTAATCGAGAAATTTCTCAACTGCAAGCTAAGAAAACGGAAGTTTGACCGAATCATCAAAACTTTAGCATCTCCTAGGATAACTGCGGTGAAATTCAATTATATCGCCCGTTTTTCGCCAATTCCTGGACCAGGCTGAGGGAGGTATTTTTTCAGGAGACCTCTTGTAAAAATCAACAATTGTTGTTAGGGTTAGGAGTCAGTAGTCAGTAGTCAGGAGAATTAAGAATGAATAATAATCAATTAAATTGTCTATTTACAGATTTTATGCCATTTAATCCTTATTTTTGCCGTTTTTGAACCCTGAAAAATTAGGTTCTTCGGTTTGTCTTATGCAACGTACAGGATTATAAGGAATGAAACTCTCATATAGAAAGACATTTGGCGATTTTTGTCAATTGTTTTTGATCTAGAGCGAACTAATCAATTAAATCTCTTGCCAGATAAGGATTTAGTCGATTTATGCCCCCCTATCGAACCATACCAAGTAACGAAGAACCAAAAATTAATTATGCAAGAGGTTATGGGTTAAAAGAGAAAATAGGCATCAGAAAAAAAAATGACCTCTCTCGGTCTGGGAAATTTTAGTACAAATGCTCAGACTGTCAACTCCGGCGCCGCCATGCAGTCTGAAGGCGTAATATAGTCAACAGCTTAGGGGACAAGGGAGCAGCCAGTTTAATTCCGATCGAGGTGGAGTTTCCTGATATAGTTTTAAAAGCAGTCGGTTCAAGACAAAAAGACATGGTTACTAGGGGCGAACGAGGAGTAGAAGTGAGGAAAAACGAGAGCTTTTCTCTGGCTTCCTATCTAGAGGAAAAGCGGTTAATTGTCGAGTCAGCTTTAGATAGCTCTTTAGTTATCGGCAATCCTGCCAAAATCTACGAGGCGATGCGCTATTCTCTCCTCGCCGGTGGCAAACGGCTGCGGCCGATTTTATGTCTGGCTACCTGTGAATTGATGGGGGGTTCCCTAGAGATGGCTTTACCCACCGCTTGCGCCCTAGAAATGATTCACACTATGTCATTAATTCATGACGATTTACCCGCCATGGATAACGATGATTACCGACGCGGTAAATTAACCAATCATAAGGTTTTTGGCGAAGATATCGCTATTTTAGCTGGGGATGGTCTCCTAGCCTACGCTTTCGAGTATGTGGCTACCCAGACTCGTAATGTACCTCCCCTACAGATTTTAGAGGTAATTGCCCGTTTAGGTCGCACGGTCGGGGCAGCGGGTTTAGTGGGAGGTCAGGTTTTAGACTTGGAATCCGAAGGAAAACCCGATATTTCGGCAGAAACTCTCGGTTTTATCCATACTCAGAAAACGGGGGCCCTGTTGGAGACTTCTGTGGTGTCGGGGGCAGTTTTAGCGGGGGCAAAAGGGGAAGATATAGCTAAATTAGCCCGCTATGCCCAAAATATTGGCTTGGCTTTCCAAATTATCGATGATGTTCTCGATATCACGGCGACAAAGGAGGAATTAGGTAAAACCGCCGGTAAGGATCTACAGGCACAAAAAGCCACCTATCCCAGTCTCTGGGGGATAGAAGGGTCCCGCCAGCAAGCTCAACAGTTAATAGACAGTGCCATCGGTGAATTGAGTAGCTACGATGAGGCCGCTGAACCTTTACGGGCCATCGCCGAGTATATTGTTAATCGTAAAAATTAAATTAAACGAGTGAGATTATGCAGGACTTCGAGCAGGTGTTACACAATCAAATACTGCTAGTCTCTCTTTTAGCTTGTTTCACTGCCCAGGGACTAAAAGCGCTGATTGAGTTAATCCGTGATGGTAAGGTGAGTCTCCGCTATCTAGTCTCGTCGGGGGGAATGCCTAGCGCTCACTCGGCGCTGGTGGGGGCCTTGGCTACTGGGGTAGGATTACAGATGGGTTGGTCTAGTCCCGAATTTGCAATCGCCGCGCTTTTTGCGGTTATTGTTATGTATGATGCGGCTGGAGTGCGTCAGGCAGCGGGAAAACAGGCCCGGATTCTCAATCAAATTATCGATGAAATGTTCCAGGAGGGGAAGGAATTTAACGAGGAACGTTTAAAGGAATTAATTGGTCATACTCCTTTTCAAGTGCTGGTCGGTTTAAGTTTGGGTATCGGTATCGCCATGGTGCTGCTCTGTCGTTAATTGAGGTGTTTTCTGGGGTTGAGATAAACTAGATTTAATAACTAAAAATCCGTGGTAATCACTCATGTTACAATCCCTAAAAATTGAAGGCTTTCGCGGTTTTCAGAATTTTGAGATGGCCAATCTTGGTCGAATTAATCTCTTAGTAGGTAAAAATAATAGCGGTAAAACTTCTATTTTAGAAGCGATTCTTATTTATGTTTCTAAATTTAATACAGGAGAAATACAAAGAATTCTTAATCATCGGGGCGAGTATTATCATAGAGAAATAGATGCAGCTAATCTTCTCGGTGCGACAGTGCCATCTTATCAGATAAAAAATTTATTCTATAAATACTTACTAAAGGATAATCAAAAAATAGTGATTTATGAGCCAGATAAACCAGTCAATCAGGTGATTTTAAGTATTCAATCTACATCTAAAGAATTACTCTCTAAAGTCAATAAAAATGATTTGCAAGCAATAGGTAGTTTTTGCTTAGTGGTTGAATTTGAACATCAGGAAAAAGTCTATTCTTTATCACCTGAAGGGGATATTTTACAGATAAATTTAACGAATAACAAACCGTCTCAGGATTTTAAAAAACTCAAATTATTTTGGATTCCTCCTCAATCTATAGCAGTTAAGGCAAACAAATCTTTTTTCAGTCAAAGTCTGCTTAACTCTACAGATAACCTAGTTATCGAAGCTTTAAAAATCATTGAACCTAAAATAGAAAAAATTGCGACTACCGAAGAATTTCAACCTCCAGTATTTAATAGTACATCGGGAGAACGTGGGGGATTTATGGTTAAACTTAAAGGAGCAGAAGAACCAGTTCCGATTGGCAGTTTAGGTGATGGATTTTGGCGAATGTTAGGATTAGTTTTAGCGATGGTTAATCTTGAAAATGGAATTTTATTAGTTGATGAAATTGATAGCGGATTGCACTTTACTGTCATGACTGATATGTGGAAAGTCGTCTGGGAAACCGCTAAAAAACTCAATATTCAGGTATTCGCCACCACTCACAGCCGGGATTGTTGGCAAAGTTTAGCCGAATTAATTACCGAAGAAAAAATTACCGATAACGAGATTACTATTCAAAGGATAGATAGGGAAAAAAGCCAATCTGTAATCTTTGATCCAGAAGAAATTGTTATTGCCGCTACAAGTAATCTTGAGGTGCGGTAACAATGCCTAAAATAGAGACAAAAAAGTTATTAGTGGAAGGTGCAGAAGAATTGAGAGTTATTCCCCAGTTAATGGCAGCAAATGGAGTTACTTGGAATAGAGGGGAAGAACCATTGAATATCATAAATTGTGATGGTGTTGAAAATTTACTAAAACCTAAATACATCTCTACACAACTAAAAACTCCTAACGGACTAACTCATTTAGGAATTGTCATAGATGCAGACGAAGAACCTGATAATCGTTGGAAAAGTTTATATAATGCCTGTTTACCAAATATCCCTAACTTACCTCAAAATTTACCAGCAGAGGGATTAATTATAACTCTAGAATCGGGGATAAAATTCGGTGTGTGGATGATGCCAGATAATCAATCTAGAGGGATGTTAGAGACTTTTTTAGCCTATTTAGTTCCCGATAATAATCTTTGGCAATATACACAAAACAAGGTGATAGAGGCAAAAAAACAAGGGGCAACCTATAGAGATTATCATCTAGATAAGGCTAATATTCATACCTATTTAGCTTGGCAAGATCCGCCAGGTAAACAACTTCACGATGCAGTAAAACAAAGAATACTTAATCGCTCCCATCCCCAATCGGCAAATTTTTTGAGATGGTTACAGGAGTTATATGAGATTTGAGAGAAGTATGGATCGAAATAGGAATGACAGCCCCATAATATTTCTCCGTGCTTTGTTAAATAAAGCCTCTTTCAAAAAGACTTAAATTAATCGTGCCGCAGGGGTTTATTGGTCGCAGAACCCGCCGGAACGACCTTGGAGGTGGGGGGGATACCCTTGAGGGAAATGAGCGTATTCATCACCGTTTTTGCCACAGGAGCGGCAACAGTGGAGCCAAAAGTATTCGCACCCTTGGGTTCATCCACCACCACCAAAACCACATAACGGGGCGATTCGATCGGTAAAATCGCCACAAAACTGGTAATTTTAGCGTTAGGTAGATAACCCCCCGTCGGACTAGCTTTTTGTGCGGTTCCCGTTTTGCCTCCGATGCGATAACCGGGGATTTGGGCTGCTACCCCCGTCCCCTTGCTGACAACGGTTTCCATCATTTCCACCACTTGCCGGGCTACGGTGGGAGAAAAGACTTTTTTGCTGGGATAATCGGGCTGCCAGTGCAAACGGCCGCGGTCGTCGGCTAATCCTTTGATCACATGGGGAGTTACCAAGGTGCCACCATTGGCCAGCGCACCGTGCAATTGTACTAATTTTAAAGGAGTCAGGGATAAACCTTGACCAAAGGAAGCGGTGGCCGATTCAATGGCATTATCCAGAAATTGTTGTTCGGGTTTGAGATATCCTGACACTTCCCCGGGTAAATCTACACCAACCCTTTGATTTATGTCCAATCCTAATAAACTTTTATAGAAATCAACTCGCCCCATTTTTTGGGCAATTTGCACCATGGCCACGTTACTAGAGGTTTGCAGGACTCGGGCCATATCTAGCGCCCCATAACCCTGTTTAGAGGCATTTTTAATCGTCCAGGGACCGACTTTAATTGCCCCCGGATCATTGACTACTGTATTAGCTTTAATTGCCCCTGCTTTCATGGCCAGGGCGATAATAATTGGTTTAAAAGTTGACCCCGGTTCGTACTGATCGGCTACGGTCCAATTTTTAAATAGAGCCACATTGGCTTTATAGTATTCATTGGGGTTAAAAGTTGGCTCACAAACTAGGGCTAAAAGAGAACCATCAAGAGAGTCCATAACGATGACGGCTCCCCGTTTAGCATTAAATTTTTTTAGCTGTTCTCGTAGGGCTGTGCGGGCGGCTCTTTGTAGTTTTAAATCGAGGGTTACTTCTAACTGTAATTCATCAAATTGAAAGATACCATGGGGAACAAAAATAGGTAAAATTCTCCCGTCTCCCATGCGTCTTGTATTGACAGAAAAAGGAGATCTTTCTAATAACTGACTGGAACCTCGTTCTAATCCTGCTTGGCCACGATGTTCTTTATCTACATAGCCAATCACGTCGGCTGCCACATCGTCTTGGGGATAATAACGAGCGTATTTTTCCTCTAATTCTACACCGTCAAGAGATAATTGTTTTAAGCCCCTAGCCACGGATTCAGTTAATTGATTGGCTAAACGAATTCCTGTTTCTTTTTCTTTAAATTTTTGAATGAGTTGATTAGTGGGAATATTTAATAAAGGAGCTAATTTATCAGCCACTTCTGCTGGGGGAATAGCAAACAGTTTTGGGTGTACATAAAGAGTATAAATTAAGCGATCGGTCGCCAAAACATTACCATTACTATCGACGATCGCCCGCCGGGGAATATAGGGTCTAATACTTGTAGTTTGCTGTTGTCTGGCTCTTTTTTGTAATTCTTGCGCCTGTACTATTTGCAATTGGTACAATCGCCAAGCTAAACCCAAAATACCCATGACTAAAACCAACCACACCGCCACCAATCGCCCGTTACTCACAGGCAAATTTTTTAACTGTTTTTGCCGTTTTTTGGCGGTTAAATAGGACTTTCTGTCCCGGATCCTGCCGGAGGGCGCTCGAGTTTCTTTACCTCTAAATCTGGGTCTTTTTGTGTCAGTCATGAGCAGTATCTTTCAGTTATCAGTAAACAGTAATCAGTGATCAGTAATCAGTAATCAGTGATCAGTGATCAGTAAACAGTAATCAGTAATCAGTAATCAGACAGTAGGAAACTTCTAAGTAGGGAGGCACAATTATTTGTAGGATGGGTTAGCGGTAGCGTAACCCATGCAGGCGTTGGGTTTCATGCTTCAACCCAACCTACGTTCTTTCCACTGATAACTGATAACTGATAACTGATAACTGTTAATAGGCACTTCTGGGTTGAGAATTGACGGTAGATTGGGGTTGAGAAGCGGGGGACGGTTTCAGGTTCGGGGCAGATTTACGCTGTAAAAAGATATTTTGGAAGGGTTGGGGATGAGTTAATCCAGTTTCGGGTTTTTCTGCTTGTTGAGCTAGTTGATGTTTAAGGGTTTCATTGGTGGCCAAAAGATTGCGCTCGTGACGTTGCAGTGTTTCCAGTTTACCAAATTCTTTGTCCCAAACCTTGGGAATATATACCGTCCAAGCATATATTCCCAGAGTCGAACCCAACAGACAAAAAGTAATCACGGCCACTATTCTTTCTAGGAGACAAAGGGAACGTAATTGACGCGAGGCCACTTGTTTTTCTGTCGGGGCTACGGGAACTCTCGCCACCGATTTAGTCGTCGGTTTGACCATTGGGGGCGACTGATTTACTGGTGATTGGGGACGGCGTTGACTCCCCTGGCTTTTTTGGCGAGAAACGGGAACAGGAATATAAGACTTATGGGCAGCAGACATGATTTTCTCTCAATATTTCTAGCTAGTGGTCGTTGTCAAAAATTAAGTTTCTAAAATTAGGAGTCGGTCATCAGTAGTCAGTAGGAAATATTTAATTGATCACTGTTGCCTTTTTTCCTTTTTACCTTAAAATCACTGTTCTAGCTCTAGACGTAAACGATATAAGATAGTTTGCGGATGAACTTGAGCGAGAATTTGATTAATCACCGTACTCGGTCCAGATGCCCCCCAACTACAACCGCGTTCTAGATAGATTTTAGCGGCTTTCCCGATGATATAGGTTCCATAAGCAGCAATTGCCCCCTGTAGGAGAGCGGTGCTACCGTAGAGGGTTAAAGAGGTGGGATTTTCAAAAATACTCGCCGCTGCCGCTGCCGTTTTGCCCAAACCGATAATCACAGTGCTGAGGATTTCCCCCACCAGTAACCCCGCACTACTGAAAAGTAGAGTCCGCCAGAGTTGACCAGCTTGGTGACTGGTAATCGGCAAGCCGTACAAACGAGCTAAAGCCCGAACTAGAGTCAAATCGACGATTGAAGCCCCTAGGAGGTCTAAAATAGCGATCGGATTGGCCGCAATCGCTAAAGCCTTATATTTCGCGTATTGCCAGATAATTTCCTCCGCTTGACTGTCCCGCAGTTCCAGGGTTTTTCTAGCGATATTTTCCTCCGCTTCTTGCCCTTGCACTAAAGCATTTAAGGCCAGCAGCGATCGCCCTTCCCGATTTAAAATCGTTAAGAGTTTATCTTGCAGCTCCTCAATTTCGGGGGGAGGGGTTTCCCACTCAGTCACCACGGGCCCATCGGGGTATTCCACCCGGACGGGAATCGGTTGCGGTTCGGCGGCTACCATAACTATCTCATCGCTAGTTAACAAATCTTCTAACGTTTTTTCGTCCTGATTGGTTCCTAATCGCTGTAACTGCTGAAAAATCTGACGGCGATCAGCTTCCGGATAGAGATCAATCTTATTAAACACCAAAATAATCGGTTTTTTGGCCTGGCGCAATTCCGCCAGGGCTTCGTATTCGGTGCGGGTAATATCCCCCGCGACGATAAATAAAATCAAATCGGCACTTTTAGCGACTTCTCTGGCCATATTCGCCCGTGCTTCTCCCTCAATCTCATCCAATCCAGGGGTATCGATTAATTCTATCTGGATTTTACCCGTGGCTGGTGTCCAACGCACCGATCGCGGCCAGCGTGTCACCCCGTGCAGCGGGCCGGTTGCCAGGACTTTTTGACCGACTAAAGCATTTACCACCGAGGATTTACCGCGACTGACTAACCCGAAGGCTGCCACCCGAATCACCGTTTCATCCAGTTTAGCCAAGGCCGATTTTAGGGACTGTAAATCCTGTTTAACGGCGGCCTGAAGTTGGGGATCGGGGGGATAATTCCAATGGCGGCGAAAACTGGCATACCAGGTTAAGGCCTGTTGTAAACTAGCTTTGGCCTGATTGTAATGAGTTTCCTCAAGCGATGGGATCTTAGTCACGGTTGATTTTTTTACCAAAATAACACGGGAGCATGAAAGCCATTGTCTTTTTAAGCAATGGATGAAATGCGACTCGACGGGTTTCAACCCATCCTATCCTTTTCCTCTAATTTTAGACTATAGAGTTCTTGCATAATTAATTTTTGATATTCAAAAATGAGAAAAATAGGCATAAAATTGCCTAAAATCCCTAAATAGAGCATTTAATTGATTAATGCTCATTCTTAATTCTCCTGACTACTGGCTCGGAGACTCCTCACCTAACGGGAGATTTTTGATTTTTGCAAGAGCTAATCTAAGGATGGTCGGTTAAAATGCGTCTTAGCTGACAAATTCCAACTAAGGCCTGCGATTCTTTCCTAGCAAAAGTTTAACAGACGTGGCTAGGATAGTTCACCAATAATCGAGGCAAGCTTTAGGCCTACAATAACCATTTTGGGGCAGTTAAGAGAAATAACTGGCATTTACCGAGGGGATTTTGTTGATGGGGAACCTCTAGACCAATTATTCCCGCTTTTTTCACCGATAATTTTCCTTGAAACTTGCCCCAAACTAGCATTTCCGTCCAATAGCCTAAATCCGGTTCGTGGCCCACCAGTGCGATCGCATTTTCCTCTCGCTGATAGTCCGACTTTTGCCACCACTGCACCCAATCTTGAATATTGCCGTTGGGCGATAGGGGATTAAATTGCTCAATTTTACGGCTTAAACCCGCTTTTTGGAGAATTTCGGCGGTTTGCACGGCACGCACCAAAGGAGAAGTGAGAATTAGGTCAAATTTCACCCCCAACTGTCCTAATCTTTGGGCAACTTTAGCAGTTTTTGTCTTACCTTCCTCGGTTAAAGGACGTTCCCTATCGTTGAGATAATCCCCCGATTGTCCTGCTAATCCATGACGCACAAAATAAAGTCTCATATCAGTTTAGGGTCGGTCTTGGCGATGATAATAAATAGTTGAGCGGTGATACCTAGGTGCGAATTACCTTTTCATCGGGGTTAACTAGATGGGAAAGTTTCTGTTTAATTTGGGTGTCATACAGTTCCCACTTGAGTTTCGCATATTCGGCATTATTATTAAAACCACCGAGAAAACCGATAGGAATTTCAAAACCTCCGGCCATATAACGACCACCACCAAAAAAGCGACCTTGGTTATCCTGTCCGAAAGCTTCCTTGAGAAATTCATCGGGATCTAGGGTAATTTTACTGGTACGCATAGAACCGATGACTAACTCGATATCCTCATCTTCATCGTGAACGATACCGTAAACTAAAGCCGTGTGAACATTTTCTTCTGTCACCAAAAAATCGGCAGCCTGGGGAATCGCATCTCGGTCATCATAACGCAAATAACCGACCCCGGCGATCGAATAATTATTTTTAATAATACGGTTTTTTAGGGACCGTTCGATCACATCCATCACCCGTCGGGATCTGGCCGATTGCAGGACAGCGTTTAATAATTGAGCATCGTAGAAACGACTGAGATAACCAGCAGCAATAAATTCAGATTCTTGCGCTTGCATTAAATTATTCGTATCCGATCGCAATCCGTGCATCAAAGCTGTGGCACACTTAACATGGACGGTATCGCTAGTATTAAAATTCAGTAACCCTTTTTGGATATATTGGGTTAACATCGCCGCTGTTGCCCGGATTTGGGGACGAATATCGACAAATTCTGCGTCTAGATCCCCTTGGCGGGTATGATGATCGATCACGACAATAATGGGAATTTTTGCCTGTTTAACCAGAGTGGTTAACTGACTATTGGTTCCCTGACCATCGACAAAAACACAACCGTGATAAACGGATAGATCTCTATCCTTGAGGGTATGGACTCCCCAACGTTTAGCCGGTAAACCCGTTAGTTTTACCAAAGCGACATTTTCCTGATGGGAGAGAGTACCCGCATAGACTATATCACAGTGAATATCGTACTGTTCGGCGATAATTTGATAGGCCCAGGCACTAGAAAGAGCATCGGGATCCGGGAAATCCTGCATCACCACAATTTGATTTTCGCCGCGGTGATTTTCCAAAGTACGTCGCAGGCGATCGATTAGGGAAATAAGTAGGGTATCATTACTAACCGTGACTGGAGGAAGGGGACATACTGCCGGCGCTTCCCCTACCACTACATCAGTTTCGAGGGACTTGGCAGGAACTAGACTCAGTAATTCAGCCATCATTTTTAGAAAAGTTCGCTTAAGGGTAGATTCAGTCAGGATTTTTTGAGCTAATCAATTCTAGACGATATTCTCGCTCGATCGGTTTATCTCAATTATTAAGCTTTTCTTGCCCCTAGCTCCTTACTCTGGGGCCATAACTCTAGTCTATCGAAAGAACCCTGCCGTTTGTTCTGGGAGAGGAGTTAGGGGTGAGGGCAATTAACCATCGCTGCCACGCTGCCGGGAGCATCTCACCTTTGCAATGAGCATAAATACTTAGTGGAAAAATTGGCTTTTCGAGGGTAATTCTTGTTTTAATTCTCCATGTACGCAGTCTTTAAAAGCCTCTATTTCGTTCCAAGACACGATTAAGAGTGGCTTTTAGGCTAAGTATAATTACTCATCGCGTAAATGATATGCTCCCTCGCTGCCATTACCTGTGAAAATAGATAATTTAGATAGTCAACAGCTTACCATTAATCATGGATGAACCGATAGATATTGAAGTAGTTAGAACTGAAGCACTAAGAAAGCTGGGTAGAAATATAGTTAATTTTTCAAAGATTGAAGGTATTTTAAAGTATCTACTTTCAGTGACTCAGAGCGAGGGATTATCAACATCAACTCGTAACCAGTTCGTTGACAATCATGAGAGATTTCGTAAGCACACATTAGGTTCCCTAGTTGGGAAATTACATAACACTGTGCTAGTGGATGATAGTCAGTCTGAACCTCAACTAGACTCTTCTGAGTTAGGTATGTCTTTGTCATTTAAGGTTTCCTATAGTGACCCAGATTTCTTAAATGCTCAGAAACAGGCTCTCTCAGACATTGTGGCGGAACGAAACAAGTTGATTCATGAAGATTTAGCGCTACTCGATACTAGCTCTATAGAAGACTATTATAAGTTAATCAGTTTTTTAGATGAACAAAACCCTCGATTATTAGCTCATCTTGAAGAGCTTGGGTGGATGTTAACCTCATTTATAGAGGGAATAAAAGACCTTCAAGAATTCATTAAATCACCAGACGATCCTTGTACAGCAACATTTTTGAAGATTATCAACTACTAATAAATAATTAACTGAAAGTCCCTCCCATTATTGTTTCTATCGTTTGTTTTCGGATTTATGCAAGAGGTCTACACTCTAGCCAATCCGATGCCTAACAAGCGCGTGTACAGGGAACGGCGGCAGACACTATCGGTTATGATGCAGACAGTTGGTCACACCCTGTCCCCAGGAAAAACTTTTTGCCGCAAACCCTAAATATTTGCCCTGGTTTTTTCTAGTAAAGTTATACTATGAAGGAAGCCAAGACGAAATTCTAGGGTTAAGCAATGGTTAGACAACTCGACGACAGCCCGAAAACCGCAATCGTCTATCCCGATAGCGATGGTAAACCGATGGCCGATAATACAAGACAATTTCGCTGGATTACGACGATTAAATCGAATCTAGACTGGTTATTTGCCAATAATGCCGATGTTTTTGTCGCTGGCGATTTACTCTGGTATCCCGTGGAAGGAGATAATAAGACTCGACAAGCGCCTGATGTGATGGTCGCTTTCGGCAGACCGAAAGGGGAAAGAGGTTCCTATCAACAGTGGAAAGAGGAAAATATCCCCCCGCAGGTGGTTTTTGAAATTCTCTCTCCGGGCAATATCCCAACGGAAATGACCAGAAAACTGCTGTTTTATGACCGTTATGGTGTGGAAGAATACTACATTTATAATCCCGATAAAAATGATTTGGGCGGCTGTATTCGTCGGGAAAATCGGCTCGAAAGTCGGGAAAATCTCGATAATTGGGTAAGTCCTCGCTTGGGCATTCGTTTTCAATTAGCCCAACCAGAGTTACTGTTGTATTATCCCGATGGTCAACCTTTCACCAGTTACAACGAAGAACGACAACGGGCCGAAGCGGAACGACAACGGGCCGAACGATTGGCGGCAAAACTGCGAGAATTAAACATTAATCCCGAGGAGATTTAAAAAAAAATTATCGGTAGAATAAAAGTAGATAAATATCAAGTCCTCTAGCTAGAGTCGCAACAGTAAGCCCAGAAAAAATGCCCTAGGGCAGGGTTGACTAATTCCCACTCTCCGATACTTTTTAAACAGGATTTAGGAGCATCACCGTCCCTAAATAGGGCTGGCTGAATAAATGTGAAATGTAGGCAAGGTAAGGGTTTTGTGGCTTTACGAGCGAAACAGGTGCAAGATTTTGAGAGAATCGCGCTTCAAAACCTTGCGTCTTCATCGGCCCGCGTCCTGTAGGGGCGAAGCATTCGGATAGAAAATCTACGGTTTCACCGATAGGTTATTCCCCGAATGCTTCGCCCGTACTTTTTGCCGCAAACCCTAAAGATTTGCTCCGATTTTTTATAGTAAAGTTATACTATTAAAAAGCAAAGACGAAATTCTAGGGTTAAGCAATGGTTAGACAACTCGACGACAGCCCGAAAACCACAATCGTCTATCCCGATAGCGACGGTAAACCGATGGCCGACAATACAAGACAATTTCGCTGGATTACGACGATTAAAGCGAATTTGGACTGGTTATTTGCCAATAATGCCGATGTTTTCGTTGCTGGTGATTTACTCTGGTATCCCGTGGAGGGAGATAATAAGACTCGGCAAGCACCCGATGTGATGGTAGCTTTTGGCAGACCCAAGGGAGAAAGAGGTTCCTATCAACAGTGGAAAGAGGAAAATATCCCCCCGCAGGTGGTTTTTGAAATTCTCTCTCCGGGTAATACCCAAACGGAAATGACCAGAAAACTACTGTTTTATGACCGTTATGGTGTGGAAGAATACTACATTTATAATCCCGATAAAAATGATTTGGGGGGCTGTATTCGTCGGGAAAATCGGCTCGAAAGTCTAGAAAATCTCGATAATTGGGTCAGTCCTCGCTTGGGCATTCGTTTTCAATTAGCTCAACCGGAATTACTCTTGTATTATCCCGATGGTCAACCTTTCACCAGTTACAACCAAGAACGACAACAGGCCGAAACGGAACGACAACGGGCCGAAACGGAACGACAACGGGCCGAACGATTGGCGGCAAAACTACGGGAATTAAATATTAATCCCGAAGAAATTTAAAAAAAATGCTCTTCTAGGTTCTGTGTGATAAGTTTAACTTACATTATGATCGATCAATCTTTGTGTCCTTTGTGTCTTTGTGGTTCGTTCCAGTCGCTCGCTAGGAGGACTGTATTTTAGAATACATTTTACCCACCAAACCCAAGAGAGCCAGAGTTACTATAAAGCCAACTCAGATTAAGAAGCATTGACAGCGTTTCTCAGATCGATGAGGTTCGTTCTTGCATCTAATAGCTTCTCTATTTTCCCTCAAACTGACAATTTTTAGCTTAACAGACCGCTAGATTGGCAAGGTGAGGGTAAAAGTGGTGACAGCATTGGCACTGGTGACATCAATGGTGGCATTCAGGGGTTTAATCAGTTTGTGGACTAAAGCTAAACCTAAACCGGTGCCACTGTAGCGCCAGGGATCTTGGTTAGGAATGCGATAAAAAGGAGCAAATATTCTTGACAATTCCTCTGGAGCGATTTCTACTCCTGAATTGCTCACACTAATTAATATTTGCTCGTCCGCACGCCTGACATTTACCCTAATTATCCCTTGTTCTGGGGTATATTTAGAAGCATTGGCCAGTAATTCCGCTATGATGCGTTCGATATCACACAGACTGGTGTTAATCTCTGGTATATCCCTATCTATATCTAAAATCAACTGCTGTTGTCGCTCGCGGGTGAGAGTGCGAAAAGGTTCCACTAATAAGGGTAGCCAAGAAAGTAAGTCGATTGTTTCGATCGCCGGAGGTTCGCTTTCCGCATCCAGATAGGTTAAAGTCAACAAATCATTAACTAACTTACTCTGACGTTGAGATTCAATGTTAAGAATTTGCAACAGTTCACCGATCGAATCCTGTGGATCGATCTTGATCCCTTGATATTCTAGGAGACTTTCTAGGGTTTCCACCGCTAGACGAATGCTGGTAATCGGGGTTCGCAGTTCATGGGAAAGGGTTTTCAGGAATTCGCTTTTTAATCTTTCCAGTTTTTCTAATTCCCTCACTTGTGCTTGGGAAGATTCGTAAAGTCGTGCCTGGCGAATAGCGATCGCACATTCGGTAGCAATATGTTGAATCAAATTAGTTTCTAAGGCGTTAAAAATCTGATTAGCTGGTCGAATTAGCCAAATATTGCCCAAAAAACCCTGATCGTCAAAGATGGGACAAGCGCAACGGTTAACACGACAGATTTGCGGATTGCCAAGGGGAAGACGATCAACAAATTGTAAAATTTGTTTGTGCAGCAGCGGTTGATAGATTTCAGGAAAATCGCTAATTTGACGGCTAATTCCCTGACAGATAAGCTCTTGAGTGGTATATTCGTGGACAATAGTAGCTTGGCTGCGACTGGGATTGTAAAGCTCAATTTGGGCGCATTCTACGGGTAAAACCTGCACTAATTCCCTAGTGGTGGTTTGCAAAATATGATTTTCATCGAGACTATCGCGAATTTTTTCGGTAATCCGTCCGATTAATGCTTCATACTTCAAACTCATCTGCAATTCGGCGGTTCTTTGCTGAACCTCCGATTCTAAGGCAGTATTCAAGCATTTTACCCGTTCGTGTAGTTCTGCTTGTTGAATGGCAATTCCCACTTGAATGGCTAATTGTTTAAGCAGATCGATTTCTTGGGATTGCCAAGAGCGAGTTTTTTGGCAATTTTGGGCAATTAGTAACCCCCAGAGTTGGTTATCGCAGATAATTGGCACCACCAGATTAGCCTGTACTTGCAAAGAGGTCAGTAAGCTGCGATAACAGGGATCAAGTCCCGAATTATGGACATTTTCAATAACTTGAATTCTGCCGCGACGATAATTTTCCAGGCGTTCTGGGGATAAATTAAAACAGGGATCCTCGATGCTGTTTCCTAAGACGGAATTAATCCTCGCAGTATGGGATTCCACCACAATCATGCCACTATGATCCGGGAATAAACGATAAATTAACACTCGATCGCAGTTGAGGAATTGTCGCACCTCTTTAACAGTTCTTTGCAAAATGCGATCAAGATCCAACGATTGCCGGATTCTTTCCTGCATTACCCCCAGTAGTTGTTCCCGTTCTGCTTGTAATCTTAAAGCTTCTTCGGCCTGTTTACGTTCGGTGATATTTGTACTGGTTCCCACTAAACGATAGATACGCGCATTGTTATCCCGTAGGGGTGTTAAAGTCGTTAGCCACCAGTAGGGTATATTTTGAAAAGGTAAATACTGTTCGTAGGAAATAGTCGTTCCGTAACGCACACAGTCACTATAATGTTGCCGCACACTGCGCGCATCATCGGGGGGAAGAATTTGTTCGGGAGTTTTGCCTTTAATATCCGATGAGCGCAATCCTGTCCAGCGTTCATGAACAGGGTTTGCTCCCACATAGCGAAAATCTCTATTTTCCAGCACGTCCACTACAAAAATCGACGCTTGCACGGAATTAAATATACTACGCAGAAACTGCTCGGAATCCTCCTCTTTTAGCTGTTCATCTAACTCGGTATCGATTGCTGATGGCTGCTTTTCCATAAGAGCCTCCCATTGTGCTAATTGGTGGATTTGGATCGACAATCACAAAATCGTTGGCTACTCCTAGGGCGATTTAACAATTTCTTTAGATTCTCGCACAAATTTTCCTATCCGCTGCCGATTCCGATATATTTCTTTGCAAAAACAAGAAAGCGACCCCAATATACTGAGATCGCTTATCAGTGATCAGTTATCAGTGATCAGTTATCAGTGATCAGGTTTAAGTTTTAAGTTAAGTAGCTAGATACAATTAATTACACATATCTAACTACTTCTTCCATGAGTGCATGAGTGCCTATCCTAACCAAGAAGTTAAGTGGGTGGGTGGAATTTAATATAACGATGAACGTAGGTTGGGTTGAAGCATGAAACCCAACTCCCGCATGGGTTACGCTACCGCTAACCCATCCTACAAATAATTGTGCCTCCCTACTTAATTTTGTCCTATTACTTATCAAATACAGCGTTTCTCATCAAGAGGAAGCATAACCTAATTTGGTATCGACGACCGGCTCTCCAAAAGGAGAACCTCCTACCCCACCATTAGGATAACTGCTTTAATTAGTTAACTATATATGTTATTTTCAGTAATCACTGTTCACTGATTACTGATTACTGATCACTGATCACTGAATTTAGGCTTCTTGATTGACAAAAGGCAATAAAGCCATTAAACGAGCGCGTTTTACCGCTTCAGTTAAATCTCGCTGTTGTTTAGAAGTTAAACCGGTGATACGTCTAGGCAGAATTTTGCCGCGTTCGGTGATGAATTTGCGGAGGAGTTCGGTGTCTTTGTAGTCAATCGGTTGACTGGGGGAAATGGGAGAGAGACGTTTACGATAGTAGCTCATAGATTTGTAAAGATTGCTTGACTTTTTAACTAAAGTGTGCTTACTTAATTTCCTTGTGGACGGTGTGCTTATTGCAGTGGGGACAGTATTTCTTGATTTCCAGTCTGCCGGTGGTATTGCGACGGTTTTTACTGGTGGTGTAGCGAGAAACGCCGGGGGTACGCTTATCGGGATTACTGCGGCATTCCGTGCATTCTACAGTGATGATTAGGCGAACGCCTTTTTTACTAGCCATAACAACAGGGGATCGGGTAAATTTACACGCAATCGATCATTATGACATATCTGGGGCTTTTTAGGCAAGAGCGGCCGGGGCAACGCAGGGAATTGTCGGCTAAAAAGTTTGGCTTGGGATGAAATCCAGCACAAAAAAGCTAGAATAATCACAGCAGTTGGCGAGGATGAGGAAAAATGACGGTAAGATTGGGTAAACCGATTTTAGTGACGGGGATAGGCATTACCATCGCTTTCACCCTGGGGGAAACTCTCAATAGCAGACTGAGCGAAATCGGTTCCTGGGGTATTTTCGGTGCGATTGCTATTGGTGCCGGTATCTGGTTTTGGCAAAAACCCAACACGAAAATCGATTTTTCCCCTCCCACTCCCCTGGGTCTAGAAAAGGTTAAACAAGCGATTACCAAGGCTGAGAAGATAATTAATTATCTGGCCAAAGAAGACCCCAATCAAGACTTAACCCCACTTAAAACCACTTTAACCCAATTAAATCAAGAATTTAGTCGCCAAGACCTGAAAATTGCTATTACTGGTGCTAGAAAAACTGGAAAAACTGCCCTAAAAAAACTACTAGAAAGCCTCAATTTTGGGGAATCTGTCGCTTTTCTGGAAACGGAACCCCTTCTAACTCTCGACTGCACCGCTAACCAGAAAAAGGCTCTGGCAGCCGACCTAGTTTTGTATCTCATCAATGGGGATTTAAGCGATTCCGAATGGCAAATCCTCCAGCAATTCGATCGAATGCACCAGCGTGTTATCCTGTTACTGAATAAACAGGATCGTTTACCCGCCGAAACCAGAGAAGAAATACTCCTTTCCCTGAAACAAAGACTGAAAGAAACTATTCCCTCTCATCATATTTTAGCCATAGCCGCTGCCCCTGAACCCCTAAAAGTTCGTCAACATCAAAGCAATGGAGAAATCAAGGAATGGACGGAAACCCAAACCGTGGTTATCGATCCTTTAGATAATCATCTCCGACAAATTATCGAACAAGAAAAGTCCGAATTAGTTCTCGGAACTATCTGGAGACAAGCGCTCGAATTGGCAAAGGAAACCAAACAATTACTCAATCAATCCCGACGCAAAAAGGCTTTACCTGTTATCGAACAATACCAATGGATAGCCGCTACTGCCACTTTTGCTAATCCTCTCGCGGCCCTAGATTTAGTTTTAGCGGCAGCCACTAACGCTCAAATGTTAGTGGATTTAGGGGCAATTTATCAACAAAAAATGTCCCTTGAACAAGCAAAAACAGCCATGACTACCCTGTGGAAAATGATGGTACAATTGGGCATGGTAGAGGTGACAACTCAGGCATTGGGAACAATTCTCAAGGGAAATGCGATTACTTATATCGCCGGTGGTACAGTGCAGGGAATTGGAGCAGCCTATTTAACTCGTTTAGCTGGTTTAAGTTTAGTTGAATATTTCCAAGAACAGGAAATTAACGAGCAACTGAATAATGATTGGAATTGGACGAGTTTGCAGAATAAAGTTAAACAGGTCTGGGAACAAAATCAACGACTAGCATTTTTACAGGATTTTGTCAAGCAAACGAGCACTCGTTGGTCGGCATTTTCTGGTTAAAAAATCTAGTTAAGAACCGGGAAAAGCTAAATGCTGACGTAGCACATCCCAGCGCGAACAATCCCAATAATCGATATGAGAAATAATCAGATTATTGTCATCGAGAGTTAATTGGCTGCGTCCAGAAATAGCGATGCGGGGCCGCCAAGGTAAAGGGGTTGTCCAGTGCAATGTCCAACGGGTATTAATAATATTTCCCTGCTGTTCAATTGCGTGGACATCCATCTTGATAGCTTGGAACCATTGACTCATAAAACCAATCATTTCCCGATAGCGTTTAATCCCCCGAAATTGATTGAGAGGGTCTTGAAAATAAACGTTATCAGCATAAATATCATAGGTTTGATCGAGGGGAAATCTTTGATAATCTTGCTGCAAAATAGCGATAATATCCATAAAATAAGTAATTAGTTATAATTAAATTGAAGATAGATTTTGCCTTTGATCCCCCCTGCCCCCCTTGATAAGGGGGATGCCGATAGGCGGGGGGATCCCCCTGAATAAGAGGGGTCACTGTGAACTATTAAGTACCTAAGCAAAATTAGTTACACATATTTAACAACCTCTTGCCTATTGCCTTTTGCCTCTCCTAACCAAGAAATTAGTTTTGCACCACTACTTAAAAGCTCACTCCCGTCAAACTAAAGGGACGGACTTCGGTAATTTTAACCTTAACAAATGTGCCTCGCAATTCCTCAATATTTCCCGTAAAGAAAGTTAAGCGATTGCCTCTAGTTCTTCCCATAACTTGACTAGCATCTTTAGGGTTAACGTCTTCCACTAAAATTTCCTCAATTCTGCCTAAATATCTTTGGGAACGTTCAGCAGCTTTTGTGGCCACTAAATGATTTAATCTTTGTAAGCGATCGCTTTTTACCTGCTCACTTAATTGATTATCCCAAATAGCGGCCGGAGTGCCGGGACGGGGAGAATAGGCCGCCGTATTTAATTGATCAAAACCAATCTCATCGACTAATTTTAAAGTATTCTCGAACTGTGCCTCTGTTTCTCCGGGGAATCCGACAATCGCATCGGCACTAATAGCAGCATCCGGCATTAAATCGCGAATATTAGCGATAATTTGTCGGTATTTTTCCTGAGTATAGCCCCGTTTCATCGCCTTGAGAACATCATTATCCCCCGATTGAAAAGGGATATGAAAATGTTCACAAACTTTAGGTAATTCCTGACAAGCTTTAATCAAACGTTCGGTAAAATAGCGGGGGTGACTGGTGGCAAAACGGAGACGTTCAATGCCGGCCACATCGTGAATGTAGTAGAGTAAATCGGTGAAATTGTGCAGATGTCGGCCGCTTGCCGTCACTCCGGGTAAATCCCGTCCGTAGGCATCAATATTTTGACCTAAAAGGGTGATTTCTTGATAACCCTGTTGTCCTAATTGTTCCATTTCTGCTCGAATTGCCGCAGGAGTGCGCGATTGTTCCACCCCGCGCACCCCCGGAACCACACAATAGGTACAGCGTTCATTACAACCATAGATGACGTTCACCCAAGCGGTAATATTACTATCCCGGCGCGGTTTGGTGATATCTTCCATGATGTGGATGGGTTCGGTGGCCACCACCTGGGAACCGTCAAAAACTTGTTGTAATAAGTCTCCCAAGCGGTTTGCGTGTTGGGGACCGATAATTAAATCCACTTCGGGAACCCGTCTTAATAATTGTTCCCCTTCCTGTTGGGCCACGCAGCCAGCGACAATTAAAGTAAGATCGGGTTGAGTTTGTTTGCGTTTAGCCTGTCTACCGAGATAGGAATACACCTTCTGTTCGGCATTATCGCGAATTGTACAGGTATTGTAGAGGATTAGATCGGCTTCGTTGGCATCCTCAGACCATTGAAACCCCAAATCTTCTAAAATACCCGCCATGCGTTCGGAGTCAGCTTTATTCATCTGACAACCAAAGGTGGTGATATGGTAACGACGTGGGGACTTATTCATGATGCTGGCTACAGAAACAAGAGTGCAGGTTTCTATTTTAGGCTATTTATCCTCTGACTTGAAAGAGGCGGTCGGCTCCGAGGCTGCGCGGCTGCTTTGTTCTCCCCACACCCCACACCCCACTTCCCCACTTCCCCACTTCCCCACGTCCCCACGTCCCTATCTCCCTGGAATTAGCCCTAAAGCATACTCAGCCATACAAGCCAAGAAAAACGAAACTTTTGCTTTGAGGATATCTCCTGACTGGTAGGATAAAAATAAACCATACTAGGCAGTTTAGCCTCAATGCCGCCGAGGCCACACCTTTAATCATCAAAGGAAAAGTATTTATATGTCTAAAAATCAAGTGTTCGACTTCTTCGCCTTAGCCGCTAAAAACGAAGAATTGGGTAAAAAAATGCGTTCAACCCAAGATCCTCAGCAATTACTAGAGATAGCTCGCTCGCAAGGCTTCGATTTCTCCCGTCCTGAATTAGAAGCGGCACTTAAATCCTTGCACGAGAGTCCCGACTTTTTCCAAAAGTTAGCTCATGCAGTCTTAGAAGTTTTCAGTCCTAACCACGATAATTATCCCTCGATCGGAGTCCAACCCTACGAAGGTGAGGTCGATCGCTAGAATCAGTTATCAGTGATCAGTTACCAGTGATCAGAGGTGAGTTTTCATTTCACTGTTTACTCAGGGTAAGCGCATCTTAACAATCCTTGACAAAATGAACTTTAGGTGAGTTGCTTACCCTGAGAGCGATTCAGCCATATTTGAGGAGAATTGGCCATCTCAATTGTTAAGCAAAAATCGACCCATTTGGTCGATTTCGTAACTATTCTGATTGACTGGTATCACTTGAAATGCCCACACAGCAAACGGATCACAAAATTGGCTAATTGTCAATAGCGTTTGCTCTCACCCTGACTGATTGCTGTTCACTGTTTACTGATCACTGTTTACTGATCACTGAAAAAGGCTCCCCACTCCCCAACCCCGGCCGTATATAGTATAAAAAAATTATAAAAAAGCCGAAATCAGGGAAAAATAGGCTTTTATCTGCCAGTAAATCCGGCAAAGACAAGCAAGCCGCCAAGAGAGAAGTTAAAGCGAAAATCCGTTCTTAGCAAGGGTTTTCGCTTTAAATCTCCCGATAATTGCTGAGGCTGATGGGGGAAAGGAAGGAATGATTAACTTTCGTTAACCTGAAGATGAGAAATAATCATAATGTTTTATATTGTCAAAGGTGTCATAGTTTCCTATGCTTTTTTTAGGTTGATAATTTTGCCTGACTCGTCAAATTTTTACCAACCAGCCCTAGAAAATAAAATTAGTGGATGAAAACGGTCACGATCGAGATAAAATTTAGGATGGTCTTACCCCCACCTTGCCACGATCCCGACTGCCACCAAAGCTAGAGCAGGAAAAGTAACAAGGAAAGAATTTGACTGAAACAAAATTGATAACGCTAACGAGATTAATAGTTTAGTTTGGCTTGACAAGCGAGGAACAAAAAAATGCCAATTGCAGTAGGAATGATTGAAACCCTAGGATTTCCCGCCGTTGTGGAAGCGGCCGATGCCATGGTCAAGGCCGCCAGGGTGACTCTAGTGGGTTACGAAAAAATCGGTAGTGGTCGCGTCACTGTCATTGTCCGGGGAGACGTTTCAGAAGTGCAAGCTTCTGTGGCTGCCGGAGTGGAAAACGCCAACCGGGTTAACGGAGGACAAGTGCTATCTACCCATATCATCGCTCGTCCCCACGAAAACCTCGAATACGTGCTGCCCATTCGCTACACCGAAGAAGTAGAGCAATTCCGCAGCTATTAAACACCGTTAATCGGGGTCAGCATCTATAGAGTCGAAGAAAGCCAACCATTAGGAGACAAAAATATTATGTCAATTGCAGTGGGCATGGTGGAAACCTTGGGTTTCCCAGCCGTCGTCGAGGCGGCTGATGCCATGGTGAAAGCCGCCCGCGTAACCCTAGTAGGTTACGAAAAAATTGGTAGTGGTCGCGTCACCGTCATCGTCCGGGGGGACGTTTCGGAAGTACAGGCCTCCGTATCGGCGGGGACAGAAGCGGCATCTAATCGTGTTAAAGGTGGTCAAGTCCTCTCGACCCACATCATCGCCCGTCCCCACGAAAACCTCGAATACGTTCTTCCCATTCGTTATACAGAAGCCGTGGAACAGTTTCGTGAAAGTGTTAACCCGCAACCTTTAAGACGAATCTAGAGCGCAACTAACTTTTAGTGTAAACAAATTCCATGCAAATTGCCAAAGTTTGCGGCACCGTCGTTAGCTCCCTGAAACCGCGCAGTATGACGGGAGTGAAACTTCTGCTTTTGCAATTCATCGACGCACAGGGGCAACTTTTGCCTAAATACGAAGTAGCGGGTGATATTGTCGGAGCGGGGATTAATGAATGGGTGCTAGTGTCCCGGGGAGGAGCCGCCCGTATCGAAGACGGGCAGAACAATCGCCCCCTTGACGCGATGGTGGTGGGGATTATTGACACTATAACCGTAGAAAATCGCACCCTCTACAGCAAGAGAGACGAATTTCGTCAATCCGGTTAAACATCGATAGAACCCAAACACAGTTAATTAACAACCAGCCAGCCAAATTCAGTATGGAGGAAGACTAACTATGGTCGTCCGCACAACGGCGGCTAGTCCGAAAAAGCGGACCAAATCCCCAGAGGAAACGCGCATAGACGAGAGTGCCAAAGTCCACACCTTCTCTAACCTCAGTGGCGCTATCGAGATCGGGGCGCGAGTGGTGATCGCTCCGGGGACTTCCATCCGCGCCGATGAAGGAACTCCCTTTCACATTGGCGACGACAGCAAAATTCAGGACGGGGCAATCATCCACGGTTTAGAAAAAAGCCGTGTGGTGGGAGATGACGGCCGAGAATATTCAGTGTGGATCGGCCGGGGCAGCTGTATCACCCACATGGCACTCATTCACGGGCCGGCCTATGTGGGCGATCGCTGTTTTATCGGTTTTCGCTCCACCGTCTTTAATGCCCGCATCGGGGCCGATTGCATCGTCATGATGCACGCCCTCGTTCAAGACGTGGAAATCCCCGCCGGTAAATTCGTGCCATCCGGTTCCGTGATCACCAGCCAACAGCAGGCCGATCGCTTACCCGATGTCACAGAAATCGATCGAGCCTTCACTCGTCACATTATCGATATCGACCTCGCCCCCAGCGTCCCGATCAAAGCCCAAAGCCCAGCGACTCCGCCACCGGCAGCCGCTATAAACATCGCTAATGAGACGCTATATAGAAATTCGGTGACACCTATGAGTTTAAATACAAACATTCGAGCGCAGGTTCGCTCCCTCCTCTCCCAAGGCTACAAGATCGGCATCGAATACGCTGACAAACGCCGCTTTAAAACCAGTTCTTGGTTAAGTGCCGGCTTTATCGACGGCGGCCGCGAAGAACAGGTATCCCAATCCCTAGAAGCCTCCCTGAGAGACCTGCAAGGCGAATACGTCCGCCTGATCGGAGTCGATCCCGCAGCTAAACGGCGCATACTGGAAATGATTATCCAACGCCCCGAAGACACACCGGGAGAACCGGCCCGCACCACCACCGCCGTCCACGGCGGTCATGGCAACGGTAACGGCCATTCAGACCTGTCCGTACAAGTGCGTTCCCTGCTGGCCCAAGGGCTGAAAATCGCCACCGAACACGCGGATAAACGCCGGTTTAAAACCAGTTCTTGGTTAACCGGACCTGCGATCGAAACCAAGAGCGAAGCGGGCATCATTCGCGATATTGAAGCGATCGTGACTGAAAATAGCGATGAGTACGTCCGCCTGATCGGGATCGACCCGCAAGCGAAAAAACGCGTCGTCGAAATGATTATTCACCGCCCCGGTGGCACCTCCGCTAGTAACGGCAGCGGCAAAGCCAGCAGCTACAGCGCCCCCGCTAGTAACGGAGCCAGTTATAGCATCAGTGGTAGCTTAAGTGGGGAAACGATCGCTCAAATTCGTTCCCTGCTCGCCCAAGGCTACAAAATCGGCACCGAACACGCGGATAAACGCCGGTTTAAAACCAGTTCTTGGCAGAGTTGCGCCCCGATCGAAAGTAATCGCGAATCCGAGGTAATTACTGCTTTGGAAGATTGTTTACGGGAACATAGCGGCGAATACGTCCGCTTACTCGGTATCGATGCTAAAGCCAAAAAACGAGTTTTAGAAACGGTGATCCAGCGCCCCGATGGTTCGGTGAGTAGTAATGGCAACGGTAAAACCGCCACCGTTGCTGAACCGAGTTTCAAAAGCTCTGCTTCTGGCTCCTCCGGCGGCGGTACTGCCACTTTAACCAGTACCTTAACGGCGGAAACGATCGCTCAGATTCGTTCTTTATTGAACCAAGGTCACAAAATCGGGGCCGAACACGCGGATAAACGTCGTTTTAAAACCAGTTCTTGGCAAAGCTGCACCCCGATCGATAGCAGTCGCGAATCCGATGTGGTGGCCGCTTTAGAAACCTGTCTGCGCGACCATCAAGGGGAATACGTTCGTCTGATCGGGATTGACTCCCAAGCGAAACGCCGTGTTCTCGAATCGATTATTCAACGCCCTTAATTTCAGGACTCGGCGATCGGTGAAGGGAGATAGGTGTTAGGTGTTGGCGGATCGGGAAAAATACCCGAAACTCTAACCCCTACCCCCTAACCCCTGATCACTGATCACTGATCACTGAATAACTGTCAATTATGTCCTTACCCCCCGTTCAACCTATTAGCCGCTCGGAATTCTATGTCAATGGTGATGTAACCATTGATGAGAGTGCGATCGTGGCTCCGGGGGTGATTCTCCGAGCAGCCCCCAATAGCCAAATAATTATCGGTGCGGGTGCTTGCCTGGGTATGGGAACAATTTTAACCGCCTATCAGGGTGTTATTGCTATCGGTGCGGGAGCAATTTTAGGTACAGGTGTTCTGATCGTCGGTCGGGGTGAAATCGGTGAGAATGCCTGTATTGGGTCAACCACAACGATTTTTAATGCTTCTGTGGCAGCGATGTCGCTCGTGCCGTCCGGTTCCCTGATCGGAGATACTTCCCGTCAAATTACCATCGAGGTGTCAGCAACTCGATCGGAACCGGAAAGACCCCCTCTACCGGAACCGCAACCCGTAGTCAGTCAAGTGTCCCCAGTGCCGTCAGTGGAGGAAGCGGTGGCCGAAACCGTGGCCAGTCCTTGGGATAGCGAGGAAATGGTCGCCGAGGCCAGTCCTCCAGAAACCAGAGAACAAGCATCTACTACTAACCGACCGAATCAAGCATCTGTGGTCGGAAAGGTCTATATCAATCAGTTATTGGTCACGCTATTTCCAGAACGTCATCGTTTTAATGGCAACAATAACCATAATTCTTGAAGGGGAAAATAATCGTTCACAAGCCAAAAATCTCAACAATAATTACTGAGTAATTAGACCTAATTTATCTAGAGTTCACTGCTGTCTAACTGTCCTCTAGGTACTGGGTATAATTGCTTAGAAATCCAGTTAATATTTAGCGATTGCCGACAATTTTTTGAGGTTGTAATTATTGATAATCTTCCTCAATTAAAGAGTAGTTTTAATCGCTCAAAGCCTGATGAGCAGAAGTTTCTGCGTGTCAATCAGGTAAATTTTTGTTGATTTTTTTGTGTTTTTGTAGAGATTATCAAAGTTAGATGACGACAGATTAAAGAAACTAATCCCCCCGAGAAAAAAAAACAATCAAAATTTTAGAGATAGGGAAAAAAAAATGATCAGAATAGGATAAAGTTCGTGTTAAGATGATCAGTTGAAAAAAACATTAGTGAAAATTGCTCCCTAACTTCGCTCCTAGCAGCAGGGGAAAGGAGCTTAAGAAAAATCTATGTCGGTTGACGGCGAGATTTTACAGGTGCGACTAATCATGCAGTTTATGGAGGAATAATCCCAATGGTGCAAGCCAAATCCAAAGGTTTCCAGGCCGGCGTAAAAGACTACCGCCTGACTTACTACACCCCCGACTACACCCCCAAAGATACCGATCTACTAGCTTGCTTCCGGGTAACACCCCAACCCGGAGTTCCTCCTGAAGAAGCAGGTGCGGCGGTAGCGGCGGAATCTTCCACAGGTACCTGGACCACCGTTTGGACCGATAACTTAACCGACCTCGATCGCTATAAAGGTCGTTGTTATGATATCGAACCCGTACCCAACGAAGATAACCAGTTCTTCTGTTTCGTTGCCTATCCTTTAGATCTATTTGAAGAAGGTTCCGTCACCAACATCCTCACCTCGATCGTTGGTAACGTTTTCGGTTTCAAAGCTCTACGCGGTCTCCGTTTAGAAGATATCCGTTTCCCCGTCGCTTTAATCAAAACCTTCCAAGGTCCTCCCCACGGTATCACCGTTGAACGGGACAAATTAAACAAATACGGTCGCCCCCTACTCGGTTGCACCATCAAACCCAAACTCGGCCTTTCCGCTAAAAACTACGGTCGTGCCGTTTATGAATGTCTCCGCGGTGGTTTAGACTTCACCAAAGACGACGAAAATATTAACTCTCAACCCTTCATGCGTTGGCGCGATCGTTTCCTCTTTGTCCAAGAGGCGATCGTTAAATCCCAAGCAGAAACCAACGAAGTTAAAGGACATTACTTAAACGTAACCGCTCCTACCTGCGAGCAGATGATGCAACGGGCTGAATTCGCCGCCGAAATCAAAACCCCCATCATCATGCACGACTACCTCACCGGGGGTTTCACCGCTAACACCACCCTGGCGAAATTCTGCCGCGACAAAGGGTTACTGCTCCACATTCACCGGGCAATGCACGCGGTTATCGACCGTCAGAAAAATCATGGGATCCACTTCCGCGTTTTAGCTAAGTGCTTACGTCTCTCTGGTGGTGATCACCTCCACTCTGGAACCGTTGTCGGTAAACTCGAAGGTGAACGCGGAATCACGATGGGTTTTGTTGACCTGATGCGTGAAGACTATGTAGAAGAAGATCGCGCTCGTGGTATTTTCTTCACCCAAGACTACGCTTCCTTACCCGGGGTAATGCCCGTTGCTTCCGGTGGTATCCACGTTTGGCATATGCCGGCGCTGGTGGAAATCTTCGGTGACGATTCCTGCTTACAGTTCGGTGGTGGAACCCTCGGCCACCCCTGGGGTAACGCACCCGGTGCCACCGCTAACCGTGTGGCTCTGGAAGCTTGTATCCAAGCTCGTAACGAAGGACGCTCCTTGGCCCGCGAAGGTAACGACGTTATCCGGGAAGCTTGCCGTTGGAGTCCTGAACTGGCTGCCGCTTGCGAACTCTGGAAAGAAATCAAATTCGAGTTCGAGGCTATGGATACCCTCTAATACAGCCCTTCAGAAAGTTGTTAGCAGTTATTGGTGGAAAATAATGCCGGGGACTTGCCCAAAATCGGCAAGCAGTCGCTAGAATTTCAACACTGATAACTGTCTAGCCAATAACTGAAAACTGTATAAAATGTATCCGAAAAAAGTTGTTCAAGATACCGCGAAAGTCTTACAAAGTTACCTAACTTACCAAGCGGTTCGCACGATTATCGATCAATTGTCAGAAACTAATCCGACTTTAGCTATTTGGCTGAGTCACTATACTTCTAGCCATTCCATTCAGGATGGCGAGGCCTATATTGCGGGGTTAATGACTGAGAATAAAGAGTTAGTTTTGCGGATCATGACGGTAAGAGAACATTTAGCCGAACAGGTTTTAGAGTTCTTGCCAGAGATGGTAAAAACGGGAATTATTAATGACAATACCGAACATCGTCGGCAACTTTTGGAACGTCTCACCCGTACTGCTATAAGTCAACCAGAGACATCGGAATTAAATCTCGATGTTGATGATCTACCCAACCCATAAGGAATCAAGAAACCCATGAAAACTTTACCTAAAGAGAAGCGTTACGAAACTCTCTCCTACTTGCCCCCCCTCACCGATCAACAAATTGCTAAACAAATTCAATACATGATCGATCAGGGTTATATTCCTGCTGTGGAATTTGAAAAAGATCCCAAACCCGCAGATTATCATTGGACGATGTGGAAACTGCCTTTATTCTCTGTTTCTGGTCCCCAAGAAGTTCTTAATGAAGTTCGCGAGTGCCGCACTGAATATTCTGATTGCTACATCCGCGTTATCGCTTTTGATAACATCAAACAATGTCAAACCATGAGCTTTATTGTTCATAAACCCAATGCTGGCCGCTACTAATTTGGCTGTAGTTTAAAGGTTTGTAGGGATGGCCGCGAGGCCATCCTTTTTTTGGTGGTTTTTAACACGGGTAAACGATCGGCTGATATTTGGTAAGTTAGAAGTGATGAACTGACTGCCGATCGAACCTATGCCCCGTACTCATCTATTAGATACCCGAACCAGCAATTTTAGCGATCTCATCGGCAATGGCAAAATCTACCGAGTTCCCCCTTTTCAAAGAGATTATTCGTGGAAGGAAGAAAATTGGGAAGATCTCTGGCAGGATATTCAAACGCTCTATGAAAACCCCGATTCTAGTCATTACATGGGAGTGATCGTTTTACAAGGTTCCCAGCGATCGGATACGGATTTTACAATTATTGACGGACAACAACGATTGGTAACGATTAGTATTCTCGCTATAGCGATTATCGAAAAAATTCAAACGTTAATCGATCGGGGGGAAGAAGCGGAAGCGAATAGAGAACGACAACGGCTTCTCAAAAGCGGTTATTTGAGTAATAAAGATCTGGGTTCTTTAAAAGAATCTAGTAAATTAATTTTGAATGAAAATAATAATGATTTTTATCAAAGTCGTCTCATTAACTTTAGACCTCCTCGCAATCCTCGATCGCTCGCAAAATCCAACCAACTCCTATGGAAAGCTTTTCAATACTTTTCCGATTCATTGCAAAAGCTTACAAGCGTAGTTAACAGTGGAAAAGAACTGGCAATTTTTTTAACGGATACCGTTGCCAAAAGACTCTTATTTATTCAGATTAATGTTGAAGATGAATTGAATGCGTATACGGTTTTCGAGACCCTAAACGCTAGAGGGATAGAGCTAAGTTCAACCGATCTATTAAAAAATTATTTGTTTTCTCTTTTCCGAGGGGCGGATGATTTGCGAGAAGGACAACGACAGTGGAGAGGAATTATTGATACCGTTACAATGGAAAAATTCCCCGAGTTCCTACGTTACTATCTCAGCCTCACGCGGACGAGAGTAAGACGGGAACGTTTATTTAAAAGGGTTCGAGAGTCTATACAAAACGCTGAAAGCGCGTTTAAATTACTCGAACAACTCGAAGAATATAGTGGTCTTTTTATCGCTCTTAATAATCCCAATGATGAATTCTGGCAAGATACTCCAGATAATATCCCTTATATTCGAGAAATTGAACTATTTGGCGTAAAACAAGCCTATCCAGTTTTATTCTCGGCATACAATAAATTTTCAAGCGAGAACTTCACCCGCCTACTAAAATTGGTTTGTATAATTTCGTTTCGATACACGATTGTCAGTAGTCTTAACCCGAATGAGCTAGAAGGGATTTATAATAAGATAGCAATCGCCATAAATAATGGCGAAATGACGACTCCGAGGCAAGTTTTCGAGGGCTTGCGATCGGTTTATGTCACGGATACTAAGTTCGTGCAGGATTTTTCGATTCTTTCGATTTCTACCAGAGGTCAAAAGAAAAAACTGGTTCGATATATTCTCTGGAAATTAGAAATGGACGAATCGGGTCGATCTAATATAGCGGAAGATGGATTCTCGATCGAGCATATTCTACCAGAATCGCCGAGCGATCGATGGCGCGTTCACTTTCTCGATAACGAGATCGAGGAAATGACCTATCGGATCGGTAACTTGATTCCTTTAGAAGCTAATTTGAATCGTCAAATCGGCAATCAATACTATACAGATAAACAAGAGATTTACCAACAAAGCGATTATGCTCTAGCGAGAAATATAGTACCAGAGGAATGGACACCGGACACGATCGCTAAACGTCAAGAAAGTTTAGCCCGACGAGCGGTTCATATTTGGAAATCCGACTTTGTTTGAGAGCGGGTTAAAAAATGTTCTCGATTCGCTTTTACTTGGGAATAGATTTCTAGGATAATTTTCACGAGGAAGCGATCGATCTGTCAGGATTTCGAGCGAGCGGTGAACCGATTACAATCTAACCGATTACAATCTAAATGTAAAGTTCGCATTTTATAAACTGGTTAACAATGTTTAATAATCCTATTGGGTTAGCGGTTTAAATATTTTCTCTGTTCTAAACATTCTACAACGGACAAACCTAGTTCAATCATGGCTTCAAAAGCCGCTCTCTCATATTTTTCATATTCAGCCAGATCGGCGATTATCTCTTTTTGCCCATGTGCTATATTATTTCTTCTCCCTACTAAAGTTTTTAATAAAATTTGATTGCTATCGGCCATTAAACAGGCTAATCCTGCATCTGTAGAGTTAGCCTTGAGTAAGTTAGTCCATAAATTACTTTCCGTCTCTAGATGAATTTTAAATTCAACCTCCTCGTTTAGGAATTCAGGCAAGTTTTTGGTAAAAAAATCCCAAATACTTTTGGAAGATAAATCCCCACCTAGTTCTTTGAACTTTTTTCTGAGTGACAATTTGATAATTTCTTCACAACATTCATGACGTTTGACTTTTTCTTGTTCGATAGTGTCAAGATATAAATCCCACGCGAACTTACAAAATCCTTCATAGTGAGCGTAGAGTAGAACGACCAACGATCGTAAAAGTGCCTTGTATCTTACGGATTCTTTATTGGTGGTCGAGAGCAAAATCTTGATCGAGGCGAGTTCCCCTTCTCGCCAGCCAAGATTTTCTTCAATCTGGTTAGCCCAATCATTCATTTTTCAAGTAATTCCAGTAATCCATTTTGAATATTTTTAATTCGATTAGAAAGCTTTGTTTTCGTATTGGCTCCTGGCCCGATATTCTTCTTGAAATCTTCAGATTGTAATATCTGTATAATTTTGTCCTTAACTAAAGCATCTTCGATATTTTGAACCTGTTCTAACATTTGAAACACTCCGATTGTCACTGCTTCATAGTAAGCGGGGGCTAAAGCGCCAATGGGTGCTCGATGATCCCTGTACCGCACAAAAGAACCATTTCCAAGAATGCGATTTAAATAGTCAAAAATATGATTAAAATCTCGCTCTTCAACCTCGTAATCAAAAATAATTTTATTGAGTAAAATCTGTTCCATATAGCTATCTAACCAATCTCGTACACTTCCATGAAACAAATCTTGCGCGTTCTTAGCGGCAAAAAATCTGAGAACGAGTTCTTCATCTCCTTTTTGCTCTTTCTCAAGAGGAGAAAGAGTTTCCGTACAGTTTCTAAAGCTTGAATAAGAAGATTTTTCTTGGAGAAATGAATAAAACTGTATTCCCTGTTCTCCCACCATTCTAGAGGAGCAATTACGGATTTCTTGAGGGGACAAAATAGAGCCTCCCGTGTTGAGTCGCTTGAACATCTCGTACCGTAAAAATGGTTTGCTCTGTCTTTTAATAATTACGGTTCGTACCGAGGATCTTTTAATTCTCAATTTTAGCCTGAGAGATAAATTCTCGAACGTTTTTCCATTAAGCTCTGGAATTTGATCGCAACCTTCCAATTGCAAAGGCTCTAATTTTTTTTCCTCTACGTCGGTAAAATCTAATTTTTCAGCATCGATAAACTGGATGACAGAGCTTACACGTTGCAGACCATCAATTAACTCTAAAACTCCGTCAGGGTTCTCGATCGTAAAGATTTGCGGGATCGGTAGCTCTAATAAAATCGATTCAATCAGTCGAGATTTTTGTTGGTTAGACCATCTAAACAACCTTTGATAATCTGGCTGGATAATTAATTCTTTCTGAGAGTACAAATTTATAATTTCACCGAAACTGAGATCGATAGAATCGGTGCGAACCTCGCCGATTTTTTTATCTATCTGTTCGTCTATATGTTCGTCTATCAATTGCATAGCATTATTCCTAGCTCAATAATATTTTGATTTCCTAATGAATCTGATTATTGAAGGTACTTAGCCCGTCCGTGATCGAATAAACATCACCACATAAATATCGATCGATCTACTGGTTCCACATTTCGAGCAGGAATAGGAAACGAGCGCTCGAACCGATGATCAAAAAGATACATCTCTAGAAGCTGATTCCGAATCTTCCATCGAGATTTTAGGCTCTTCTCGGCTTTGTGTGATAATTTTTGCTTATGGAATCGTGAAATGCTTACTGGACAAGACTTTTAAGACTATTTTGCGGATATTCTATCAGTATAGACCTCGTTTCCACACAGAAACCAGAAGAGCCGATTTTAAGATACCGCAAGTAAATTCTAGCATGAATTCTCCGATAGGGATGGATCGCAAATACTCGCTTTATTTTGTCATAGTTCGTAATTTTTTATCGATTCACTCCGAACCCCCGACTTCCCACCCCCGATCGCCGATCGCCGTGTAATTGCCCAGATAGCACGCTATACTAGACCTCTGACACTGGCTTATCATAGTTCAGAATGCAACCCACCGACTCGAATAAATTTACCGAACAAGCTGGGGA
>VYLR01000086.1_pt1 | contig 46418 bp, 43 predicted proteins | sample 5114291 | NCBI WGS metagenome assembly VYLR01 (sample SAMN12291774, study PRJNA351875) | freshwater metagenome | isolation source: freshwater lake | place: USA: Michigan, Lansing Lake | collected 2013-08-14 | reverse complement strand
TGATTATTTGACAATTTTATCCCATTATCTCCTTTTTTTGACTCCCTGTAGTCTTCTTATCATTAGACCAAACTGTGCAGTTTGGTTGCAGGTTGAGTTAGTCTAAACTCCAGTTTTGAGTGAACAAGTTTAATCACTCAGATAAAAACAACCACCTGTACTTACCCCTAAAAGCTTTGCTGTGCATGGCTTTCAGAATCGGGATTGTGCAAATAATTTGCTTTTATTTGGGTGATGGAGACCATAGTAACCACTAATCTGGCCAATGTCAAGCATTTAAGAAAAATTTCAGAAAAATTTCCGCTAAATCCGACATTCAGCACATCTTCATATACTTTTATATATTTTTACATTCCCCAAGATGTTTTAACGAAAAACCTTGATTGTAGAAACTACTATTGAGAACATTTTCAATAATTGATTTTTTCTGAGAAAAAAATTTACAATTCTTCACCTTGATCAAAATCCATCATTGTAGTTATAATTCTTACTGGCAAGGGTTTGGAAGGAATATATTAGTAAAAATCATCAATTGAATGTTAAGAAGTGCGGAAAGTGGGATTTAATACTCCACACTTAAAACTCAAATCTGATAACTGATCACTGATAACTGATCACTGATAACTGATAACTGATAGCTGCACGACTACTTAGTACAAACGCTTACGGGGGCGATAATTAGCCACGGATTCCACTAAACCCAAGGCGATAAAATTGGTTAATAAAGATGAACGTCCATAACTTAACCAAGGTAAAGGAATCCCTGTAATCGGGGCTAATCCCACGGTCATGCTAATATTAAGAATTGCCTGAAAAGCGATCATCGAGAGAACACCGATCGCTATTAAAGAACCGAAGTTTTCTTTAGCAGTATTAGCAATGACTAACAAACGCCAACAAACTAACCAGAAAGCTATTAAAACTAGAATACTGCCGACAAAACCGAATTCTTCCCCGACTACGGAGAAGATAAAATCGGTGTGTTGTTCGGGAATAAAATTTAATTGGGTTTGGGTGCCTTGGTGTAATCCCCGTCCCAATAATTCTCCGGAGCCGATGGCAATGCGGGATTGAATTAATTGATAACCTCCCCCCAAAGGATTCTTTTCTGGGTGAAGAAATAGGGTTAAACGATCTTTTTGATATTCTTTTAATAAACCCCAAAAAACCTCGCCTAATTTACCCACTGCCAGATTAGTTGCCACCACGATGAAAGTAGATAAAAAACGGTAGGGAAGGGTAAACCAAGCAAGCACAGCGATGATAATTGCTAAAACAATCCAAGCAGGAAAAAGTAAATTAAACAGAAAAACCGATGCGAGGGGAGATAAGAGGATAATCATCCAAGGCAGTTTCGCATTAGCCCAGTAAATCATGCCTAGGGTAATTGCCCCAAAGACTAATCCCGTCCCCAGGTCCGGCTGCGCCATAATTAACACCCAGGGGATGGCAGTGACGACAAAGACACGAGCGATCGCAAAAAGATTATCGGCGGGACGATGATGTAGGAGGGCTGCTAGGGTGATAATTAAACCTACCTTGGCAAATTCCGACGGTTGCACGTTAAAACTGCCGATATTAATCCAACTTTGCGCCCCATTCGCCGTCACCCCCAGGACAATTACCGCAATTAGGGAGAGATTGGTGAGAAGATAGGTTAACCAGTGCCATTTCAGCAGACTTTCGTAACGACAACGGGCCAGAAATAAAGCGATCGCCACTCCCACGGCCCCGAATAACCAGTGTTGCCACCAGTCGAGAGCAGTGGTATGTCTTTCGGCACTACGAATCATTAAACCACCGAAAACGGTTAAACCCGTCACCAAAACGAACAAAAGCCAATCAATTTGGGCTAGATCCCGGAAAATGAAGCTAAACTGTTCGTTAAAACCCCTTAGTTTCCTACTAATAAGGGACTGTCTTCTCACCATTTCTCTCCACACATTTACTAACTAACTAGGGTTTGCTGAATAAATCTAAAAACATTGTTCGATAAGACTTTTAGACCTTTTTGAAATCCAAAAGCACCGGACATTGGAGTGATCGGGGGGAAAATTTAGGGACTTTTTCCCTGAAAATGGGTAAAACCCTACACCCTACACCCTACACCCCACACCCTGCCCCCACCGAAAAACTTTTTGCCGCAAACCCTAACTATAGGCTGCCACGGATACTTTCGCCGCCACCTGACGAGCGATCGCTATTAGGGCTTTAGCTGAGGCCGATTCCGGTTGCCCCAAAACCACTGGTACACCAGTATCACCGCCCTCCCGTAGGGCTATCTCCAGAGGCACACATCCCAGTAAAGGAATGCCCAATTCTTGCGAGGTTTTTTCCCCACCACCGGACCCAAATAGATCATAGGAGCGATCGGGCTGATCGGGAGGGATAAAATAACTCATATTTTCCACGATACCCAAAACCCGCGCCCCTAGCTGTTGGAACATTTTTAAACCCCGGCGCGCATCAATTAAAGAAACCGTCTGGGGAGTGGTGACAATCACCGCACCCGCTAGGGGGACCGATTGAATTAAAGTTAATTGTGCATCCCCAGTACCGGGAGGCATATCGACGATTAAATAGTCTAAATCGCCCCAATTGACCTGATAGAGAAACTGACGGATAATGCCGTTTAACATCGGACCGCGCCAGATTACCGGTTGATCGGGGTTGATCAAAAAGCCCATGGAAACCATTTTGATGCCATGGTTGAAAGCGGGTTCCAATATCTCGCCATTTGCGCCCTGTACGGTCACTTGTGCGTCATTTAAGCCCAACATTGTCGGGGCGTTGGGGCCGTAGATGTCCGCGTCTAATAGCCCCACTTTTGCCCCTAAATGAGCCAAGGCGACGGCGATATTCACAGCCACGGTACTTTTTCCCACACCGCCCTTACCACTGGAAACGGCGATAATATTTTTAACCCCCTCCACGCCTTGGCGATCCGGTAAAGCTTTTTGTTGCGGGGTTTCGGCAGTTACATCCACGGCAACACTTTCCACACCGGGCAGCTGTTTAACGGCTTTTTGGCAGTCTTCAACGATAAATTCGCGCAAAGGACAGGCAGGAGTGGTCAAAACTAGGGTAAAGCTAACTTTTCCGCCATCGATCGCCACATTGCGGATCATGTTCAATTCCACTAGGCTTTTTTGCAGTTCCGGATCTTGAACGGGACGTAATACTTCTAAAATCGATGCGGTATCAAGGGGCATGGTTTCAGTGTCTCTAGTCAAGTATTGTTCTTATGGTTATTTATCTTAACCTTGATGCCCGCACAGTTATCAGTGGGGAGTTTTTTACTGTGAACAGTGAACAGTAATCAGTAAACTGAAAGCTTACATCTGTTCAATGATAACTGATAACTGATAACTGATAACTGATCACCCCCATTTCCCTAGATTACGGTAATAGGATCGCCGACTTTAATTGTACCTGTCTTTTCGGGGATGACATTTTCTCCGAACATGATGCCTCCGGGGAAACGGCGAAAAGTGCTTAAGGTTTTTAAAGGTTCCTGCTGGGGATTTCTCCTACCTGTTTCTTGATCGGTGGTGGTGATAATACAGCGACTACAGGGTTTAACCAGAGCATAATTTATCTCTCCAATTGTGATCTTTTGCCAACTACTTTCGCTAAAAGCTCGATCGCTACTAATAACAATATTAGGCCGAAAACGATTCATCGGCACCGGTGCGACTAAACGCTGATTTAAGTCCTCTAAAGAAGCAGTATTAGTTAATAAAATTGGATAACCATCGGCAAAGCTGACGGGAGTATGATCGTTCCCCGCATAGCGAGGATTCGCAGGACGTGGATAATCAGGAGATTGTCGCACTAAACGACAAGGAATGTCCAGAATTTTCTCGAACCATTCGGCAATTTCATCCCCTTGATCCATGGCTATGGTGTGAGATTCCCAGATTTGAACCGCTCTTTTTTCTCCTGTGAAATTAGGACAAAAAGTCAGGGAATCTTGAGATGTTTTCAGAGAAAATTTATCTCCTGTAATCGTGACAGAAACCCTGGCTAATTGCGGATATTCCCTTTGGGTGATAAATTTACCCTTGCCATCTACTAACATCATTTCTCGATCCCAGAGTAAACCTTTAGGAGTCACTTCAGCTTGGGATAATTGAATACCTCGACAGGATTTAATCGGGTAGATATAGAGATCAGTAACCTGCATTTTCTTTCAGTAGTTCTACATATTTTTTTGCCACATCTTCCCAAGTCCAGAGATTAATTTTATTGGGGATATCTTCGGGTAACAAGCGAGGAATTGGATTGAGGATAAATTGTTCTAAACAATTAGCTAAACTTTCCGCATCTCCCCTAGGATAGAATTGCACTCTTTCGGGACAATTATATAATTCCACCTGTTCTTGAAACACTTCTAAATCGGAAGCGATAACGGGAATACCTTGTAAAATTGCTTCTGCTATTGCTAATCCAAAACCTTCGTATTTTGAGGGAAATACCACAGAGGAACAGGTTTGATAATAAAATTGTAAGGTTTCATAGTCTTGATAACCTAATCCTTTGATATGACTCTGGAAAATTTCTTGATTTTCCCGATAAAGTCGGGTACATTCTTTGAGATAATCTTGATATTCTTGGGTTTTGGACTGTTGAGACAATTGCAGATTTCCACTAACTAGATTATCGGTTTCTTTACCAATAAAAACTATTTGAAATTTTAAACCTTTTTTCGCTAGTGTAATGGCTGCTTTGAGCAAAGTCAGATGATCTTTGTAGATACCAAAAGAGGAGGGAAAATAAAAAGTAACTAGCTCACTTTTGACTAGATCACTCTTGAGATTAGATTCATCGATAAATCCTGCTAAGGGTACAGCTTTTAATTTACTGGCATAGGTAGCATTGGGAAAAATTTTTAAAACATCGTCTTTAGTTTTTTGGGAAATTGTGAAGAGTAGATCGGCCTTATCTAACCATTCTTTTAACGCTTCATTGTAGGGTTCTTGATAGGATTCTGAGTAAGTTAAGGGAGCAAATTGCCAAAACACATCATAAATAATGCCACTTAAAGTAACCTTGACATTGGGGGGAGAAATCCGATTAGTCATCCCATACAAACAGTGATCAGCTTGGTAACGCTTGATAATCTGATTAATTCTTGCTTCGATGCGTAAAAGTTCAATTCTATGAGAGAAAAGACGATGAATAGAATTCAGTCTTAGGGTTTTATAAAAATTCGCTAGAAGACCATAAAAATAGATTAATTTTGTCTCAAAACTCTGGGGATAAAAATTAAAATCTTCGTAGATAAGTTGATCAGAATCGGGCATTAAAGACTTAAAATATTCAATTTCCTTACGAGGGAGGACGATAATAATTTGTTCGACGTATTCTAATAAGCTAGGTATTAAAGAGATAATGACTCTTTCTACTCCTCCTTTGCGATAAAACACGATCGGGATGACAATTTTCATAGATTTTCTGGCAGATAGATGGCAATAAAAAGATTGATTTTTGACTTGAACCCATTATATGATAGGCTCGAATTGTTCTACTGAGTCGAGAAATCGAGTTAAATTCGAGAAACTAAGACTCTATCACCCATCGCCCCTATTTTCCCTCGATCTTGGAGAAAAAGAGTGTCACAAGCTACTCCATCCCTACAATCTAATCTAAAACAATGGCTACGGTCCAGCGCACCTTCCCTATTTCAAATTAAACAGCGTTTGAGCGCCCGTCGTTGGCCGAAAAAATCGATCGTTATTTACACAGAAAAATATCGTCCCATGCTTCCGGCGGAAATTTGGCAACGGGGGGCCAGTGGTACCCAGGCATCGGTGGCTTTTTTAGCGCAGGAATGGACGAAACGCGGCTATAAAGTGACGATTTTTGGCAATTGTGAGGGTATGGAGGGGGAACAGGACGGTATTCGCTATGTTAATTATTACCGCATGAATTGGCAGGATCACTTTGAGACACTGGTGATCTCTCGTCATCCCACCTATTGCCGTCCGGGTACCAAGGCAGAACGAATTTTTTTTGATTGGCAAGATATTAAAGTTCCGGCAGCCTCCTATACCCCCGAAATTTTGGCTAGATACGACAAAATTTTCTGTAAAAGCCAATATCAACGGGATTTACTGGATTTCTGTGCCGATAATCAATGTCCGATTGTTCCTAATGGTATCGATACTTCCCTTTTGGCTGTAAGTGAGACAGTGCCAGAAAGTGAGTATATTCCCTATCGTCTAGTCTATGCCTCTCGTTATTATCGCGGCCTAGAGTCGATGTTAAAGCATGGCTGGCCGATTATCAAGGCGGCAATTCCCGCGGCCGAGTTACATCTCTACTATGGTTTTACTAAACGGGATGGCAGTGGCGATCGCAGGGAATGGCGCGATAATTTAATCGCTTTGATTAAAGCTAGTCCGGGGGTAGTTGATCGCGGAATGATGGGTTATCGTCAACTAATCGAGGAAAAAGCGCGCTCTGCTATTCATTACTACGGTTGCACCTATCGTGAGATCGATTGTATTTCCGTGCGCGAGTCAGCAGTGGTAGGCTGTCTGCCAGTGGTGACGGATTTTGCTGTTTTTCGAGAAAAAGACTACTGTGTGAAAGTACCGGGGGAAGTAACCGATCCGGCTACTCAGGAAGCTATAGCCTGGAAAATTGTCGAATTACTGAAAAATCCCCAGCTTTTGTCCCAAGAGCGCGAAAGATGTCGTCAAATTGCCCTAACTGACACTTGGGAGCGATCGGCTGCCGCTTGGTTAGATGTGATTGAAAAGGAGTCTCCCAGTCAGTAGATTGTTTACTTAGGGTATGCTGAAAAAGTAGGGGCGAAGCATTCGGATAGAAAATCTACGGTTTCAGCGATAGGTTATTGCCCGAATGCTTCGCCCCTACAGATATTATTTGAAGACCTACCAGGACGCCAGCCGCTCAAGATGCAAGGTTTTTGAGCCACTAGCTTGAAAATCTTGCAGCTGCTTCGCCAAACATTCCCTCAAACCCCTTACCTCGTCTATATTTCACATTTATTCAGCCAACCCTACTCAGACTATAAAAGTAACCTTTTCGCTTAATAAGTGCCTAAATTAGGGATTTTAAGGGGAAGTACGCCCTTGAAATCTCACTTATGCGGGATATCTATCAGCATTTCCTCTAAAACCTTTGCTACGCTTAGGATTAAGTCTTCGCGATCGGGAGCGGCGATGATTTGCAAACCTAAAGGTAACTGGGATGGACGTTTAATCGGCAACGAAAGGGCAGGTAAACCGATAAAAGAAAAAGGTTGGGTGAATCTGCCTAAATTAGGTCTAATTAATAGCTCTTGCCCGTCAATAATCATTTTTTCTACTCCTAACGGTGGTGCAGTACAGGGAATTGTCGGGGTGAGGATAATATCTACTTCGGTGAAGCTCTCTCGCAAACGATCGCGATACCAACGGCGAAAACGTTGAGCCTGTAAATACCAGCTAGAGGGAATTAATGCCCCTGCCAAGAAGCGATCCCGGGTTGCGGGGTCAAAATCCTCTAATCTGGTCTGTAAACGCGGTAAATGCCAATTTGCGCCCTCGGAAGCGGTAATTATATAGGCGGCTGCCCTGGCGCGGGCGGTTTCGGGAATGGTGATTTTTTTGGTCACTCCGAAACGTTCGGCGATCGCTGTCACCGACTCGAATACTTCCGGTTCGGCTCCCTGCTGAAAATAATCATCGGCAAGGGCTATTTTTACGCCCTCTAAGCCACTTAAAGGAGCTTTAAGGTTATTTTTGGCAAAAAGACTCCAAATAGCCGCCATATCCGCCACATTGCCGCTAAAAAATCCCAGATGGTCTAAACTACTAACGAACAAAAATAAGCCCTGACGGGATACGCGCCCAAAGGTGGGTTTTAGCCCCACCACGCCACAGCAAGCGGCGGGAACCCTCACCGAACCATTAGTATCGGAACCGAGGGCGAGAGGGACTAAATTAGCGGCAACGGCGGCGGCGGAACCGCCGGAGGATCCCCCCGAGACGCAACTAGGATCGAGGGGGTTGGGAGTGGCCCCATAATGGGCATTTTCGGTGACAAAACCGTAGGCGTACTCATCCATATTGGTCGCCCCCACCAAAACCGCCCCGGCTGCTTCTAGGGTTTGTATAGCGATCGCATCTTGTCCGGCGGCAGGGTGATCTCGATTGATTTTGGAACCGGCAAGGGTGACAATACCCTCGATATCAAAGAGATTTTTGACGGCGAAGGGGACTCCTGCTAAGACACCGACGGGTTCCCCATTGGCGATCGCTAGATCGATTTTTTGGGCTTGAGCGAGCGCTCTAGGGTGTAAAATGTCGGTAAAGCAATTTAAATGAGTATTTTTAGCCTCTATCACTGCCAAAGTCTGGCTAATAACTTCTAAGGCGCTAGTTTGACGATTTTGGATCGCTCGAGCTAAATTGCACACAGAAATAGTCATGGTTCAAAGGTGAGGGCGCTTTCCCCGTCATCCTCTAAGGGAAATTCTGTCACTAAACTGGCGATTTCTTGCAAGCGTTGCCAGTTTTCAACCACAGAATTTAAATAGCGATCGGGAATGGTTAAATCTAGGATTTTCGCCATGATTATAACGTATTCTTCTGGGTTATTCATAGATTTCGTTCCGGCTGGGGTGAAGGAGATAAAGAGTTGCTTGAAAGCAGCGCTCAGGAATAAAATCGACACCTAGTTAAGCTGTGAAAATTGCTAGGATATAAGAGAAAATCTCCCGTGAATACAATAGCTATCCCTAGGGAGGAAGTATAACTTGAATTTGTTCTTGACCACCGACTCCCCAGCATCATAACCTGAGATATGATCATATAACTGTATATTGAGATATTTTCCCCTCCTTCACCTCCGGATTTAAATTAAACTTATAAGTAGGGAGGCACAATTATTTGTAGGATGGGTTAGCAGTAGCGTAACATAATCGGGCGTTGGGTTTCATGCTTCAACCCAACCTACGTTCTGATAACTTTCAAGAGAATGAAAATTAAAAGCTACTGAAGACTACTGGTAGTCACTGATAACTGATAACTGATAACTGATAACTGAAATGACCATCTTACAAGACGAAAAACTCCTCTTTACTCCCGCAATACCCCACAGTGATGCCATTAGAACTATTTTTGCCTTTCCTAATCAGTATTCCGTCGGTATAACCAGTTTAGGTTATCAAATTGTTTGGGCAACTTTAGCCCTGCGATCGGATATACAAGTTAGTCGTTTATTTACGGATTTTCAAGAATCTTTACCCCGTTATCCCGAATTAGTCGGCTTTTCCTTTTCTTGGGAATTAGACTATGTTAATATCCTCTCGCTGTTAGAATCTTTAGAAATTCCTTGTCACAGTCATCAACGGCAAGATCGGCAAGCGATAATTTTCGGAGGTGGGCCAGTTTTAACCGCTAATCCCGAACCTTTTGCCGCTTTTTTTGATGTAATTTTATTGGGAGATGGTGAAAATTTAATTGCTGATTTTATTAATGCCTATCAAGAGGTTAGAAACGCCGATCGCCCGACAAAACTCCGTCATTTGTCCCAGGTTCCGGGGGTGTATGTTCCTAGTTTATATACCGTTAATTATGATAGTCCCGAAGGTGAAATTACAGCAATTCTACCCATAGATAATAATGTTCCCGCCTTTGTTAGTAAACAAACCTATCGCAGTAATACCCTTTCTGCTTCTACGGTGGTAACAAAACAAGCGGCATGGGAGAATATTTATATGGTAGAGGTGGTGCGAAGTTGTCCAGAAATGTGCCGTTTTTGTTTAGCTAGTTATCTAACTTTACCCTTTCGTACCGCTAGTTTAGAATCCCTGATTCCCGCCATTGAAAAAGGTTTAAAAGTGACTGATCGCCTTGGTTTATTAGGTGCTTCCGTCAGCCAACATCCTGAATTTGACACCTTACTCGATTATCTTTTTCAACCACAATTTGAGGGAGTTAGACTCTCGATCGCTTCAGTTAGAACTAATACCGTCACGGAAAAATTAGCCAGAATTTTATCCCAAAGAGACACCAAATCAATTACTATTGCCGTAGAAAGTGGTTCTGATCGCCTGCGGGAAATTATCAACAAAAAGTTAGCCAATGATGAAATTATCCAAGCTGCCATTAATGCCAAAGCCGGCGGTTTAAAAGGGATAAAACTCTATGGTATGGTGGGAATACCGGGAGAAGAAACCGAAGATATTGCGGCGACTGTGGAAATGTTAATAGCCTTAAAAAAAGCCGCCTCTGGACTGCGAATTTCTTTCGGTTGCAGCACATTTGTGCCTAAATCCCATACTCCTTTTCAGTGGTTTGGAGTTAATAAAATGGCCGAAAAAAGATTAAAATATCTAGAGAAACAATTAGGTAAACAGGGCATAGAATTTCGCCCAGAAAGTTATAATTGGTCAGTGATTCAAGCCCTATTATCTAGAGGTGATCGCCGCTTAACTTCCCTGTTAGAATTAACCCGTGGCTACGGTGATTCTTTAGGCAGTTATAAACGGGCTTTTAAGGAACTAAAAGGACAAATTCCCCCGCTAGATTATTACGTCCATCAGCAATGGCGTTTAGAACAGGTTTTACCCTGGAGTCATTTACACGGTCCTTTATCCTCAAATGTTTTGGTAAAACATTTAGAAGATTCCCAAAGAAAAAGGTAAAGTATCCCCAATAAGCTAAGACGCATTTAAACAATGTCTTGACTATCAGACCCGAAATGAGGTATTCTATCAAGGTAGATCGGATAGTGGTGACATTCAGACTTGAATTAGCATATTAAAAACAAAAAAAATGTTACTTTTATTAACTATAAATCTCGATTAAACCATTAATTTAATCTTAGTTGATCAGCCCATGAGCCAGAAAAATGAGACCGTTACCCTGCTTTTAGCCCTGCTGATTACCCTAATATTTTTTGGGGCAGGTGGTTGGTGGTTATACAATCGTTTTCAAGGAAAAAATAACCCAACCAATCTTTCTGAAATCGAGAAAATATCACCAGAGCAAAAATCGGTATCGGCACCAGCAAAATTTAGTCAAGGGGAAAAATTATTAATAGTTGAAGGGGCTTCTTCTGACAAACAAGCCGCCATACAGGCTCTCGGGAAAGGAGACTTTCAGCAAGCAGTTTACCTCCTAGAAAAATCCCTGCAAACTAATCAAAATGATCCAGAAGCTCTCATCTACTTAAATAACGCCCGTATTGGTCAAGCTAAGTCCTATACTATCGCCGTTTCCGTGCCAATTGGTAGCAATGTCAACACCGCCCTAGAAGTTTTACGAGGAGTCGCCCAATCTCAAAATCAAATCAATCAAGCTGGGAAAATTAATGGCATTCCTTTAAAAGTTCTCATTGCTGATGATGCTGATAATCCCGAAATTGCCGCTCAAATTGCCCAAAAATTAGCGGCTGACAACAGCATTTTAGGAGTAGTAGGACACACTAGCAGTGATACCTCTTTAGCGGCGGCTGCTATCTATCAAAAAGCGGGATTAGTAATGATTTCCCCCATCAGTACCTCAGTTAAACTCTCCAATTTTGGTGACTATATCTTTCGTTCTGTTCCCAGTGATTTTGTGGCGGCACGAGCATTAGCTGAATCTAGCTTGCAAAAAATTCCTAACGTCAAGGCAGTGGTATTTTTTAACTCCCAAAGTAATTATAGTCAATCCCTAAAATCTGAATTTACCACCGCTTTAGGATTAGGAGGAGGTCAAGTGGTGAGTGAATTTGATCTATCTTCCCTCACTTTTACCCCTTCTAAAAGCCTCCAACAAGCTCAACAAGAGGGAGCAAATCTAATCGCCCTTCTTGGGGATAATGGTACCCTAGATAAGGCTTTGCAGGTGGTTCAAATCAATGGTCAAAAATTGCCGATTGTGGCGGGTGATGACGTTTATAGCCCCAAAACTCTGGATGTAGGCGGAAAAAATGCCCAGGGCATGGTTGTCGCTATCGCTTGGCATTTGGGGGCTAATCCGAACAGTCCTTTTGTGAATAATTCCCGCCAATTGTGGCAAGGAGACGTAAATTGGCGCACCGCCACCGCCTATGACGCTGCTCAGGCTTTAATCGCTGGAATTAAGGCAGAATCTAGCCGAGAGGGAGTTCAACGGGCGTTAAGAAGCAGTGATTTTTCTGTGCCTGGGGCGACTAATCCAGTGCGATTTTTACCGTCTGGCGATCGCAATCAATCCGTGCAATTAGTGGTAGTTAAACCCGGTTCTCGTTCTAGTTTTGGGGTAGATTTTGTGCCAATTTCTCGATAAAATGACAACTAAATCAAGATGACTTATAAGTAAGTAGTTATAATTAAATTGAAGATAGATTTTGCCTCTGATCCCCCCTGCCCCCCTTAATCCCCCCTTAATAAGGGGGGTGTCTGACAACTTTTAGCACCTACCTACTTATGTTAGAAACTCCCCCTAAATATTCAGTTCTCGGTTTACCGGTTCATCTTCTCGATAACTACAGTCGTTGGTTAATTGATCGCCTCTATCAAGGTTTTGGTTCCCACGTTGTCACTCTCAATGCAGAAATGGCAATGTTAGGGGAAAATGATGCTAAAGTTGCCCAAGTTATTCGGGAAGCAGATTTAGTTATTCCCGACGGCGCGGGGATTGTTATTTACTTAAAATTAAGGGGCAGAAAACAAACCCGCTGCCCCGGTATTGAATTATCAGAATCCTTAATTACTGAGTTAGGAATGCGGGGAGAAAGTTTTCCTATTGCTTTTTTTGGTGGTAAACCGGGGATTACAGAACAAGCGGCAAGTAATTGGCAAAAAAAGATACCTAATATCCGTATTCTGGCTAACCACGGTTATCTATCCTCCGAGGAAATGTCCGATTGGATTGAGGTATTAAAAGATCAACAACCGCGGTTAATTTTAGTTGGTTTGGGAGTACCCCGACAGGAATATTGGATTAGGGAACATCGAAATCTTTGTCCCCAAGCTATCTGGGTAGGGGTGGGGGGTAGTTTTGATATCTGGTCCGGGACAAAAATCCGCGCCCCTCGCTTTTTCTGTGACAATAATTTAGAGTGGTTGTATCGACTCTATCAGGAACCTTGGCGCTGGAAAAGAATGTTAGCTTTACCTAAATTTTTCTGGCGATCGCTTTTTTATTCCTAGCAATAGTTATTATAAATTCTTTTCGATAAAGGCAATCACTCGCTCTAATCCTTCCTGTGTTTTTAAGTTGGTGAAGATAAAGGGTTTATCCCCGCGCATCTTTTTGGCATCTCTATCCATCACCCCTAAATCTGCCCCCACCATCGGGGCTAAATCTATTTTATTAATTACCAATAGATCCGATTTGGTGATACCAGGTCCACCTTTGCGAGGGATTTTATCCCCGGCTGCCACGTCAATCACATAGATGGTTAAATCTACTAATTCCGGGCTAAAGGTTGCCGCTAAATTGTCGCCACCACTTTCCAGAAAAATTAACTTTAAGTTAGCAAATTTTCTCTCTAACTGTTCAATGGCAACTAAGTTAATTGAGGCATCCTCGCGAATAGCTGTATGGGGACATCCTCCCGTTTCTACTCCTAAAATTCTTTCTGGGGCTAAAGCTTGCGATCGCACTAAAAATTGGGCATCTTCTTGAGTATAAATGTCATTGGTGACTACGGCGATCGGATATTGATCCCGCAAATTTTTACACAGGGCATCGAGAAGGGCTGTTTTTCCTGAACCCACCGGACCGGCAATTCCCACGCGCAAGCAAGACATAGTTTTTTCGGGAAAAAGTGAAAAGGAAAGGGTTAAAAATTTTGGGGCTATCGGATAGAAAAAAGAGGGGTTTGCAGGGCGACACGGATTCCCATTATAATAAAAGGTTAACACAAATCTGAGAATTTGTCAAGCCCTTTTGCCAATAAATTTGGGAAAATTATCAGCCAAAAGATCACCAAAAGTCAGTGATTTGGTAGCCAAAATCCGTTAACATCTGCCTAAATAGGGGTAAACTTAAACCGATAACATTACTGTGACATCCCTCCAATCTTTCTACGAATAAACCCCCCTTTCCTTCTAGGGCAAAACAGCCGGCGCATTTGAGGGGTTCTTCGGTGTCAACGTAGGCAATAATTGTTTCATCGCTGATATTGGCAAAGTGAACTTTAGTGATCCCACAACGAGTCAAAGTTTGATGATTAACTCGATCGATTAAAGCATGACCTGTATAGAGTGTACCCACCTGACCCCGCATTTTTTGCCAACGCTCGATCGCTTCTGATTTATCCTTGGGTTTGCCATAGACTTCCCCCGCTACTTCTAAGACGGAATCACAACCAAGAATTAATCCTGTCTCAAATTGGGGGGCGATCGTTTGTGCTTTACATTGGGCTAAAGTTTGGACAAGATGAAGAGTATCATCAGCATTAATTGTCGATTCATCAAAGTTACTCACCCGCACAATCGGATCGATTCCGATCATTTGTAATAGTTTTTTACGCGCAGGAGAAGCGGAGGCAAGAATCAAGGGAATGGACATAAGTTTTTTCAGTAAACAAGATAGGAGATAGTTAGGTAGGGTGGGTTAGGCAATGACAAATTATTAGACTTAATTATCAATTTATCTATTTGCCGTAACCCAACATCAGTTATCAGTTTTTTAGCTATTTCTGCTAGGAATTGGCAGGATTTTCGGGGGGTAAATAACGATCTAAAATCTCAACCATGCGGGATTGTCTTTCTTCATTGTCAAATCGATTATAAAAATCTGACTGAACCTCATAAAAATTTGACATTGATCGAGTTAATTGTCCTAGCAGTTGATAAAGTCCCCGTCTGTCTTTTTCCCATTCTTTTTTAGACTCAGCAAGACTATTAGTTAACGCTTCGATCGATTTAGCGTTAGAATTAGCGATCGCTCTAGTTTCTTTTAATCCCTGATTGGTTTCCTGTAATCCTAATCTAATCTCCCGTAGTTCTGTTAGGGTATTTTCAGCAAGAGATTCGAGTCTATCTAGTCTATTTTCTTCCGAGTTACTCATATTCAGTTACCAGTTATCAGTTATCAGTTATCAGTTATCAGTTATCAGTTATTAGTTACCAGTTACCAGTTACCAGTTACCAGTTATTAGATTTGAGTTTTAAGTGACAGTATTAAATAGAAGTTTCCTCCTGTCTTTTCACTGTTTACTGATTACTGATTACTGATTAAGTAAGTATTTTATCTTTAATTGTAACCGGCTACCTAGTTGATGATAGGTGGTGCGTTACGACGGATTTTTACCTTTAAGTCAAAACAGGAATTTTTGCCGTCTAACGCACCCTACATTTTACTATTGCCTATTGCCAGTGGTGCGTTACGACGGATTGTTACCTTTAAGTCAAAACAGGAATTTTTGCCGTCTAACGCACCCTACATTTTACTATTGCCTATTGCCAGTGGTGCGTTACGACGGATTTTTACCTTTAAGTCAAAACAGGAATTTTTGCCGTCTAACGCACCCTACATTTTACTGAAAATTTCCTATCCTCTGACATTTAACTAACCGAGAAAGAATCAACGATAGTTTCAAAGAGTTCTTGAATTTGCGTCCAACGTTTTTGGGAAGTGGAAAGATTAAAAGAATAGAGTTTATGATTATTAACCGTGACGCTGGCCAGATTATGACGTTCTTGGCCGTTGGCTAATTTAACTTGATATTCGAGGATATAATAATCTTGACCGTCGATTTGATGGGATTCTGAGCGAATTAATTCTACTTCCTTATCGAGATTGGGGTTAAGACTGTTATTTTTCAGGAGACGATAGCCAACTTCCGAGGGTGTCCCTAAATCTGTTAAAGTTTTATTGTCGGGGACGGGATTGATGATAACGCTTAAATTTTCGCTCGTTTCGATCAGGTCATGAAAAACCACATCTACTCCTGCAACTTTTTTCACATCCACCTGCGTCCAACCCTTAGGATATAAAAATTGATAGCCTTGGCTGCCACTGGTGTATCCTTGCAGTCCAGCGATGGGAGTTGTACAACCGGTGAACAGGAGGGTGGTAATTAGGAGGAAAGTCGCCAAAAGAGATTTAATCATGATATTTTGACCTGTAAGTAGGGCTGTTTAATTTTACCTTGAATTGTTTAGGTGAAGGGATTATGAAAATTAAGAAAAAATTGACAATTATTATCGCTATAGCCACTTTTTTACTGACCATCTCTCCCCTAAGCGCTCAAACTACCGCTAACCCCGTGAAAGCTGTAGAATTTTATAATCGGGGGGTGGATCGTTTAACCGCAGGGGATTATTCAGGGGCGATCGCAGATTTTACTCAAGCTCTACAATTAGAACCGAAGGATGCCGATGCTTATTATAATCGCGGCTATGCGGAATTAGTTCTCGGCCAGTACGAGCGAGCGATCGCAGATTATACCCAGGCCTTGACAATCAACCCCAATTATGTTAATGCTCTCGGTAATCGTTGTTATGTGCATTATCTGACGAAAAAATACGAGGCAGCCGTGGAAGATTGCACAAAAGCGATCGCTTTAAACGGAAATTTTGCTGATTTCTTTATTTATCGCGGTAATGCTAAGGATGACTTAGGTAAACACCTAGAGGCGATCGAGGATTACACAAAAGCTTTGAGTTTACAGGGAACCAGAGGACAGGATCGCATTTTCTATAATCGCGCCCTGGCCTATAACCGAGCCGGACAGCAGGAAATGGCTTTAAGGGACTACAATGAGAGTCTGAAAATCAATGCTAATTTTGCCGAAGCGTACCACAATCGGGGTTTGACCTATTATAAATTGGGAAACAGGGAAAAAGCGATCGCTGATTTAGAGGAAGCAGTTCGTCTAGCGTTATCTCAGGGTAAACAGGGGACTGCGGCTAAGTCTCAGTCAGCAGTGGCATTAATTCAGGGTCAAAAGCCCTAAAATAGGGAGTAGTTGTGATTTTAGCTCTAAATAGGAGTGAAAGGGGCTAAATCGCAACTACGAGGGACTAAATTTTAGCCAGCTTGAGATGCGTAAAAAGCGACGGCTAACAGTCCACCGACAAGTGTGATCGCAGCAACACCCCAGAAAATATAATTACGTTGTTGCGATTTAGTCGGGGGATCCGCTTGATAAACTTTCGGTTCGGCGGCGAAATTATTTAAGCGTCCACCTTCTTCGTTTGTATAAGGCATAATCAAAACCTCAAATATGACAATTTTTCAGGAAAAAAATTCTCCTGTTACAATAGTACAACATATCAGTAACCGAGTCGGGGATGTTAGAAATTCCGACAGGGATAACAATTCTTAGTCTTGGGGTAACTGCCGGACTCTGCTACTTCTATTGGCGATCGCATTTCCCCTGATTGAACGCAAAAACAACTTAAAAAAAGCCAATCACTTTCACAAATTGTCTGTTAAAAATTCTTACAGAAGCCTAGTCTCATAGAATAGCAAGCGACAGAGACCATCCTTACCCAATGTTAAAACTTGGTAAGCTAAGACGTATTTATAGCAGTTTTCATTGTCGATACCTCAGTAAGGTGAAAAGTGCTATAATTACTGTCATCATCTTTCTCAAAAAAAGAGGAGAAAAAAGCCAGTTCTGCCTTTCTCTCCTCCAGTCTAGCGATTAATTACATTCAAACAGCAGTGAGTAATCTTTAATTACTATTCACTGCTTTAGTAAGCACCATTATTTTTGGGAAAAACCACAACACCGATAGTTTTGAAGACTACCCAGATATCGGTTAACCAGTTACGGGAATTAACGTAATACACATCCATCTGCACGCGCATGGGATAGGGGATGTCATTACGTCCAGAAACTTGCCATAAACCAGTCAAACCGGGGCGAATAGTTAAAACTTTGTCGATGCGATTGCCATATTTCTGCAATTCTTCGGGAACTAAAGGCCGCGGACCGACGACGCTCATATCTCCCCGCAGGACGTTCCAGAATTGGGGGAACTCGTCTAAACTGGTTAAGCGCAGAAATTTGCCAATCCAAGTTATGCGGGGATCGTCCTTAAGCTTGAAATTATCCTCGAATTCCGCCCGCAGTTGGGGAGAGTCTTCCATCAGTCTCTCTAATACCTTATCCGCATCCATCACCATAGTACGGAACTTGATACAGTTGAAATGCTGGAAGTTTTGACCGACGCGCTTCTGCACATAGAAGACTGGACCGGGGGAACTAATCGCGATCAATAAGGCTAAGACTAAATAAAGCGGCGAAAAGAAAATTAGCACCGATAGGGAGAAAACGATATCGAATAATCGTTTTGAGGTATCGCCGTCTAAAGCTATTAACCAAGATTTTTGATGCCGTCTACCGGAGACCGAAGGTTTGAACCCTCGCTTCATCAAAGCTTGTAGAGCCTTGACGGAGATAAGTTGGCTATTAGCAGTCATCTTACTCCTTCACATCACACACACCACACAGTACTCATGATAAAGCCACAAGACTGAAAAAACAAGTCTTCAGGCCAATAACTGGCACTGGCCATTTTAGAGCCTTTGTACTGAAAAATCTCTGATTAGGGTTTGCGGCAAAAAGTTCCTTGCTGGGGTTAGGAGTCAGCAGTCAGGAGATTATTTTTATTTATTCTCCCTTCTCCCCCCCCTCCCCGCTCCCCGCTCCCTTCTCCCTGCTCCCCTATACCTTTTAAACAGGATTTAGTATTATATAGCGGTTTTCACAACTATGTGGCACAGTTAAACCTTTGTTGATTAAGCTTTTTAACATCGATAATGTACCTCTTGTGAACAGGAAACGCTATAGAACAGAAAGCGGGTTTCTGGTAAATAGCTAAATTAAAGCTCAGATTTTGTTAAGAAACCCGCTTTCTCCCAGCTTCTTTCTCCGAGCTTGTTGAATGGTATATAGCTTTTCTCACACCTGTGTGGCACATTTAAACCTTTGCTGATTAAGCTTTTTAACACCGATAATGTACCTCTTGTGAACAGTAAACGCTATATATTATAGCAGTTTGCCCAGAAGTGAGTCCCGATTGAAACGCTGAAACGCCTATCTATCAAGGGATTTACTATACCTGATTAGACGGAAAACCGCTATAGGACGTTTTTGAGCCAGCCAAAATTAGGCTCTTCTAGGTTCTGTGTGATAAGTTTAACTTACATAGGATCGATCAATCTTTGTGTCCTTTGTGTCTTTGTGGTTCCTTCCACTCCCTCGCCAGCAGGACTGTATCTTAGAATACATTTTACCCACCAAATCCAAGAGAGCCAAAATTAATTATGCAAGAGGTCTAATAAAAGGGCATCAGTAAATGATGCCCTGTGGCTGAACATTTAAGTAGTTACAGCTTTGAGCCTAAAAATGAAGTATGCTCTTGTCTGCGCTCGTCTCCTGACTCGGAGAATTCTGAGTCCCGAAAACGAAAACTTTATACTTCATCATGAAGATAAATCCCCTGCTTAGGCGGGGCGTTTTTTCACACTACCTAGTTCTCGAATGCCTAACCAACCGATCAAACTATAGCAAATCGATAGCAACATACTTTGAATACCAACTCTTAACCACTGTTTCAAAGCCTCCAAGTTAGCTTGACTTTCTGCCTGTGTTCGCCGCTCTTGCAGCTGAGTTTGTAGCTGATTTTTGATCTCATCTAATTTCTGTTTAAACTCCTTCGGTTTTTTGGATAAATTCCGTAAATTAGTTAATTGGTCTTTTTGTTGACGGAGGGTCTCTAACTGTTCTGTGCTGATCGGTTGTCCTTGGAAACGACCTGTTTCAATCACTTGAGTTCTCTGAGAGATCTGCTGGTCTAATAGTTGAGGATTTTGGGATAGAGTATTTAACTGGACTAAGAAGGCTTGAATTTGTCCCTCTCCTTGGTCAACACCCTGTTGAATTTGAGTCAAAGCGTTGTTTTTAATCTGGTTGATATTATTGATATGAACAGGAATCATCAACAGAAAAACTAAGCCTAACAGTGTGGAAAAAATAAAGATCGGCCAACGCAATTCAAAGCGGGATTTTCTGGAAATGACATCTCTATCTCTGTTAGCATCAATCCAGTAAGCGATTAAAACGAGAATGATACCCAGAAGAGGAACAATTCCTCGATCGACAAAGGTGGTGACGAACCCTACCTGCCATTGGGATTGATTGAATCGATAGGGCAGCGGCAGGATAAACCCATCCAAAAGGAAGGAAAAAATGAAAACCAATCCCGTTAATTTCAGGGACAAAGAAGTAAAGCTGTTCATCGCTGTTTCTGTAATGGTATGTCAATGAATAGATTCATTAGTCTGTTTAAAAGTTCTCGCTGGGGGTTCCCAGAAGGATTTTGCCGAGGGGCAATCTGACAAACTGCAATTTCTAATTAACTTTCGCTCAGCCCCCCCGCTAAACCCTATATTAAAATCGTTCTGCTTGTCAACCCCTTTCGAGAATCGACTCTAGAAATATTACCTCAATATGGTATCGCTAAACTTATCCCTCTCACAGAATAAAATTTTCCCAAGCTCTCAGACTGGGTTTTCCCCCGGATCTCTTCCCTAAGACAGAGACTGTCAAAGAATAAAATTTTCCCAAGCTCTCAGACGAGTCCTCAATGGTTAGCCTATAGTAAAGACAGCCCCCTTGAGTCGATAACAAAACCCATGCAGAAATTGGTGGAAGTTTTAGCCGATCAACAAGCTCTGATCGCAAAATCTCTGGCGCTGGTTCTGGAAAAAATCACAACCAGCCTCGACCAACAGGACTATTTTACCATCGCTCTGTCCGGCGGTAGTACCCCGAAACCTCTCTACGAAGCTTTAGCCTCTCAACCCCTCGACTGGTCAAAAATTCACGTTTTCTGGGGGGATGAGCGCTACGTTAGTCCCGATCATCCTGACAGTAATCAACGCATGGCCCGGTTAGCATGGCTCGATCGCATACCGATCCCAGCCGCTAATATTCACCCTATGCCCACGGATGACCCCGATCCCCACCTGGCCGCCCAAAAATACGATGATCATCTCCGCCAATGGTTTGGGGTCAATTCTCCCGATTTTCCCGTTTTTGACCTGATTTTATTGGGAATGGGCGATGATGGTCATACTGCCTCTCTCTTTCCCCACACGGCAGCTTTAACGGTGAGCGATCGCTGTATCACCGTCGGCGAGAAAGACGGCAATCCCCGCTTAACTTTTACCGTTCCCCTGATCAATCGGGCCCGTTGTGTGATCTTTATCGCTGCCGGCGAAAGTAAACGCCCCGCTTTACATGAGATTTTCTCTGCTTATGGTGACTCTTTCTCCTATCCTTCCCGTCTCATTCACCCCCCGGCAGGGGAATTATATTGGTTACTGGATGCGGCCGCTGGTTCCTCTTTTGTCTAGAGAATAGGGGAAATGGGGGAATGGGGGAATGGGGGAATGGGGAATTTCAACCAAAACCCTAACACCCCCCGCAACGCGCACGCAGTGACCACCCCAACACCCAACCCCTAATCTGCTTTTTTACTTTTTCCTTTTTACTTTTTCCTTAAAAATGATCGTTTGTCCTAATTGCGAACATATTAACCCCGATGAGGCCAGTCAATGCGAGGCCTGTTATACCCCCTTACCGAGGATGTCTTCCTGTCCTAGTTGTGGCGCAACCATCCAAACTGATGCCACCTTTTGTGGTCAGTGTGGCTACAATTTACAGCCTAATTCTGTCCCCATGGTGGCAGCCGAGGCCGAATCGGAATCGGAACCTGAACCCGTCTCACCGGTCCGGACAGCTACCGTCGCCTCGATCGCACCTCCTCCTGTTGCCCCCCCACCGGTTCCGGCTGCCACCCGCTTACAGACGGAAATGGCTAGTCTCCAGCACCTGCAAACCGATAGCAAAATTGAATTACCCCTACATCTATCGGTAATTCATGTCGGCAAACCTAACGATCGCATTCCCCCCGATATCGATGTTTCCGGTTTTCCCGATTCTGATATCGTCTCCCGGGTTCATGCCGATATCCGCGTCGAAGGGGGCATCTATTACCTCGAAGACACGGGCAGCGCCAACGGAACCTACGTTAATCACAATCCCCTACCCCCCGGCAATCGTCATCGTCTCCGGGCAGGCGATCGCATTTGCCTCGGTAAAGGGGACAAAATGACTTTTATTTTCCAAATGTCTTAAAAGGGGTTAGGGGTTAGGGATTTAGGGTGATGGGGAAATTTCCGCTAAATTCCCCACTTGCCACTTCCCCACTTCCCCACTTGCCACTTGCCACTTCCCCACTGAAAATTATGCGTACAAATTGGCGAATCGGCTCTTTATTGGGCATTCCTCTCTATATTGATTCCTCGTGGTTTCTGATTTTGGCTTTTGTCACCCTGATCAATGCCACCGATGCAGAAATTCAATCTCTGGCTGGCCAGAGTTTCGGTTTAGCGTGGTTACTTGGTTTAATCATCGCTTTATTGCTGTTTATCTCGGTTTTACTCCACGAATTAGGTCATAGTTTCATGGCTCGCTCCCAAGGCATCGAGGTCAATTCCATTACCCTGTTTCTTTTTGGGGGTATGGCCTCGATCGAGCGAGAATCTCGGACTCCTCCAGAGGCCCTGCAAGTAGCGATCGCTGGACCCCTCGTCAGTTTTCTCCTGTTTTGTCTCCTATCCCTAGCCAGTCACTTACCCTATTTAAACGCTAATTTAACCTATATATGCGGGCATTTAGCGATAATTAACCTGTTTTTGGCTCTATTTAATCTTATCCCCGGTTTACCCCTCGATGGGGGTCAAATTTTCAAAGCAATGGTCTGGCAAGCGACCGGCGATCGCTGGAAAGGTTTACATTGGGCTGCGATCAGTGGTCAATTCATCGGTTGGTTGGGGATTATTTTGGGGATTTTCTTGGTTCTCTTGACGGCAGCTGTGGAGGGTGCTTGGTTAGGATTAATGGGCTGGTTTATCCTCAGAAATGCCTGCGCCTACGATAATTTGACTAATTTGCAGGAAAGTCTCCTCAATTTGCAAGCGGGAGAGGTGATGAGCAGAAATTTGCGGGTTTTAAACGCCCATCAAACCCTAGGGGAATTCGCCCAAGAATACGTTTTAGACCAAGCAGCTGCCAATACTGCTTATTTTGCCGCTTCCGAGGGGCGTTATCGGGGATTAATTCGGGTGGAAGATTTACAGGCGATCGAGCGGAGTTTCTGGTCAGAAAAACAACTGCTTGATATTGCCCATCCCCTCGCGGAAATTCCCAGTGTTGAGGAAAAAACCCCCTTAGTGACGGTGGTGCGAAAACTGGAAACTATCCCAGACCGCATGATCACGGTGTTAACACCGGCCTCCGCCGTAGCGGGAGTGATCGATCGCGGCGATATCCTCAAGGCAATTGCGATTAAATACCAACTTCCCCTAGAGGAAACGGATATTAAACGCGCTCGCGAGGGAGTTTATCCCAGTTATTTGCCCTTAAATGTCATTGCTGCCGCTCTTGACAAGAGTGAACGGCCAAAAATCGGCGCACCGTCCTTAATGTCCTGACCTAGAGAGGATGAACGATAATAATCTTGAATATGGCTAATGCGAAAATTTCCTCGCTGGTTAGTCTGCCACAATTTCCCCGTTTCCACATCTAAACAACTTAACCAACCTTTGCCGTAGGCCCAAGTATCGATACAAATGGCATGGCCGAGATTAACTGGTTTACCGCTTTTTTGGCTGGTATGGCCACAAATCATGGTTTTTCCCGAACTATGGGCGGCGGGATATTGAAATTTCTCCCAAAAGAGTTTGTATTCTGGTTGTCTGGCCAGGGGTAGATGGGGATCGAGACTAGCGTGAACAAATAAATGATTGGCAGTTTCGTAGCTATTTATACAGACTTTTCCTAAAAAATCCCAGTGGGATTCGGGAATTTTAATCAGGTGGCCTTCGCTGTAGGATTTGAGGGTGGCTTTACCGCCTTTTTCTAACCAGAGACGCTGTTTGAGGGGGTTATGACGGGCTTGCAGCATGATAATCTCGTGATTACCTTTGAGGGGAATCAAATTTCCCTGTTTATGTAGGGAAATCAGGCGATCGATCACCCCTTTCGAGTCTCTGCCCTTATTAACGTAATCACCGAGGGTGATTAAAGTATCTTGGGGTTTGGGATTGACGATCTCTAGCAAGTGATCTAGAGCTTTCGAGCAACCATGAATATCACCGATCGCTAAGGTTCGCATGAGGATTTTGTCTGCTATGTTGGTAATACTCACCGATACTTTTTGCTAACACACACCAACAGATGAGGTAACAGGCAATAGCCAACAATAAAGGGATTGGAGGAGATTTAGCCTATCTAAGGATAGGAGATTAACATCAGTCTTAGAGCCTAAAACAAGAGCTTTCGGTGCTTAGATTTGCCTGCCCTGTTGGTTATCGACCCGGAGGCGACCCTGTTCTTTTGTCATTGCTCAGTTACTAGATTGGCAACCTAGACCCTAACATTATAGGACTTTTGAGCGAGCCTAGTCAATGCTTTAAGTAGGGCTGGCTGAATAAATCTAAAAACCTTGTTGGCTAAGACTTTGATTGATCCCGTTGCCTAGCATCCCCTTAGAATCCACTGTCATTTATGCGGAGGAGAAGTCAAATTCTCGTAATCGGTAAACGTAGCCAATCGCTTAATTGTTGTGCCAACCAATCTAATTCTGCTTCGCTAACATCTTCACTAGCAGTGATAATATATTCTTGATGGTTAGCAATCAGGGCCAGACAAGGAGGAACAATAGTAAGATTTTCTCCCTGCATAGTGACAGTGACATTGCGACGCATGAGACTATAAATTTCGGAACTAGCGGCATCGGCAGCTAGTTTAAATTTCAGTCCCCAGAGTTTTTGGTAAAGAGAAACTTTTTTGGGGGTAATTTTTAACTCTAGTTCTCCCTGCCAAAAAGATTTGAACAACTGCCAAGATAAACTAGCGGAGATTAAATTGAGCAGAAAAATTAGGATAATCGGGATTAAAAAAGCGACCAGTTTGAGATCGTAAATAGCGACTATGGTTAAGAGGATGATGGTAAAAAATAGGGAAGGGAGAAATTGTCTTAACTGGTTTTTGAGATTGTTGAAAAACTTTTGTTTGGTTTTACTAGCGATTTTTATTTCCAGGAGATTATCTTTTTTATAAACAGTAACTTCGCTGCCGTAGGGTTTGGTCAGATTGCCAATAGATACTAAGATCAATTGACAACTATATAAACTGGCTAAAGCTTCGGTTACTGAGCGAAAATTATAGACTGAATGGGAGTTTGATAATCTTTTTAACCAATAGATGAAAAAAGCACTTAGATTAGTTTTTTGTTCAAAATTTTCTGGTATGTAACGATGCTTAATCCCGGTGGCTAAACTGATCAAAGTTTTGCCTAGATCCTGTAAGTCCGTGATGGGAGAATCAGAATCAAAGGCAAAATCAACTAGATAAAAACGATGAGACTGAGTATCAAAGAGGATATTACTAAGTTTGATATTGCCGTGGTTAAGGGGGACATCCTGCTGATGGAGATAGGAGAGAATCTCCAAGAGATATTTGGCAATTTGTTTGAGTTCTTGTTCTGCTAACAAACAACTGGAGTTAAGATAGTTTTCCAAAGGCTGCGCCGATAAATAAGGTCGGACAATAGCGATGATTTGTTCTTGGGATGAATCTATCTCAAAGCTATCGAGGTATTTGGGGAGAGATGGGTGAGAGAGTTGTCGCAACAGGGCGATTTTACTGGTTATTTCTCCGATAAACTGACTCCCTTGCCCACTAGGAACAGGAATAAGTTTAATGATCACTAACTGGGTGGTGTGTCTGTCCCTAGCTAAGATAGTTTTTTTTCCCAGCAACTGTTGGACTTGATAACGACTATGGAGAACTCGATCGAGCATGGGGGAGGATGGCGTAAGTAGTATCTCTAGGATAGCTCATTCTGGAAACTCTAGCCGCCATCTTTAGCATCCTTTTGGTATTTTAACAATTGATTAAAAATTGCCGCCTTGCCTAGAAAGAATGGCTATGGCAGTCCTATTTGAGTTATATTAATTATCTGTTCGCCAAGGCTACCTCGAAGGGAAGAGCAAAAGGGAACGGAGAGCATTTCTAAGACTGTCTTGACTTTTTCCTGTTAGTTAATTGCCGAAGAATCCGTTAGGATTGCCCAGGGGCATTAAGGGAGGGAAAAATCGCTTCAATCTCTGAGAAACCAGAGCAGTTTTCTTGACAGTTACCCGATCGAGCCAATAAAATTAATCCATGTTCTGGAACTATCTGGCGGAGATGCCAGCAAGGGAATCTTTAAGAAATTAGCCAAAATCCCTGAGTATAGATATTGACGGCGCTAGACTCCCAACGTATAGATAAATACTGTTTCTGGAAGCCCATGACTGTGAGCTACGAAAAAATTACCCCACCGACAACAGGCTCGACAATTACTTTTTCTGAGGGAAAACCTCTAGTTCCCGACGATCCGATCATTCCCTTCATTCGTGGTGACGGTACGGGAGTCGATATCTGGCCCGCAACCGCAAAAGTTATCGATGCAGCGATCGCCACAGCCTACGCTGGTCAAAGGAAAATCCATTGGTTTAAAGTCTATGCTGGCGATGAAGCTTGCGAAATCTACGGGACCTATCAATATCTACCCCAAGATACCTTGACAGCGATTAAAGAATATGGTATTGCCATCAAGGGTCCCTTGACCACTCCCATCGGTGGCGGCATTCGTTCCCTGAATGTGGCTTTACGGCAGATTTTTGACCTCTATGCCTGTGTTCGTCCCTGTCGTTACTATGCGGGAACCCCTTCCCCCCATAAAACCCCGGAAAAACTCGATGTCATCGTCTATCGGGAAAATACCGAGGATATCTATCTCGGCATCGAATGGAAACAAGGCACGGAAATCGCCAATAAACTGATTAATTATCTCAACACCGAACTAATTCCCGCCACTCCCGAACACGGAAAAAAACAAATTCCCCTCGATGCGGGTATCGGGATCAAACCGATTAGTAAGACGGGTTCCCAAAGATTAGTCCGCCGGGCGATCGAACGAGCGCTGACTTTACCGAAACCGAAAAATCAAGTTACTCTCGTCCACAAGGGTAACATTATGAAATACACGGAAGGGGCCTTCCGGGATTGGGGTTATGAATTAGCTAAAAGTGAATTCCGGGATGTGTGCGTCACCGAGATGGAGTCTTGGATACTCAGCAATAAGGAGAAAAACCCCGATCTGAGCATCGAAGATAACGCTCGCATGGTAGAACCGGGTTATGATGCCCTCACAGACGAGAAAAAAGCCAAAATCTGCCAAGAAGTGACCAGTGTTCTCGATGCTATCTGGGAAACCCATGGTAATGGCCAGTGGCAAGATAAAATTATGGTCAACGATCGCATTGCCGATAGTATCTTCCAACAGATCCAAACCCGTCCCGATGAATACTCGATCCTCGCTACTATGAACCTGAATGGTGATTATCTCTCCGATGCGGCAGCGGCGATCGTCGGTGGTTTAGGGATGGGACCTGGGGCGAATATTGGCGATACTTGCGCTATTTTTGAGGCAACCCACGGCACAGCCCCTAAACACGCCGGTTTAGACCGAATTAACCCCGGTTCGGTGATTCTTTCCGGGGTGATGATGTTGGAATACATGGGATGGCAAGAAGCAGCCGATTTGATTAAAAAAGGCATCGCAGCAGCGATCGCTAATCGACAAGTTACCTACGATTTAGCGCGTCTGATGGAACCTCCCGTTAATCCTCCCCTGAAATGTTCCGAATTTGCCGACGCGATTATCTCCCATTTTGGCGATTAATTTTCTGGTTAGGGTAGCCTGAAAACTGCCCTATTTTTCGGAAAATCCCCAAAATTACCCCTGCCTCCGTTAATGCAGACGTTTTAAGCGTTCTTGGAGAATTTGGGCTTGTTTTTCGGACTCTGCTAAAGCTTGCTTCGTTTTTTGGATTAAAGCTTCTGGAGCTTTTTCGACAAAGCTAGGTTTATTCAAGCGATCGCTCAAACTCTTGATTTCCCCTTCCACTTTAGCTAAATTTTTCGCTAATTTCCCAGCCAATACCGATATATCAACCAATCCGGACAGGGGGATGAGGATTTCTACCGTAGCGACAACACCGGCGATCGCTTGATTGACTTCCTCGGTTAATTTGGCAGTCAAAATTAAGTTTTCGATCTTGGCCAAGTCTTTTAAGTACACTTGTCCGCGTTGCAAAATAGCTAATTCTTGGCTGTTTTCTGTCTGTAAAATTGCCGTGATCGTTGCTCCCGGTTTAATCCCCGCTTCGGCCCGCAAATTACGCAACACCCGAATACTTTCAATTAATAACTCAAAAGTATTTTCTAAATCTAGATCGATCAGAGAACTATCAGCTACTGGATAGGTTTCTAAAGCTAAAACCTGCTGATTTTCTTGGGTTAAATGATGCCAAATTTCTTCGGTAATATGGGGCATAAAGGGATGTAATAGTTTTAATGTCCCTGCCAAGATAAAAGCCAAAGTTTGCCTAGCTGTGGCACAGGAAACCGATTCTTTATCCTTCCATAAACGAGTTTTCACTAACTCGATATACCAATCACAGAAATCGCGCCAGATAAATTCGTATAGACCTTTTGCCGCTTCCCCCATGCCATAATTTTCTAGATAATCTCTAGTTTTTTGCACTGTTTGATGATAACGAGATAAAATCCAGCAATCGGCTAATTCTAAATTTTCTAAAGCTGGTTCTCCCAATTCTTCTGGGGTTTTTCCCTCCAGATTCATCATCACAAAACGGGAAGCATTCCAAATTTTATTGGCAAAATTTCGGGCCGCTTCTACGGATTCCGATTCATCGGTTTTACGGTTGTATTGCAGACTGATATCCTGTCCTGCTCCTGCCACTTCTCGAATTAAGGTATATCGTAAAGCATCGGTTCCATATTTATCAATTAAAATTAGGGGATCGATGCCGTTATTAGCAGATTTAGACATCTTTTTGCCGTTTTCATCCCTAACTAAACCGTGAATATAGACATCTTTAAAGGGCATTTCTCCCGTAAAATAGCCCGCCATCATCGTCATTCTTGCCACCCAGAAAAAGATAATATCAAAACCAGTGACGAGGGTTGTGGTGGGATAATAGGTGTCTAGATCAAGGGTTTTTTCTGGCCATCCCATAGTCGAAAATGGCCACAATCCCGAGGAAAACCAAGTATCTAAAACATCGGGGTCCTGTTGAATAATTATATCCTCTCCATACTCCTGTTTGGCCTTGGCTAAAGCGGAGGTTTCATCTGGGGCAACGACGAAGGGAGTATGGTTAGTAATTTCGTTATTAGTTTCACTGATAATATACCAAGCGGGAATTTGATGACCCCACCACAGTTGTCGAGAAATACACCAATCTTTTAGCTTAACTAACCAATCACGATAAACTTTTGTCCATCTTTCTGGCACAAAACGGGGCGAGTTTTCCTGATCTAAACAGGTTAAAGCTTTTGTGGCTAAAGGTTCAATTTTAACGAACCATTGGGTAGATAAAAGGGGTTCCACGGGAACTTTACCTCGATCGCTATAGGGGACACTATGACGATAGGCTTCAATCTTAACTAAAAAACCGTCTTCATCGAGTTTTTTAACGACATTTTTGCGGGCAACAAAACGATCTTGACCTGCGAATATTCCGGCATTTTCGTTTAAACTGCCGTCTAAATTCATGATATTAATAAAGGCTAAATTATGGCGTTTACCCATCTCAAAATCCTTGGGATCGTGGGCCGGCGTAACTTTGACGCAACCGGTTCCAAATTCGGGATCCACTAATTCATCGGCAATAATGGGGATTTCTCGCCCCATTATCGGTAAAGTGACGGTTTTGCCGATTAAATGGCGATAACGGGGGTCTTGCGGGTTGACAGCGACACCAGTATCACCGAGCATGGTTTCGGGCCTTGTGGTGGCTACTTGAAGATAACCACTACCATCGCTGAGAGGATAGCGAAAATACCAGAGATTTCCCTCAATGTCCTTGTTTTCCACCTCTAAATCGGAAACGGCCGACCGAGATTCGGGACACCAGTTAACTAAGTATTGACCGCGATAGATTAATCCGTCCTCATAGAGTTTGATAAAAGCAGTACGGACAGCATGGGAGAGTCCCTCATCCATGGTGAAACGTTCCCGCGTCCAATCGACGGATACCCCCAAGCGTCGCAGTTGATTAACAATGGTACTACCGGACTCCTCTTTCCATTGCCAAGCGCGTTCGAGGAATTTTTCTCTTCCTAGTTGGTAACGGTCGGTTTTTTCGGCTTTTAATTGGCGATCGAGTATAGCTTGTACTGCAATACTCGCGTGATCCGTACCGGGCAGCCAGAGGGTATTTTTGCCGGTCATGCGTTTGTAGCGAACAAGTGTATCAATCAAGGAACTCTCGAAGGCGTGACCCATGTGGAGACTACCAGTAACATTGGGAGGAGGGATAACTATACAGTAGGTTTCGCCGCCTTTTTCGGGATTTGCTGTAAATATTTCTTGATTTTCCCAATATTGCTGCCATTTCGTTTCTGTGATCTTGGGATCGTATTGCTTCGATAGTTCCGAGGTCATGATGGGGGGATTCTACAATTCTTAGTTCTTTGTCAATTGTCCCACATTTGGGAGAGATCAAATTCCTGTTTAGTTGCCGGCTAAAAATTTTCAAGAGTCCTATTAAAATAGCTGTTAAGTAGTCGTGCAAAATAAATTTCCTAGTGAAGAAAGGCAAGAGGCAAGAGGCAAGAGGCAAGGGGCGGGAGATTCAGCTAATCTAAGGATAAGCGGTTAAAATGCGTCTTAGCTTATCTTTTGTTCGGCTAAACATAGCTAATTTATGGTAATTCTTTTGCATCTCACCAGTATAATAATTGCTATAATCAATTGAGGGAGCCAATCAATAAATTATGACGATAGCAACAGATAAAAGTACCTATAGCTTTGCCGAATATTTAGAACTAGAGGAAACGGCAGCCTATAAAAATGAGTATCAAGATGGGGAAATCGTACCGATGACAGGAGGCACTACCGATCATAATAAAATTGCTCTCAATTTTGCCGCTTATTTAAAATTTGCCCTCAAAGGACAGAAATATTACCAATCCCAGATTAATAGTAGAAGTCCTCTCAAAATCAACTCAAAATTATGACCAGGGCGATAAATTTCTCTATTATCGTTCGCTGCCGGAATTTCAAGAATATATTCTCATTAGTCAAAGTCGTCCCTACGTCATGCAGTATAACAAAACTGAAGAAAATAAATGGCTATTAACGGAATACGAGGGCGAAAATGCTAGTTTATCTTTAACTTCTGTAAATTTCGATCTCAGTTTTAAGGAAATTTATGAAGGAGTTACTTTTAATATAATCAATGATTAAACCGGTTGTTTTAATCAGCTTAAGTTAACCAAAAAATCAATCAATTATGACTATAGCCACCGATAAAAGTACCTATAGCTTTGCCGAATATTTAGAATTAGAGGAAACGGCAGCCTATAAAAATGAGTATCAAGATGGGGAAATCGTACCGATGACGGGAGGCACTACCGATCATAATAAAATTGCAGGTAATTTTTACTTTATTACCAATCCCAGATTAATAGTAGAAGTCCTCTCAAAATCAACTCAAAATTATGACCAGGGCGATAAATTTCTCTATTATCGTTCGCTGCCGGAATTTCAAGAATATATTCTGATCAGTCAAAGTCGTCCATATATCATGCAGTATAACAAAACTCAAGAAAATAAATGGTTATTAACGGAATACGAGGGCGAAAATGCCAGTTTATCTTTAACTTCTGTCAATTTTGATCTCAGTTTTCAGGAAATTTATGAAGGAGTTACTTTTAATATAATTAATAAACCTCTTGCATAATTAATTTTTCAGGGTTCAAAAACGGTAAAAATAAGGATTAAATAGCATAAAGTCTGTAAATAGACCATTTAACTGATTATTATTCATTCTTAATTCTCCTGACTCCTGAATCCTAACCCCACCAACAAACTTTTTCAGCAAACCCTATTTAACGATTTGCCTTGAATTTGAGTTTTTTTGCCAGTATTCTCGCCAAGGAAGTCCAGAAATCTATCTCTATAGGCTCAATTTCGCCGCTAAAGCGATCGCTACCGGGAAAATGCGATGTTCTTGCACTTGAATGCGTTCGTGGAGACTAGCCGCGGTATCATCGGGGAGAATGGGAACCACTGCTTGCATTAAAATTGGGCCACTATCTACCTCCGCGCGAGCGATATGCACAGTACATCCGGTCACTTTTACCCCCGCAGCTAAAGCTTGTTCCACGGCGCGCACACCCTTAAAACTGGGTAGTAAACTAGGATGGATATTGATCACGCGATCGGGAAAAGCATCTAGTAAAACCGGGGTGACAATTCGCATCCAGCCGGCCATAATTACCCATTTTACCCCGTATTCTTGGAAAGTTTCTACTATTGCCCGATCGAGTTCTTCTCTGGGTTTAAATTGACGATGATCGAGGAAAACCGCAGGGATATTGTAGTCATCGGCTCTTTCTTTTACCTTGGCATCGGGATTATTGTAGATGAGGACAGAAATCTGGGCATTTAGCTGTTTTTTGGCGATAGCTGCCGCCAAAACAGCAAAATTGGAACCACTACCAGAAGCCATCACTCCTAAAGAGAGGGTTTCCTCTAGGGGAATATCGGCCAAACTGAGATCGGGAGAAATTAAACTTGGGGAAAAACTCATAAATTCAGTTATCAGTTATCAGTTATCAGTTATCAGTTATCAGATTTAAGTTATCAGATTTAAGTTATCAGATTTAAGTTTTAAGTTAATTAGTTAGTTATTTTCATCTTGATCCCCATTTACTGATCACCGATCACTGTTTACTGTTTACTGTTTACTGTTTACTGTTTACTGTTTACTGATCACTGATCACTGATCACTGATTACTGATTACTGATCCTATTCCCGTTGTTTCAATCCGGTTTCAATAGCGGCAATTACTGTATCGAGGACTTTAACACGGGCGAAATACTTATCATTTGCCGCCACAATCGTCCAGGGGGCGACGGGGGTGCTAGTACGGGCTACCATGTGATTAACTGCCACATGGTAGAGGGGCTGTTTTTCCCGATTGCGCCAATCTTCATCGGTGAGTTTATGCTGGCGATAGGGGTTATTTTGGCGTTCCTCGAAACGATTTAACTGTTCTTCCGGGCTAATATGTAACCAGAATTTGACTAAAACACAGCCAGAATGGGTTAATTGCGCCTCAAACTCGTTAATTTCTTGATAGGATCGTCGCCACTCCATATCTTTAGCGAATCCTTCCACTCTCTCCACCAAAATCCGTCCATACCAACTGCGATCGAATATCCCGATAGTTTTGGCTGCGGGTAATTTGCGCCAGAAGCGCCAGAGATAATGATAGCGGTGTTCTTCCTCCGTCGGGGCAGCAAAGGCAATCACTTGATAACTGCGAGGATCGAGGGTATCGGTTAAGCGTTTGATCGCCCCTCCCTTGCCGGCGGCATCCCACCCTTCAAAGAGGACTAAAACGGGAATATTTGCCTGAAAAATCTCTAATTGCAGTTTTCTTAATTCTACCTGTGCCTCACGCAAACGGATTTTATAGTCTTCTTTTTCCAATTTGGCACTTAAGTCCACTCTCCCCAGATAATCGGGTTCCGTGGGCAGTAATTGGGCTTGGGGTGGTAGATTGACAGGGGGTTCGATCGGTAATTGGCGCTGATCCAAAGCTTGAGCGATCGTACCGACTAATTGGGAGAGAACTTTTACCCGGGCCCAACGTTGACAGTTGCCCTCCACCAATGTCCAAGGGGCGGCCCCCGTGCTAGTGTAGGTAATCATTTCCTCGGCTAAACTGGCATACTCATCATAACGTTTGGCCTGTTGCCAATCTTCCGGACGCACGCGCCAAGATTCTAGTTCATTTTCGGCGTATTCTTTGATGCGTGACTTTAATTCCTTTTGACTGAGGTGAATCCAGAATTTAGCGATCGCAACCCGATCATCAGATAATTGTCGCTCAAAGGTGTTGATATCGCGCATGACTAGGGGAATCTGGGAGGAGGGCAATTTGTTTAAGAGTCGATCCTCTAGTAGATGGGTGTACCAACTGTGATAAAAAATGCCGATACTGCCTTTTGCTGGCAGTTTTTGCCAAAATCGCCACAAAAACGGGTAACTTTCCTCTTGGGGGGAAGGGGTTAAAATTGGATGGACGGTAAAACCGCGAGGATCCATATAGTTAACCATTTTTTTGACTAAAGTTCCCTTCCCTGCCGCCGCCCAACCTTCCAAAACCACCACTACGGGTAATTTACATTCCCAACAGGACTTCTGTAGCGATCGCAGTTGCTGCATTAAATCTTTAATTTGTGATTGATAGGTTTCTTTGTCAAGGGAAAGAGATAGATCGAGGGGACTTAACATGATGGTCAACTCAAAGCAAAATTAGGGTATAAAGTTATAGACAAGTCAATTTCAAATAGGTATGATCGCGTGTCTCAAGTTAAACCTACCATTCTCGTTACTGGCGGTGCGGGTTATATTGGTTCCCATGCAGTTCTAGCGCTCAAAAATGCCGGTTATCCCGTCATCGTACTCGATAACTTATCCTACGGTCACGCCGAAATTATTAAGGATATATTAAAAGTTGAGTTAATTGTCGGTGATACCAGGGATCGATCGCTGCTGGATAATTTATTTGCTAGTCGTGATATCGCCGCCGTCATGCACTTTGCCGCTTTTATTGCCGTGGGGGAATCGGTCCAAGAACCAGCTATTTACTATCAAAATAATGTTAGTGGTAGTCTGACTCTTTTGCAAGCGATGATCGCCGCCGATGTGAAGAAATTTGTTTTTTCTTCCACCTGTGCCATTTATGGAATGCCGAAAGAAATTCCGATGACGGAAAGTCATCCCCATCATCCCCTTAGTCCCTACGCTGCCAGTAAGGAAATGGTGGAACAAATTCTTAGGGATTTTGATCCAGCATATGGTTTTAAATCGGTTGCTTTCCGTTATTTTAATGCTTCAGGAGCCGATCCCAGTGGTTTATTAGGGGAAGATCACCAACCGGAAACCCATTTAATTCCCCTGGCTTTATTAACTGCCCTGAAAAAACGGGATTCCCTGTCAATTTTCGGCACGGATTATGATACTCCCGATGGTACTGCTGTTCGCGATTATATCCATGTTAATGATTTAGCACAGGCTCACGTTTTAGGCTTAGAATATCTCTTAAATGGTGGCGAAAGCAATGTGTTTAATTTGGGCAATGGTAACGGTTTTTCCGTGCGTGAAGTGATTGAAACAGCGCGAGCGGTAACTGGTTTAGATATTCCCGTCATCGAAAGTCCCAGAAGGGCAGGCGATGCCCCTATTTTAATCGGCAGTAGTGATAAAGCTAAACAGGTTCTCGGTTGGCATCCCCAATATGCCGATCTCAAGGTAATAGTTGAACACGCCTGGAATTGGCATCAAAAAAGACACGCTTAACAGCGATTGAGTGCTAAACTTTAGTATTATCAGATTGAACAATTCTAAGTAAGTGGTTTCAATTAAATTGAAGATATATTTTGTCTTTGATCCCCCCTTAATCCCCCCTTGATAAGGGGGGTATTTGACAATTTTGAACACCCACCTACTTATCAGTCGATAACAGTAAAAAACTGCTAGAGGCTGATAGTTCACTGCTATAAGCTTCTCTAGAATCATCTCGAATACAATGCTATGAATAACAAAATAATCTTAATATTTATAGGCTTGACTTTTTTAGCAAGTTGTGCTGATAGTAAACAGTTTCAATGTCAAAAAATCTATCAGATTGCCAACGAGGTGGCCCAAGAAACCAAATCCTTAACCAAGGGTCAAGGGACAGAAATTGACCAAAAAAGTTGGCTATTAGCCGCCGATAAAATCGAACAGGCCGCAGAAAATATGAAAAAATTAGCAGTGAAGTATCCTGAACTAGAGAAATATAAGACCGCTTTCGCTCAGGTTTATAAAGATTATGCCACTGCCACTCGTGAAATAATTCAAGTGATCGAAACTCGCAATAAAAACGGGGCAAAATTAGCACAGGAAAAGGTCAGAAAAGCTGGCCAATTAGAACAAGAAACTGGCGAAGCTTTTAATACCTATTGTCAAGCACAGTAAGGCACTATTAGCACAGCTATTGTGGTGGGTTACTGAATCTTGACTTTTTACCCCAAAAATATAAGGTCTAATTGCCTATATTGTGGTGGGTTACTGAATCTTGACTTTTTACCCCAAAAATATAAGGTCTAATTGCCTATATTGTGGTGCGTTAGCGATAGCGTAACGCACCCTACGGATTAGGGTTTAATTGCGTACAAAGTGCCGACATTTTTACTGCGAGGCATCCGGGAAAAGATGATAAAACCGAAGTCTTGCAGATGTTTGACTAAAGCATCGGGACCCTTGTTATGCCATTCCATCATGATAATTTTAATCTGTCCTAATTGACCAGTTGCCGCTAAAGAATCGAGGATTTCGTATTCGGAACCTTCACAATCAATCTTGGCAACTATATCGATGTCGGGATAATCAGAGGTAATACCTTTAAACACATCGGTGAAAGGTTTAAGAATTAAATCGGCTCTAGCTGTTTGTTTCGAGGCAAAAGGTTTTAATTGGTTGTCAATACCAGAAATACCAACACTACCTTTCACGGTGTAATCGTATTCGACTTGAATAATTTCATCCCGAGCGCCGACTCCATAATCAAAAGCTTTAATCTTCTCCGCTAGATTAGGATTGAGGGCAAAATTTCTTAAAGCTTGGTCGTAGGTAGCCTTAAAAGGTTCGTAACTATAGACAGCTTTCACATTAGCTCGATTGGCAAAAAAGAGACTAGCAAAACCCGTATTCATACCAATATCGATCGCTACACAGGGCTTGTCATAGAGGAAATTATATACACCTAACAGGAAAATTTCATGGGCGATATCCAAATCCTGTCCCGTCTCGATAATTAGCTTAACTCCATCGATCTCGATAATTAATTCCTGTTGCTCATCGATATAAAATTTACAACCAGCCAGAGCTTTTAAGGCGTTAGCTTTGTTAAAAACTTTACTAGCCAAGAGGAAATCTTGCTTATTTTTGCTTAAACTGATCCCTAAAGGTTTATAAAAAAGTTGACCAGATTTAGCATCATATTCCACATAATTAGGACTAATATTATGCTCTGCCAACTGACTAGACCAGTATTGATCGGCAATATGGGGATAAGTCTTAAATTGCCGATAGCGTTTATGTGCATCTAACAGTTTTTGGTAAAGCATTGCTTGTCTAGCCTCGATTTTTTAGGATGGATGAAGGTAATTTTATGGACAAGTCTGACAAAGTTTGATAAGCTTGTCAAGAAAATCCCTCTTCTGTGAGCATCAGAAGTCGGGAAACCCATCTCAAACAAGGTAACACAGACCATCAGGAGTTAACAGGCCTTGAATTACTCTGATTTTATATTTTGGTGGATATTAATCCTTTTTAGCATTCCTTTCCTAACGGCGCGCTACCTGGGGAAGTCCTTCAATCTCTGGCGAGGTGTTTTTGATGGGGTGGGATTAGCGGCGCTGTCCCTGATCCTGTTTTATTACGCCAGTCGCACCAGTTTCCTCGTTTTCATCGTCTCCCTAGCCTTTAACTACATTATGGTCTGGCTAGTGCTGAAAATGAGCGGCTGGAAGGCGAATCTCCTAGCCACCATCGTTATCGTCATCGATATTCTCGTCCTCGCCTACTTCAAGTATTTCGGCTTTTTTGTCCAGGAAATCATCGGATTGTTCGTTTCTCTCCCCCCTAACTGGAAGGAACTTTCCCCAATTCCCGTGCCTAGCCAAATACCACCGGGGGTATCCTTCTATACCTTCCAGATGGTGGCTTTCGTGGTGGACTCCCTACGGGAAAAGAAAAAGAAACCCCTAGCCGTCCTCGATTATGTCAATTTTATCTCCTTTTTCCCGCAAATTGTCGCAGGTCCGATCGAGCGTCGCCGGGATTTATTACCACAAATGGAGGGATTTCGCCTCAAATTTACAGGAGAAAACTTCGAGAAGGGTTTGCGTTGGCTTTCCCTCGGTTTATTTATGAAATTTGTCCTCGCCGATAACATTGCGCCCTACATCGAATTAGATAAGATGATCGACAATGCTTGGTATATCTGGTTTGAGGCCTTTTTATTCACCCTGAGAATCTATTTTGACTTCGGTGGTTATAGCTTTATTGCTGTCGGTTTAGCCTATTTTGTCGGGGTTAGATTAGAATTAAACTTTTTAGCCCCCTATACATCCCAAAGTATTAACGAATTTTGGCGACGTTGGCATATTACCCTTAGCACTTGGTTTCGGGATTATGTATTTTTACCCCTGATGGGTTCCAATAAAAATTGGGCGCCTTTTTATCTATTCATTACCTTTACTCTTTCAGGTTTCTGGCACGGTGCAGCTTGGAATTTCATCTTTTGGGGTGCTTACCACGGGGCATTATTATTATTACTCCGTTATCTGGGCCGACCTTTCTATGCTTTCGTCGGAAAATACGTTTCTCAGCCACAAATTGTCTCCTGGGCTTTAACGCAATTGGCGGTCATTTTTGGTTGTCTCTTTTTCATGGAGATTAACACCAGAAGATTAATCGGCAAAATGCTGGTTATTGCCAATCCCTTCAATTATTCCCTGGCTAATATCGCTGAGATTTTTAGTTCCTATAGTCTTAATCAAGGAGCAGTTTTAAGCGTCGCTTTAGTTCTTGGTATCATTGTTTTAATCCTCGAACATTTGGCTATTGCTCAGAAAAAGTTTGAATATGAACTATTGTTATCACCTTGGCTGTCTAAAATATTGCTAGGTTTAACTATTCTCCTAGCTTCCACTAATACCGGTGACTTTATTTACTTTGAATTCTGATGAATACTAAATCCTTCAACATTTTCCCCTGGTTAGCTTCTCTGGGAGTCGCTTGGTCCCTCGGCTTTGTTTACAATGTCATCCACGGCGGCGAATTAAGCTGGTTGCGGATGATGTACGAGGAAAAATCAGCGATCGCTGCTAGGATCGAAGGACCGCGGCGTTTAATCGTCACGGCAGGATCGGGGGCGCATTATAGCATAAATTCGGAATTAATGGCCAAAGAATTGGGAATGCCCGTGGTTAACTTCGGTTTACAGGGTGATATCGGGTTAAATGTCATTGCCGCTATGATTCTCGAAAAGGCGCGCCAAGGGGATGTCATTCTGCTGATTCCTGAATATCTCATGCTCATGGATGAGGACGGTTTTAATCGCGGCGAAGGACTTTGGGGATCGGCTCCTTTTAGCGTCGCTATTGGCAAACCGGGGTTAGGTGGGATACCTTTAAAAACCATGATCGAGGATACTTGGTTATTAGGTATTCCGGGGATGCGTGCAGTCACTAAATCCACGGTTGATTTATTCACTAAAGGCAGAATGACGGGTTATCTTTCCGATCCGATTACTAATACAGGTGATCCGACTATAGTTAAGGAAAGAACAGGGAAATGGTGGCAAATGACCTTTGATACTCCTGCTTCTCCTCACTCGATTAAATTGATTGAAAAACTCAAGAAAGATTTAGAAGCAAAAGGGGCGACTTTAGTGGTTTCTTTGCCCTGGGTTTATGCTAAAAATGATGGTAAAACCGTTGCTAATATTCGCAAATCTGCCGAAGAATTAAGTCGGGTTGTGCCAACAATTTACGACCCAAAAGACTTGAATATTAAGACCGATTCTACTATTTTTGCTGACACTCACTATCATCTTTTGCCTCCAGAGAGAATTATTCGTTCAGAACAATTAGTTTCGGAACTGAAACCCATCTTAAACACAACTGAGAATAAAAATCCATGAATAAACCTATAACTAAGATTTGCATTCTGGGGGGGGGTTTTGGTGGTTTATACACGGCGCTCGATCTGAGTCGATTAACAGCAGTAAAATCGGGTCAATGGCAAATAACTTTAGTCGAACCAAAAGACCATTTTCTCTTTACTCCCCTTCTCTATGAACTGATTACAGGAGAATTACAACGCTGGGAAATTGCCCCCTCCTACCGTCAATTATTAACAGGAACTCAGGTTAATTTAAAACCTCAAAAAGCCAGTAATATTGACTTAAACAATCATCGAGTATATTTAGAAAATGAGGAAGTTATAGATTACGATTACCTCGTTTTAGCGGTGGGAGTGCGGAATCGTTGGCCGGCTATACTGGGGTTAGCTGATTATGGGCTAACTTTTCGGAGTTTAGAGGATGTAGAAAAATTACAAACAGCAATTCATGACTTAGAAACTCAAGGAAAATCCTCAATTAATTTAGCAATTATTGGCGGCGGTCCCAATGGGGTAGAATTAGCCTGTAAGCTGGCTGATGGTTTAGGAAAAAAAGGCAAAGTTCATCTAGTGGAAAGGAACGAGGAAATACTGCAAAACTTCCCTAAATCGGTGCGTGTTGCTTCCTATCGTTCCCTTTTAGCCAAGAATGTTAGTCTCTATTTAAACACGGGATTAAAGGAAGTTACCGCTAATTCCATAACCGTATTTAAAGATAATACAAATGAGGTTATCCCCATTGATTTATTATTGTGGACAGCAGGAACCCAAGCACAGGATTGGATCAATAATTTAGATTGTCAGAAAACAGCACAAGGCAAATTATTAACCCGCTCCAGTTTACAATTAATCGACTATCCCGAAGTTTTTGCCCTTGGGGATCTAGCCGAAATTTATCCTAATAAACAGGTAATTCCTGCCACAGCACAGGCAGCCTATCAAGCAGCCAGTGTAGTAGCCAAAAATCTCTCGGCAGTGATCAGAAAAAAATCGCCCCAACCCTATTATTATCTGCATTTAGGTGATATGTTAACCCTGGGTAAACAATCAGCCCTTGTTTCCAGTTTTGGCATTAATATTACTGGTAGATTGGCTGATATAATGCGTCGTTTTGTCTATATACTGCGTTTACCCAGCCAACGCCATCAATTGAAAGTGTTTCAACATTGGGCAAAAAAAATTCTTCTCCGACTCCGTTATTCACAGGTGTTATCTAATACTAAATCCGTTGAGTATAGGCTACATATCAGGAGAGGAAAAAGGCAAAAGGGAGAATAAATAATCAGTTCCAACCAGGTTGTTAGTCCTTACACAATTGGCTACAATAGCCCTAGACAAGCTACGAGAGAAAAGTATGCCTGAATTAAAAATTAGCATTAGTGAGGCTGCTCACAAAACGCTGTTAGCACTCGTTGACTCCTCTGGGGATACGCTCCCAACAGTATTAGACAAAGCCATCGAAAATTATCGCAGATATGTTTTTCTAGTTCAAGCGAATGAAGCCTTCGCCGCCTTAAGGAAGAATGAGACTTTATGGCAAGAGGAAATTTCTGAAAGGCAGACATGGGAGCAAACTCTCGCTGATGGAGTAGAAGGGTAGTGGCAGAAATTACCAGAGGAGAAATATGGCTAGCAGATCTTAATCCAGTAAGGGGGCATGAACAGGCTGGTAAGCGTCCATGTTTAGTGATTTCAGCAGACCTGTTTAATCAGGGTGCATCTGGCTTAGTTGTTGTTTTGCCAGTAACTTCTAAAGACAAAGGAATCCCTTTTCACCTAAAAGTGGAACCCCCAGAGGGAGGAGTGAAAATGCCAAGTTTTATCAAGTGCGAGGACGTAAGATCAATCTCAGTAGAACGACTTGAGAAGCGATGGGGAACTGTATCCTCAGAAACGCTGGCATTGGTTGAAGACAGACTGAGAATCTTAATGGGACTGTAATGAAGATAGTTTCACCAATTTGCGCTCCAAGCCCAGATCCTTGTACAGCAACATTTTTGAAGATTATCAACTACTAATAAATAATTAACTGAAAGTCCCTCCCATTATTGTTTCTATCGTTTGTTTTCGGATTTATGCAAGAGGTCTAATGCCACCTTCGTGTGACTGTACCATTCTGAATTTGATTACGATTAGGCTTGCCCTCGTAACGCGCCGATAGACCAACCAGTGCCTTCGGCATCGCAACTAAACTCACAGCTTCAATCAATGGGCATGGTGCGTTCCCAAAAATCGATCGGTGGAGCAGTAGGAGCCAGATTAGGGGACGCACCCTAGGGCTGAAAACGGAGATTTTGAAGAGATCGCACTTGAGCAATGGTTTCAAAATCACGGTCGTTGTGAATCAGAAGCAGATCATTTTCCAGTGCCGCTTGAGCAATACAGCAATCAATTGGGCTGCGAACAGTCAATCCTTGACGACGCAGATCATAGTAAATACGTGCAGCCGCTTGCCAGGAAGAAGGCCTGAGTTCAACATAATCCTGCACTTCGAGGTAAGTAGAGAGGACTGTCCACTCTTGCTCGTTTAAGCTCCCTTGAAGCAGTTCAAGCTGGGTAAAGCGGGTGAGTAAAATCTCACGATTTGCAATTAACGTTTCCAGTTGCTGGCGAACTTGATCACCACGACTGCGGAAGACGCTGATCCACACAGATGTGTCAATCAGCAACATGACCGGTTTCCCGTAGGGCTTTATAATCAAAATCTGGAGCAAATTGAATTTGTCCGGCAAGGTCGAGAAGGTTTTTCTTACGGCGCGATCTCACGAATTCTTGTAGAGCAAGATTCATTAGTTCCTCTTGGGTGGTGAGGTTAGTCAGTTGAAAGGCTTCCTTGAGAAGGGATTCATCAAGGTTGAGGGTAATTTGCATAGGATGGATATTAGATTGAAGTATGGGTGATTATTCTCTTTACATTTTAATCCGATAGATGACTAACCCACCTCTGGGCATATTTTTGTTAGTTGGCTCTCAAGCTTTAAGCTACATACGGCAATGGCGTAGTGCCTTCGGCATCGCACTTAAACTCACAGCTTCAATCAATCTGCATGGTGCGTTCCCAAAAATCGATCGGTGGAGCAGTAGGATCCAGATTAGGGAACGCACCCTACAAGATCGGCGGTCTTATATAGGAGCGCTCAATCTTTGTGTCCTTTGTGTCTTTGTGGTTCCTTCCACTCGCTCGCCAGCAGGACTGTATCTTAGAATACATTTTACCCACCAAACCTAAGAGAGCCGCTAAATTTCATCGATTTTCGCGCCTCCAGTGATTATTCCCATATAGTCAGTCATTTCAGGATACAAAATAGTTGCACTTGATGTCATTAGAAATAAGTACGAACAAAATAGCTTGAAATGTACATATAAGTTATCTTGAGGAATGGTTAATCTGTTTTTTAAGTTTGCATTTAAAATGCAAGGGTACATCAGACTTTTATCATTTGTGTCATAGTAATGAAAAAGTCCATCTTCAATACTTAAGATAAGATTGTGTCTATGACGATATTCAACTTCATCTTCATATATTGATAGCATTTCACCAGGCATATCCTTTAATTCAAAATCAAGCTTCTGGCAAATTATAAAACTAGCTATTTGATCGTATGGTTGATACTTGGGATCAAAGTTTCCTTTCGCATACCGCTTAATGCAAACTGGATGAATAATTTTTTCTCGCAAAGCCTTGATTTTGCTGAGTTTTATAAGAGCTTCTTTCAATTCTGTCTTCTTTAAAACTGACTTAATCTCACCTACTGCACATACAGTTTCCACTGGGAAAAATCTTTGCATCTCGCCAGAACCAATTAGAGGAGTTACATTTGAATCATAAACAATCACGTCACATTGTGTACTTACATCTCCATAAGTGTTTATTAAAAAACCATGATCAATTTTTAGCCTCTCAGGTATAAAAAATCGCAAAAAGTTTTTAGCAACATTTTCCCTATAAGTACCAAACTCTCCGGGATGTGTGAGAGAACCAACTTCTTCATCGTAAAAGAGTCTTCTTGAAATATTAAGATAGGAGTTTTTAAATATTTCGATCTGCTCTATCAAAAGATTCTCAAAAATATTCATTGGGCTAATTTTCTTATAGATTGCCAACCAATCATTTTCCTATGAGATTTGAGACTCATAAGCAATATCAAACAGCGGGTGCAAGGATTTTGTGCGGAGCCAGCTAACTACATATTATAGGTCAACTTGCTGTATAATACTCTCCAGAGTAACAATATCGGTCAACTTTCTGTATATCACTCCATTTAGGCGCAATCGCAAGAAACTTTCCCTATATTACGCCCAAAAGCGTGTTAGCCAGATTAGTTTACTGCAAACAATCTCCTTTAAGGAGACTTATCATAGAAGCCTTCTAGAGTTCTAGCAAAGATTCTTTATCTGACTGCACTTTGTCACAAAATTTCACTATTATTTTGACACTCTTAATGGTTAGAAGGGAAACATTGATCGCCAAGTCTGGTCAATTTTTGTCCAAAGCATTTGAGGAAATGACCTGAATAAATAGCTAGACATAGCGCTATTTTCTTTGTTCCCCAAAAGTAAGCTATCCTCGCACTTTTGGCAAATTTAAGACTATTGAATAGGGGAAATTAACCAATAATTAATAACTGGTTGGGGTGCGTTAATTTAAGCAATAACACACCCTAACTTTATATTAATGCAAGAAATGACGAATGCCTGTTAAGACCATAATTAAACCTAACTCATTAGCGGCATTAATTGAATCCTGATCTTTTAAAGAACCTCCGGGTTGAACAATTGCCTCGATACCAAACTGGGCCGCCGTGCGAACAGAATCATCAAAAGGGAAAAAACCATCACTAGCCAAATAGCCACCTTTAGCCGCTTCTGCTGCTTGTTCAAGGGCAATTTTTACCGAACCAACGCGATTCATTTGCCCCGCACCAACGCCTAAAGTAGTTTGATTTTTTGTCACCACAATAGCGTTAGATTTAACGTGTTTAGATACTTTCCAAGCAAACAGTAATTCCGCTAATTGTGCGGGGGTAGGTTGTTTTTCTGTCACCACGCGCCAATCATCCGGGGTTTCTACCACGTCATCCGATGCTTGCACTAGAAAACCGCCGGCGATAACTTTTACCGTTTGTTTTTCCCCCTGACTTAAATCTGGTAGGGTTAAAATCCTTACTTTTGACTTTTTAGCGAGTATATCCCGGGCGACCGGGCTACAATCGGGGGCAACCACGCATTCTAGGAAGGTTTTCGTTAATTCTTTAGCGGTTGCTTCGTCTATGGCTTGATTTAGGGCAACAATACCCCCAAAAGCCGAGATAGCATCGGCGTTAAAAGCTTTAGTATAAGCTTCCACTAAGCTACCACCGATCGCCACCCCACAGGGATTAGTGTGTTTCAAGATAGCGGCGGCGGGTTCTTCACTGCCGAATTCGGCGATTAAACGGCGGGCTGCTTCTAAATCGACTAAATTGTTATAACTTAGTTCTTTTCCCTGTAATAAGGTCGCTTTTCCCCAACCTTGAGCCATTGTACCGCTGCCGTACCAAGTGGCACTTTGGTGGGGATTTTCGCCGTAACGCAGGGTTTGTAGGGCATTTCCCGCTAAATTAAAGCGAGTCGTTTCCCTGTTTAAGCTGGCGAAATAGGCAGCGATCGCACCATCGTAGGCATTGGTTAAAGCGAAGGTTTCCCCCGCCATTTTTTGACGGAATTCCAGGGATATTTCGCCGTTATTTTGCCGTAATTGGCTTAAATACTGCTCGTAATACTTCGGGTTACTGATGACAGTCAAATGGGCGAAATTTTTAGCCGAGGCGCGTAACATCGCCGGACCACCGATATCGATTTGTTCGATCGCCTGAGCGGTGGTAACATCAGGATTAGCGATCGTCTGTTCAAAGGGATAGAGATTAACCACCACCAAATCAAAAGGACGAATTTGATTAGCCTCCATTTCCGCTAAATCTGACTGCCAATCCCGTCTAGCCAAAATACCGCCATGGATGCGAGGATGGAGAGTTTTCACCCTTCCGCCCAAGATTTCAGGAGAGCCTGTGTATTCTCCCACTTTAATCACGGGAATTCCCGCCGATTGGAGCGTTTTGGCGGTTCCTCCACTGCTAATAATTTCAAAATCAAACTCTTCTGTTAGCTGACGGGCAAAGTCAACTATTCCGGTTTTGTCAGTCACGCTGATCAGCGCTAAACGTCCCATAGTAGTGATCTATAAGCAACCATTTCAGTATATCTCAGTCCTAACCCGTTAAAAATTAAAAAAAAGTAGGTTAGTAAATAATCAGCTGCTTCTATATTTTCCTCTCTCAAATATTAACTTATGCCAAGAAAAAAATTGCAACTCTTATTACCTAGATATTTTCTACTTAGTTTTATATCCTGATACCAAATCTATTTTTAAGTAGTTGGGTGTTAAAAACTATAAGATACCCCCGCCTATCGGCACCCCCCTTAATAAGCTATCCATTAGTCAGATCTTTCTTAACAAAAAGAGAAGAAACTTAAAAAAAGGGGAAACGATTGATAGGTATAGTTTTGAAAGAAGGAATTAAGGTGGAG